>Ga0180009_10004240_pt1 | contig 15922 bp, 13 predicted proteins | sample OS_PC_MetaG_FD_123537 | JGI IMG/M metagenome (GOLD analysis project Ga0180009, IMG submission 123537) | Groundwater microbial communities from the Aspo Hard Rock Laboratory (HRL) deep subsurface site, Sweden - OS_PC_MetaG | ecosystem: Environmental > Aquatic > Deep subsurface > Groundwater...
AGCCGCGCTGGCGCTCCAGCCCACCCTCGGAGCACACGACGCATAGCGGCATTTTTTTTGGACCACCAACCGACCGAGTCGCAGTATTGTCTGGGGCTATGGGAATCCAACAGGTCGCCTTAAAAGCTGCACGTGAATTTATCTCCAATCACCCCGAGGAGCTCGGCCGCGCCATGCGGGCCGCCCTGGGGCTCCGTTTCGGGGTTCCACTGGCGGCCCTGCGGTGGCTGGGCGCGCAAGCCGTGGCCACGGGCAAAGTGAAGTCACTTCACATCGACGCCAAGCCACCGGGGCTGCACATCACCCTCGAGGTAGACCTCATGCAGACGCCCATCCGGGCGTCCTTTGTCTTGTACATCGACCGCGTGGAGCTCAGCGAGGCCCAGGCCCTGGTGGCCCTGCGCGTCGAAGAGGTCCACCTGGAGGTCACCGGCCCCGCCGAGACCCCGGTGGCCGCGCTCATCAAGTCCGGCGCCCTGGACCTGTCCAACCCCGGGACCCTGGCCGGGTACCTACCCGGCCGCTCACCGCTGCTGGTGGAGGCCGAAGGCAGCCGCCTGGTGCTCGACTTCATGCAGGAGCCCAAGCTGGGCAACAACCAGCGCGTGCGACAGGCCCTGGGGCTGCTGTCCTCGCTGGTGAAGATCCACGCCATCGAGTCCGATCGCGGCCACTTCGACGTGGTGCTTCGGGCCTTCCCCCGGGGCATGGGCGAGGCCGTACGCGCCTTCAATCAGCACCTCATCGCGCCGGTGGTCATCCACATGCTGCCCGGCGGCAGGTAGCCCCCTCCCTGCCCCGCCCCGTGACCCGGCCCAGCGCAGCTCAGTAGTCCCGCGCATTGAGCGGCAGACGCTGCTCGGCCGCCGAGGTGCGAATGAGCTGCGCGGCGGTGGACCGGATCCGTTTCCCCGTGGCCAGGTCCACCACCTCCCGGTACACCAGCGTGGCCAGGGGATAGTGGCGCTCCAGGCTGCGCAGCAGCTTCGAAAGCCCGGGTACGTAGTCCTCGCGCACGCGCGCCTTTTTCATGTGCTCCGCATTTTTGCTCGTGAGCCTCACGTGCCAGATCTTCAGCTCGAGGGTCACCGCGCCCGTGGAGGCCGCCGCGGAGAAGCTCCCCTTCCACCATCGTTTGCCGCCGGGGGACAAGCGGTTGTCCGACACCTTCTCCGCCCGAGGCACCCACTTCCAGACCTGCCCGATGCGCGAGCGCTTTTGGCCCTGACGTCGACCGTCCGACGCGCGCAGGGTCGCAAGCAGCAGCAGGTGCCGCTCCGGATCAGCCGTGGGCAGCGCGTGCCCCGACCGTCGGTTCTCGAGCTCAGCCTCGAAGCCAACCACCCCGGCCGCACGCTCCGCCCGCACCAGCTTCACCACCAGGCCCGGGTGATAGCCCCGCTCCGCCAGCCGCCCGTAGCCGCCAAACCGCTTGGGCACACCCCCACCCACCCAGTGGTGCTGCCGATTCTTTCGCACGGGATACGCCGAGAACTCCGACGCCAGCCGGCGACGGCTCACCGGCATATGGCAGCCCACACAGTCGCGCTTGCCGCCGTGGGGTCCCTCGCTCAGCTCCTTGTAGGTCTGGAACCAACACACCAACAGGGGCGTGATCCGCTCTCCCCGGGGGTCGTGGCATCGCTTGCAGATGTTCCGCAGCGCCTTGGGATCCGCCCGCACGGGGTGCGGCGCCTCGGGGTTGCCCCGGGTGCCCACCACCACGCTCCGTCCCTGGTCGTCCCGCCGCACGTGGCAGGTGGCGCAGGTGATGGCCTCGGCCTGCATGGCCGCGTCGAAGCCGGGGTTCTTCACCAGGGCGGGGCGCAGCACGTCGCCCCCCACCAGCCCCTGCACCAGGTGGCGCCGCTGGTTCTGCACCGGGATGTGGCAGTTCAAACAGAGCCACCGGGGCGAGCTCTTTTTGGACAACTCCGCCTGAAACTGCAGATCGCTCAAGGCCGACGCATGTGTCGAGGCTTGCCACTCCCGATAGATGGCCCGGTGGCACACCCCGCAGTGGCTCGCCCGCACCCCGCCCACGCCCGCCACCGGCGCGAGCTGCGGCAGCACAAACGCAAAGTCCTGCTCCTTGCTGAACCGGCTCTCCAGCGGCGCGACCTTGCCCCCGCTGACCATGCGCGAGCGGTTGGTGCCGCGATCCCCGTTGCAGCCCAACACCAGCGCCACCACCAGGACCTCGCCCGCGGCCAACCAGGCCCCCCGGCTCAGCCATCCGGACACCCTACAAAATCGCAAACCATGATGCATCGCCTGCATCCTAGCAGAACCAACCCCCGATCGGCAGATGTGCTGGAGCGACGGCCACGGCCGGGCGCCGAGGCCGGGAGAGCAGAGCCCTACGGAGTGGTGGTGGACATGGTCAGGGTATAGGCGTCCACGGGCCCGCCGCCACCGACGGTAGAGTACGTCTGCACCTGCACGATGTAGGTCCCGGCGCTGACCGGCTCGTCGGTCCAGGTCTGACCCCCCGCGGCAAACTCAGTCACATAGTTTCTGCTGGCATCGTACAGCACGAAAAACAACTCACCGGTGGTGTTGCCGCCGAGGGTGCCGCTGAGCAGCACATCGTCGGTGAACGTAATGGTGTAGTGCGCATAGATGCGTTCGGCCAGGGGCCCGCCCACCGTGTTGGCGATGGCGTCACCGGCGGCGAAGGATCCGATGTCGGTGACCGCCAGCGAGGTGAACGCGAGAGTGAGGGTGAAATCCGGAACTGCGGTATAGGCCTGCACCTCGAAGGTGTACGTGCCCGCCTGGAGCGCCAGACCGATGGTCTCGTTGCCGTCATCGCCATGTCCCGTGACATATCCGCCGGCGCCGTAGACCCAGAAATCCGGGTCGCCGGACGTGGAGGTCAGGGTCCCACTCACCATCACATCCTCGGTGAGGGTGATGGTGTAGTAGTAGGACTCCTGCGCCGCCATCGCGGCCTCGACCTGATTCACGGCGCCACCGTTACCCACGCTGCCCAGGTCCTCGGGGCACGCGGTGCCGAGGGTGATGGTGTAGGCAGAGACGGCATCGTACGCGTACGCAACGAGAAGGTAGTTGCCCGCGGGGAGCGTCAGGCTGACGGACTCGTTTCCGGTCGTTTCGAAGGAATAGCCCCCGCCGTTCTGATTGATGACGTAAAAATCGATGTCTCCGTCCGGAGACGTCACCGTGCCGGTCACCGTGGCGGGAGCCGTCAGCACGAGGTTGTACGAGTCGAATGCATCTGCGGCCAGGGCGCCGCCCGTGTGCACGATATCGGTCTCACAGGCGCCGTTGAACGTACCAAAGGCCGGGTAGGGCGTGCACACCGAGGTGGAGGTGTTGTCACACTCGTAGCCGAACTCGACCTCACACAGGGCACTGCAGCCGTCGCCGGACACGGGCGTGCCGTTGATGTCGTCGCACTGCTCGGAGCCCTCCACGATCCCGTTGCCACACACCGGGAAGGAGAACTCGAAGGCGTAGTCCGTTGTCGTGGGGTTCGCAGAATAGGCGCCGGCGATGACGTACACGGTCTCGGCGGCGGTGGCGGTGTAGGAGAGCGATTCGGGTTCGTCTGCCACGGCGGCGCAGACGGAGGAGTTGGCACAGGTGGAGACGACCATGAAGTAGGCGTCCAGCCCGCCGGTGTTTTCGACGAGCAGGGTCTGCCCGGCGGCCAGGGCGACCTCAAAGACGGCCTCCACGGCGCCGGCTTCTGGCACACCGTAGCCGCCGTCGCAGCTGGCGTCTTGAAGATCTTGCTGATCGGTGTAATCGGCGGTGATGTCCGACCCGGCAATCGTGGTGTTGCCGGTGATCACCCCCGGCGCCGCGCAGGAGTCGCCGCCCGCGGTGGTGGTGCAGCCCGTGGTGACCCAGCCGTCGCAGGCGGAATTGCAGGCCAGGGTGCCGCCGGTGAAGCCGCCGCCGATGGTGGTGCAATCCTCGCCGTCCAGATCGCTGCCGTCGCAGGTCTCGCCCGTGTCCACGGTGTTGTTGCCGCAATCGACGAGCGTGGTGCAGCCGGTGAAGACAAAACCGGTGCAGGTGGAATTGCAGGCCAGGGTGCCGCCCGTGTAGCCGGCGCCGATGGTGGTGCAGTCCTGGTTGTTCAGGTTGCTGCCGTCGCAGGTCTCGCCCGTATCCACGGTATCGTTGCCGCAGTCTTCGGACGCAGCGCAGCCGGTGACCACCCAACCGGTGCAGGTGGCGTTGCAGGCCAGGGTGCCGCCCGTAAAGCCCATGCCGACGGTGCTGCAGTCGTTGCTGCGATGGTCCACGCCGTCGCAGATCTCCGAGCCTTCGGCGACGCCATTGCCACACTCCATGGTGCTGTTGTTGTTGTTGTTGTTCTGGTTGTTGTCACCGTCGTCGTCGCCGCAGGCCGCGGCGCCCAACCCCAGCAACGCTGCCAGGCTCATGGTGAGCAGATGCGTTCTCATTGTCGTTCTCCTTTTAGGTTATCTACAAGTATCTATTGGCAATTAGCCAATCAACCACAAGACACCCGGACATTGTCAGCCAGTCAAGCTAGACCGAACCTGCGTAAAGCGCAAGACGCTTTCGCTCCCCGTGGCGGCCCTGCACGAGCACCAATCCTCTCGCTGACTACTGAACCTCGAAGGCACCCAGATCGCAGGTGCCCTCCCGGGGCAGGCCGCGCTGGTCGGTGGGGAGGCAGTCCTGCCCGGCGCCGATGGCCGGGCTGGCGGCTTGCAGCGGGATCGTCTGGGTGGGGCCGCCGTTATCTGACAGCTCACCGAGCAGGGGATCGGCGACCAGGGGATCGGCGGTGCACGGGGGATCATTGCCGTCGGGGGCGGGCCACTGCAGGTTGTTCGAGCCCACCATGGTGTCCCGGGAGCTCTGGTCGAGGCCCCACTCGTTGGCCGCCGTGTTGCCGGCGAAGATGCTGTTCCGCACGGTCACCGAGGTGTTGTCCTCGTTGAAGATGGATGACTGTATCGCCGTAGGGGGGCAACATCAGCGATGACACATCTGCGCGAGGGCAACCACGAGGCGGTATGCTGTGGCGAATCGCCACACTGGGGAGAATCGCCCCATCCTTCGGAACGGCGGGCCCCGGCCCGGATCAGGGCATGTGGATGGTGGTGCCCGGGCCCAGGGGGAGCCCGAGCAGGTACCACAGCACGAGCATGGCCGACAGCCCCACCATCAGCGCCGCCGAGTAGCCGAGCTGCAGGGACACCACGGTACCGATGCCCACGCTCCGGTCGTCGTCCTTGGGCCGGTACTGCTCGAGCAGGCCGATGAGCACCGGGATACAGGCCTTGAGGGGCGACAGCCCGTTGGTGGTCGAGTCCCCCACCCGGAAGGCGAGCTGGGTCATGGCGGGCGACAGGCTCGACGCCGCGAAGATCGGGATGAACACCTGGGACAGGATCATCCACTTGGCCGAGCCGCTGGAGACCAGCAGGTTGATCATCGCCACCGTGACCACGAAGGCCAGGATCAGCGGCAACCCGCCCAGTCCCAGGTCCCGGATGACGGCGGCCCCCTTCACCGCGAGCACCGTGTCGATGCCGCTGCGGTCGAAGACGTAGACGAACATGGCGGCCGGCAGCGCCACCACCAAAAAGGCGTTGAGCCCCCGGATCCCCCCCTCCATCATCTTCGGGATGTCGCGGTGGCTCAGGATGGTCCGCGCGCCCACGCCATAGGCGAAGCCCACCCACGAGAACCCGAAAAACAGCAGGGTCACCGTTCCCGCGGTGAAGGGCGACCGCGGCAGGAGCTCGCCCTGGGCGTTCCGCAGCAGCGCATTGTCCGGCACGGTGAGCAAAAGCAGCACCCCGAGCAGCAGCAGGGCAGCCACGCCCGCCCATCGCAGCCCGCGCCGCTCATCGGCGGTGAGGGCGTGCTGCTCGAGGGCCTGGTCATCCCGGCTGAACCGCCCGTCCTCCTCAAGGTAGCGCGCCAGGTGTCGTTCGGTCACCAGGGTCACCACCAGGGTCACCACGAAGGTCGCCGCGATCATGAAGTACCAGTTGATCATCGGATGGGTGGGCGCGATGATGTGCGCCCCCTTCGTGGCGGTCTGGGTGATTCCCGCCAGAAGCACGTCCGTACCCGCCACCAGGATGTTCGCGGTGAAGCCGCCGGTGGCCGCGGCGTACCCGGCGGCGACGCCCAGCCACGGGTTGCGCCCCATGGCCTTGAACAGGGCCCCGCCGATGGTCGGGGCGAAGATCACACCGGCGCCCGAGGCAATGTTCGAGTTGGCCCCCACGAACGCCAGCAGGGCCGTGGTCATGTAGGTCGGCGCGCCGAGCAGCGTGCGCCGGAGCAGCGCCGAGATGAGCCCCGTCTGCTCGAAGAGGCCAATGCCCAGCATCATGATCATGCCGAGGGCCAGCGGCGGGAAGGCGGCGTAGATCTTGACGAACCCCGTAATGAGCTTTCGCAGCTCGTCGGGGGCGGTCATGTTTTTGACCTGCACCACCATCTGTCGGGTTTCGCCCGTTGCCGTGGTGGCCGCGTAGGTCACCTCCACGTCGGCCGCCGACAGCAGCGCCGAGGCGAGCATCACCACCAGGGCCAGCCCGGCGAACAGGGCGAAGGGGTGCGGCAGCCGATTGCCCAGGGCCTCGATGGCGTGCACGAGGCGGTTCATGCGCCTGGATACCAGGGCGCGCCGATTGGGCGGTTTCGAGGACGAAGCGGGCGTCGGTTCTGTGGACATGGCTCTCAGCGCCCATACACGTTGGCAAAGGCCAAACAGGGCTGCGGCGTGCACGCATGCAAATTCTGTGACAACATCCGTCCCGGCCGGAGGGTCGGCCACCACCTGTCACCCTGACGTTGGGCGGGCAGCGGGCCCCAGGCGGATGTCGGCGAGGATGAGCACCACCAGGATACGGCGCGTGTTTTGCATTCATGCCGGCAACGACCGGCGCTTCCCGGTCCCAGGAGAGCCCCATGACCACCGAACCGACGGACATCTGCACTGTGGACAGCCGCACCGAGGGCAAGACCCTTTCCGAGCTGCTGTCAGGGCACGGGATCATCGCGGAAGTGCTCCGCCAGCAGGACCTCAGCGACGCGGAGCGGGGCACGCGCCGGGGAGGATGGGGCCTGCTGCGGGTGACCGCCGAGGACGCCGCCCCTGCCCTCGAGCTGGTGCAGCGCTGGCGCGAGTGCGAGCCCGAGGCGGTGCAGCGCCAGCGGGAGCTGGACCGCGAACGACACCGCGAGACCCTGCGCCGCTCCCGACGGGAATCACGCGAAGACCGGGACTACCTGGACGAGAAATAGCCCCCCAGACCGGCGGTGGAGTGTCGACGGGCGGCAGGGGCGCCACCCGCGTCGTTCGCCGCGTCGTCGGTGGACGCCGCGTCCCCGACGGTGTCCACCGGCGGGCTCCCGGCGTGTGTTCGCAACATGGCCTCACCGGAACGCAAATTACAGCTGTCTGAATCGTGTCCGAGCGGGGGTGTCGAAGAGTCCCAGATCCACAATCGCGTCGCTCTCCCGGCGCAGCGAAGAGAGCCAGCTTTCCAGCGGAGGCACCCGGTACCGAGCTGCCAGGCACCTTCATCAATCAACCGGCCGCGGCATCGAACTGGGCGGCCTCCTGGCCAGCCGGGCGACTGGTCTCATAATACCGTCGGGTGACGAGCACAGGTACGTTGGACTCGTGGAGCACGCGGGCGGCGACGCGGCCGAGTTGCTCGGCCCCCCCGACGCTGCTTGCTCGCACCCCAAGCACCACGAGATCGCAGCGGCCCGGCTGGGCAGCCTCGAGGACCGCGTGGGACGGATACAGGTCAAACACGCACTCCATCTCCAACAGGACCGTCGGATCGCCCAGACCGGCGCGGAACTCCTCGAAGACGCGTTCGGCATACTTCCGTACGAGCTGAATGAGCTTCTTCTCCGACGTTCCAGAGCGCCGAGCTCCGGGAGGCAGGGCGAAGGCATGCAGGCCCCGCAACTGTGGCGATGAGTGGCCGCGGGTCAGCTCGGCGGCCACCTCGACGGCGTACGCCGACCTTTCTGAGAAGTCGATCGGTATCAGTATTCGTTGCAGCCTGTCCCGACTGCCCCGGGGTACGACGAGCACGGAGCAATTGGCTCGGCGGGCAACGCGTATGGGAAGGGTGGCGATCCGGTTGCCATGCGGGCTCCGTCCAGTAATGATCAAAGACGTCCCTTGCAGGGCACTTGTTTCGAGGATACGTGCCACGGGCGCGCCGGAGAGGATGTGCTTGGTCACTTCGGTTCCCTCCTCCAGCTCAAGCTTGGCCGTGACGGCCTCCTCCAAGCGTTCGGTCCGGCGGCGCTTGGCCGGTCGGAGCCAATTGCCGTACTTCTCCAGGATGGCGTCGGGCACCATACGTGTGTCCATTACGTGGACCAGATCGATGCGCTTGGGTCGGTGAGCTCGGATGAGCCGATTGGCAAAGGCCAGGGTCGAGCTGTCGTCGCCACCCAACTCCAAGGCAATCAGGATGCGGTCGAAGCCTGCCATCTCTTTCCTCCTCTGCGCCCGCCGGCAGCATCGGCTCCCTCCCGAGAGCTCAGTCCGCCTGGTTCGGCGCGCTCGGTAGCTGCAAATCCCGCGCCACCATGACGCCCAACTGAGGACTCGTCCTTGGAGTCGCTAGGGTGGATCCGGACGATCGAGCAGTCGAGCGAAATGCTCGATACGCGAGGCGAGGTGACACCTTCGGAGAGCTGGACCTGGTGTGTGATCGGCTTGGTGCAGTCACCGTCGTCGCCGCAACGCCCTCAGCGCTGCTTGCCATCGAAGCCGCGGGCGGTGCTGCGCAACCCCCGGAGGGCCTACCTCTGAGGCATCCTGCCCCCGAAACAAGACAATGAGGCATCTTGCCACAAATCGCGGTGGCATCGGCAGAGCCCCGGCGCCAAGGTCGTCATCCACCGGTGGGGCTGGGGCAGGTCCCTCAAAGGAGAAGCGAGGGCGCCAAAGGCCGGTGAGAAATGCAGGCGAGCGACCAGGGCGGCGATCACGGCGACCTCGACCACCGGATCCCCGGCGGGGCGCCCCGGGCGCTCAGCCCTGCCCCCGCACGACGTACTCGGCCACTGCGCTCCACAGGGCGTCGAAGTCCGACCGCACAAACCCGCTGCCGCTGGCAAACCAGTCCCGGTGAGGGGGCTCGAGCGTCTCACCGGCGAAGTGGCCGATGACGTCGAGGTGGTCGGCGCCCGCGGCGTGAATCACCTCACCCCAGGGTTGGGAGGCCAGCGGGACGATGCCGTCGTTGGCCGCGTCGTCGGGCTCAAAGCCCAGCTGCTGCCAAAGGACCGGACGCTCGGCTTGCGTAAAGGCGTCTAGGCTCGCGCCATGGGTGCGGGCGGTGATCCGGTTCAGCGCGAGGTACAGGGCGTGGGTGGCCTGGGCGTAAGGGTCCAGGCCCACGGACACCGCCGAGCGCAGCCCGGGGGGACGCGTGGCGCACACCACCGACGCGTACCGCGTGGTCCGGCGATCGATGGCCAGGGCGTTGAGCAGCACCGCCCCCTCGGGGGTGAGCTGCCCCATCAGGCTGGAGTCGGCCCTCATCTGGGTGAGCAGGTCTTCGACGGCCTGACGGCGGTCGGGCGTGAAATCCGTGAGCAGCTCATCGAACAGCTGATCCACCACGTTGTTTCGATAGCCGAAGTGGTCGTCCAGCCGGGCGAACAGGGCGCCCAGGCGCAGCAGGATCGACAGCGGGAGGGGCCCGTAGCGCAGGGTGTAGATGGTCGCCACCGACAGCAGCCCCAACAGCTGCTGGCCAAACATCGAGTTGAAGAAGCTGGCCACGGCGGTGCCCCGGTGCGGCGTGGCCACCGTGACCACCGTACGCACCCGGCGCGCCAGGGGCTCGGCCGAGGTGGTATCCGGCAGGGCCACCCCAGGAGACACCAGCAGCCGCGCGTCCAGTCCCCCGGTGGAGTGGCCCACCAGGTGGATGTCATCGGGCTGCCCGACGCCCGCCCCCTCGATGGCATCGAGCAGCTTGCGTGCTCGGGTGGGCAGCGAGGCGGTGGGATCGGTGGGCACGGCATGCACCACGGCCTCCAGGCCCCGCTGTGCGAGCTGACGCACCAGGGCCTCGCGCACATGGGCGAAGTACACAATGTTGCCCAGATTGGCGAACCCAAAGAACCCCGGGACCAAAAAAACATGATGCATGGAACGGATCATGCGGCAAAACGGGGATTCACTCAACCAGCTCCCACGCACAATCTCTCGCGCATGCAATTCAGGTACGCCGTTTGCACGTACTCGGGAAAACGTCGTCTGTAGAGCTTTCCATGGTAGGAACGAGACGTTGAAGAATCGTGCACGATCGCTGAGCGGCCCCTGGCTGGTCGGGGCAGCGTTGCTGGCCCTCGGCGGGCGCTCCGCAGCAGCGGCCGAGGCGCCACCGCGCCCGGCACCCGAGAAAGCGAAAAAGAAGCCGAAGAAGCCGGCCAACGAGGACGGCTGGTCCTACCGACTGCTGGTGGCGGCCAACCTGTCGCTGTCTCAGAGCCAAGGCGTTGTGGGGTTGACCGACGGCGTGGCCACGGGGCTGGGGCTGCAGCTCGAGGGACGGGCAACCTACCGCCGGGGGAGACACGCCTGGATCAACGACCTGGAGATCCTCCATACCCAGAGCAAGATCGCGACCATCAAGCGGTTCTCCAAATCGGCGGACCGCTTCATGATCCAGACCATGTACGAGTACCGGTTCCTCCGCCGGCCCAGGTGGGGGGTCTTTGCGCAGCTTCGGCTCACCTCCGAGCTGTTCCCAGGGAGCCTGATCCGCGACGAAGCCAAAGATCTGCAGATCTTCCGAGATGGGCTTGTGGTGGCCCGGGCATCCATTGCCGCCCAGGAGCAGTTCCCCCTGACCGATGCCCTGCTCCCGCTCGTGCTAAAGCAGCTGGTGGGCGCCGTGGTCAAGCCGTACACCCACCCGGCGCTCCGGACCACGTTGCGCCTGGGTGTGGGCGCCGTGCAGGTCTTCACGGGGCGTGGCCGCGTGATGCGGGACGACCGGGACACCCCGGATGTGGTGGAGCTGCGCGAGCTCAAGGACTACGACCAGTCCGGAGTGGAGGTGCAGGCCTCTGTGCGGGGCACCGCCGTCAGAAAGATCATCTCATACGGCTTGAGCCTGGAGGTGATGTATCCCTTTTCGACCAGCGTCCCGGTGACCGTGCCCAGACCGGCGCAGTGGAACGTGGAGCTGCGCGCCAACGTCACGATCAAGGTGTACGAGTGGCTGGCCATCAGCTACCAGCTCTCGGTGGTGCGCCTGCCGGTGCTGCTGCCCGAGTGGCAGGTGGCCGGGAACCTCATGCTCTCGTTCACCGCCAATGTGGGAGGGCAGCCATGACCCGGCAGACGAAGCCTCGAGGGCGCTGGGCCCCGGGTGTGCTCTGGGCGTGCGTGGTCCTGGCGGTCGCCGGTGGCGCTGCCTCGGCCACCGGCGGCTCGGGGAAGTCCGGGGCGGCGGCCGCGGGGTCCGAGGCGCGCCTGGTGTCGCCGAGCCCCTATGTCTGGACGCGCAAGCTGGTGGGCAGCTTCAGCGCGTCAGCGTCCCACAGCCACAATGTTCCCGGCATCGAGGACGGCTCGGCGGCAACCATCGGGCTCACCGTGGAGGGGCTGGTGCAGCTCGACGTGCGCCGACACCAGTGGCTCCTGGAGCTCAACTCCTCCCAGACGTTCACCAAGAAAGTCGCCGTGGACCACTTCGTCAAGAGCCTGGACGTGTTCGACCTCAAGGCGCTGTACTTCTACCTGCTCCGGGAGTCCAAGCGGCTCTCGGTGGGCGGCGGGTTGCAGATGACCACGCCGCTGTTTCCCAGCTCCCTGGTGCCCGACAAGGACACCTACCTCAAGCTGATTCGCACCGACGGCGAGGCCATGCGTGGCCTGGCGCGAAAAAACAAGCGCTACCATCTCATGGACGCTTTCTCGCCCCTCCAGCTCAAGCAGCTCGCCGGCATCCGGATGCAGCCCTTCGGCAACGAGGTCACCCGGGTGCTGTTCACGGGCAGCCTCGTGGCCCTCGAGGTCTGGGCGGACGGCTGGTCCTCGGACGACGACAAGTCCACCCTGGCCAAGGAGTACTACGCACTGCGGGACTACCAGCAGGTCGGGGCCCAGGTGAACCTGGTGGTCACCGGAGAGATCAAAAAACACCTCTCCTATAGCATCGGCGCGGAGCTGATGTTCCCCTTCTGGACGAGCATCAAGACCCTCATCAGCGGCTTTGATCTGCTGAATCTGGACCTCAGCTTCAAGATCACGGTGCAGCTCGCGAGCTGGGCGTCGTTGGGCTACGTGTTGTCGGCCAAGCGCGTGCCGCTGCTCGCCGACCGCTGGCAGGTCTTCAACCAGCTCGCGCTCAGCTTCACGGCAAAGTTCCTGTAGCGGGACGGATCAGCAGCCACTTTCGTCGGAGCAATCACCACATTGGTTGATCCCGTCGCACAAAATGTGGTCATCCCAACACATGCCGTTGCTACACTCAAAACCACTGCTCGTGCAATCGGGGATCCAGCAGAAGTCCTCGTCGCTGTTGTCGGGGCAATCGTTCTGTGTGCCGTCACATACGAGCGTGGCAGTAATCTCGGTCAGGTCATCGCAGATGAAGACCTGGTCGCAACCGACGCACAACAACGGCGCTTCATCGGTGGCGGCAGGGCAGTCGTCTGTTCCATCGCAGGTGCGCGTTGAGTCGATGCACCAACCGTCACCGCAATCAAACTCGCTCGGGCTGCACTCGCCGCAGGCCTGCTCATCGGTGCCGTCGAAACACTGTTCGATGTTGTCGCAGCGCTCGTGGTCCGGGATGCACTGACCGTCGGCACACGACCACTCCCCTGGAGCGCAGTCACCGCAGACCTCCTCGTCCGAGCCGTCGAAGCAGTCCTGGGACCCGTCACAGTAACCCTCGGCGAGGATGCACCGACCGTCAGCGCACTGCCACTCGTTCTCGTAGCAACCCTCCTGGACGCTACAACTGCCGGCTAACAACGCAGTTGCCAGGACCGCGAGAATCAAGCTGCGGCGACCGATCACGGCAAACCCTCGATGCGAATATGGCAGTCACGTAGACGAGACGGACGACAAAAGACATCCTGCTGACTTCTGGCCATCCGCTCCAGTATCGGGTAGGAGCGCTGACGGGTCAAGATGCGCCTGACAGATGCGCCTGACAGTCGCAAAGCTGGACCATTACGGGCCTGCGGGACGCGCTGCTGGCCGTGGATCTGGCCCAGGAGGGCAAGAAGACCACGTCAAAGCTGAGCACGGCGGAGCGTACGGTGGGGGGAGCGGGCTGGGAGGAGAAGCTGGTCAGTCCCGCGTCCACGGCGGGGGAGCTCGGGGCGAGGGTGTAGTCGCCCGCCGCGGCGTCCTGGAACAGCGCGGACGGGGTCGTCACGAAGGAGCCCGCGTCGTAGCCGAGCCCCTGCCACTGGGCCAGGGTCTTGACTAAAACTCCAGCTTGTCCCGGGTGCGTGCCATACTCTATGGTCGTTCGCGAGGCGCAAGGAAGCACGAATGAAAACGCATCCCCTGATCCCCCTGTCGTTACCGCTCATTTTCGCGGCTGTGCTTGTTTGCGGGGGCGCGTGCTCTACGACGACACCGCGGAGTACGATGCGCCCTGTTGAGGCTGCCGAACCGGCTGCCGAACCGGCCTCCGAGCCGGCTGCCGAACCGGCCTCCGAGCCGCCGCCCGGGACCTCGCACTACGCGGCGCCGGGGTCTGGGCGTCGGACAAAGACGCCGCGATTGTCGTCCGAGGCCCAACAGATCTTGAAAGTGCACAACGCGGCGCGGCGGGCGGTCGGGGTGGGTCCTTTGCGCTGGTCCCCGCGCATTGCGCGGTATGCCCAGGTCTGGGCCAACCGCCTGGCCCGGCTGCAAAACCTCCAGCACCGTCCGCACGTGGGGGCCTGGAAACAAAAGTACGGCGAGAACCTGGCCATGGCCGGGGGCTCGAGCACGATTTCCAACTACGGCCGCAAGGGCTCGCTCCAGTGGCTGGGAGAGAAGCGTCGCTACCGGCACGGGGCGCGCTCTTTGGCCGGCGTGGGACACTACACGCAGATGGTCTGGCGAAAAACGCGGCTCATCGGCTGTGCCTTGGCCCGGTACCAGAAGGGGCCCTGGAAGTGGGTCATCCTGGTGTGCAACTATGATCCGCCGGGAAACATGATGGGCGAGAGCCCCTACTGATGCGCTGCCCAAACCGACGCCGCGTGCGTGCTGTCTTCCGCCCGGTGTGCCCGGTGGCGCTATTGGTGTCGCTGTTGCCGCTGATTGCCTGCGGACCGTCGGGATCGGAGCGGCGGCCGAGCGGGACCAACAACGCGGCGCGGCAGCCTCCCCGTCCGGCGACCCGAGCCGCGGTGGACAGGCACTTCTCGGCCAAGGGCTGCCAGGGTTGCCACCCGGTGCAATACCAGCAGTGGAAGCAGTCGCTGCACGCCAAGGCGCACACCGAGCCGGTGTACGATTTTTATTTCATGACCGCGTCCCGGGATGACAAGAAGCTGGAGCCATTCTGCGGGCGCTGTCACACCCCCATCGGCACCATGACCGGGCAGATCCCGTTCAAGCACGCGCTGCGAAAGGCGGGCGACACGCGGGTGGGCGCCGTGGCAGCCGAGGGGTTGGGGTGCGACTTCTGCCACACCATTACGGGCCACACCAAGGTGCAGAACGCCGGGTTCGTGGTGCGGCCGTCGGAGACCAAGCGCGGCCCGCTGAAGGGCGCCCGCGCCGTGTCCCATGGCGTGAAGCACGATCCCTACTACCGCACCGCCGAGTACTGCGGCACCTGTCATCAGGTGGTGCACCCCACCAACGGGATCCTGCTCGAAACCACCTATGCGGAGTGGAAGGCCAGCCCCTACGCCAAGGCGGGGATCCTCTGCCAGGACTGCCACATGACCGATGGGCTGGCGCCGGCCGTCGCGGATGCCCGCGGGTTGGGCAAACCCCTGCGCCACCCGGGCAAAGCGGCCGTCATGGGGGCCCAGCGGGCGCACGTCTCGCGGCATTACTTTGTGGGGCCGAACCTGATGTTCAGCCAGGGACCCGAGGCCGCCGAGCTTCGGAAACGCAGCGAGGCGCTCCTGCGGCGGGCGGCCCGGGTGGCCGTGGGCGAGGTCACGCGGAAGGGCGGCGCGCTCCAGGTGATCGTGCGCGTGACCAACACCGGGGCCGGCCACTCCATCCCCACGGGGGTCACGGAGCTGCGCCAGGTGTGGCTTGAGGTCAAGGTGACTACGCCGTCAGGGCGGGTGCTGCTGCACAGCGGCGCCCGGGACACGTCCGACCGGATCGCGCCGGGCGCGGTGGTGTATCGCACCCACGTGTACGACGCCCAGGGGCGCGACACCACCCTGTTCTGGCGCACGGTCAGAAAGGGTCGCGACCGTCGAATCCCCCCCACAAAGACCCTCACTGAGACGTTCCGGATCCCCGCCTCGGCCGCCACACGTCGCGCCGGGAAGCTCACCGTGGCGGTCGCCCTGCACTACCGCTCGGTGCCCCCCTGGGGCCTCACCGAAGCCGGCGTACCCCCGGGCACAGTGAAGGTGCCCGTCTTCACCATGGCTCGCGCGCGGCGGGAGCTCACCGTGCGCTGACCGCCCCCGCCCGCCCCCGCAAGATCGCCGGGAATTGACGACACCGAGCTAAATCTTACGTCGACGCCGCGAGGGTGGTATGATGGAAGCGTACCTGTGTTGACCCGGAGGTCGCGTGTCAGAAGCCTGGAAGGCAGCGTGGTGCGTGGGGTTGGGAGCCGTCCTGGTGCTGTCTGCGATGACCTGCGCCCAGGGGGTCGGTCGCCTGGGGGATGGCGACGGCGCCGTCGGCAATGATGCCCGCCCGGTGGACGGCGGCAGCGTGGTGGACACTGGCGTGACGGTGGAC
>Ga0180009_10004241_pt1 | contig 15920 bp, 17 predicted proteins | sample OS_PC_MetaG_FD_123537 | JGI IMG/M metagenome (GOLD analysis project Ga0180009, IMG submission 123537) | Groundwater microbial communities from the Aspo Hard Rock Laboratory (HRL) deep subsurface site, Sweden - OS_PC_MetaG | ecosystem: Environmental > Aquatic > Deep subsurface > Groundwater...
CGCTCGGCCACCTGGAAGGATTCCGGCGCGTCCGGATCGAACACCACCTGCACCAAACCCTCGCGGTCGCGCAGGTCGATAAAGATCACCCCGCCATGGTCCCGGCGCCGATGCACCCAGCCACAAATGCTGATGTCTTGGTCGAGATGGGACGCGTTCAGCTGCCCGCAGTAGTGGGTACGCATGGAGCTCATAACCGCAAATGCCTCCGGGCATCGAGTCGAGGGATTAAGAAGGTGGGGAATGGTACGGGGTCAGGCCGGGGCGGGCAACCACGCCGGGACGGCTGGAGACTAGGGACTAGGGACTAGGGACTAGGGACTAGGGACTAGGGACTAACATAAAGTCTAGAGCAATATGACATCCTGGCCAGAAGCGCCAGTGTAATAACCTGCCGGGAATACGCTCACCCAGAGCCAACTCCTAAAACCTAGTGCCTAGACCCTATACCCTGATGATCAAGAACACGACCCGCGGCCGCCGCTGCCGCAGCTGTGACCGCCACCGGAGCCGGACTCGCCAGAGCCTGAACCGCCCTTGGAGCCGCCTTTATTGTCCTTCTCGGCAACATTGCGCTTGGCACCGGATTTGAAGTCGGTCTCGTACCAGCCGCCGCCCGACAAACGGAACCCGGCCGCTGAAATCTGCTTCTGCAATGCAGACTTACCGCACTCCGGGCAATCCGTCAGCGGCGCATCGCTCAGTTTTTGCAGGGATTCCAATTGGTGACCACAGATGGAGCACTGATATTCGTAAATCGGCATGGCATTACCTTCAACAATCGTATGGTTCAGCGCCCGGGGGCCGGGCGCGCAGTTGCCGCGAAACATGCGGGCGGGCGGGCGAATTGTCAAGGTGGTTTGCCACCAAAATTACCTGCGGGCTTTGTCGCGAACCTTACCACGACGAAGGGAATTGTCGGACACGGCCTTCGGCCTGAATCCGACCTACGTTTGGTGCATGGCATCATGCGGTTCGCGGCGTCAACTCACCGCACCCTGCGCTGTATCCCTCGCGCATTTTCTGTGTTGGTTACAGGTGATTTTCTTATTGGCCGGCATTTTGTGACAATGGTGCCTCATTTGGCCCTGACCACATCATGCGCAATCACATCCACGCCACGGAAGTCCCAAAACCCTCTTCCAGTGATCTGAACACCCTGCGCTCGCTGGCGCCCTTTCTCTGGGATTTCCGTGGCCGCGTATTCCTGGCGCTGAGCTTCCTGGTTTTGTCCAAGGGCGCCAATGTCGGCATACCGCTGGTGCTCAAAGAGATCGTCGATGGGCTGGACAGATCCGGTTTGAACATCAGCGCGCAGACCGAACTGGTGTTACCACTGGCGCTGCTGCTCGGCTACGGCGCACTGCGGCTGGGCAGCTCATTGTTCAACGAACTGCGCGATTCGGTGTTCTCGCGCGTGCGCCACGGTGCCATGCGCAGCGTCTCGGTGCGCGTCCTGGAACACCTGCACAAACTCTCGCTGCGCTATCACCTGGAACGCAAGACCGGCGGTATCTCGCGCGACATCGATCGCGGCACCCGCAGCGTCAGCTCGCTGCTCAATTACATGGTGTTCAGCATCCTGCCGACGCTGGTCGAGGTGCTGATGATCGCCGGCATCCTGTTGGTGAAATACGACCCCTGGTTCGCCGTGGTGACCTTCGGTTCGGTGGTCGCCTACATTATCTTCACGCTCTACATCACCAACTGGCGCATGCCTTATCGCGTGACCATGAACGCCATGGATTCGCAGGGCAACACCCAGGCGGTCGACAGCCTGATCAACTACGAAACCGTGAAATATTTCGGCAACGAAGATCATGAACTGCGCCGTTACAACGAAACCCTGCGTGTCTGGGAAGACGCCGCGGTCAAAAGTCAGACGTCATTATCGGCATTGAATGTCGGCCAGTCCGCCATCATCGCGGTGGGCGTCACGCTGATAATGATCCTCGCTGCGCAGGGCGTGGTGGCCGGCGAAATGTCCATTGGCGATCTGGTGCTGGTCAACGCGTTTCTGTTGCAACTGTTCATCCCGCTGAACTTTCTTGGCGTGGTCTACAGCCAGCTAAAGCATGCCATTATCGACATGCGACTGATGTTCGATGTGCTGGAAAAACAGCCGGAGATCGTCGACAGCCCCACGGCCCAACCCCTCGCCGTCAACGGTGGCGAGGTGCGTTTCGACAAGGTTTCTTTCGCCTACGATCCCGACCGTCCGATCCTGCATGAGGTCAGCTTCAACATTCCGTCCGGTCATAAGGTTGCGGTGGTCGGACCCAGTGGCGCCGGCAAGTCCACCCTCGCCCGCCTGCTGTTCCGATTCTATGATGTCACGGGCGGCCGCGTGCTCATCAATGGCCAGGATGTGCGCGATGTCAGCCAGGAAAGTCTGCGCGCAGCCATCGGCATCGTTCCGCAAGACACGGTACTGTTCAACGACACGCTGTATTACAACATCGCCTATGCGCGCCCCGGCGCCAGTCGCGCCGAGGTCGAACGCGCCGCCCAGCTGGCGAATATTCACGACTTTATTTCCGGCCTACCGAAAGGCTACGACAGTTTGGTCGGCGAACGCGGATTGAAACTGTCCGGCGGGGAAAAACAGCGCGTCGCCATCGCTCGCGCCATTCTCAAAAATCCGCGCATCCTGGTCTTCGACGAGGCAACCTCCAGCCTCGACTCGCATTCCGAGCAGACCATTCTCGATGCGTTACGCAAAGTCGCCACCGATCACACGACTTTGGTCATCGCGCACCGCCTGTCGACCGTGATCGACGCCGATACTATCCTGGTGATGGAGGCCGGCCGCATCGCCGAGCGCGGAACCCATCAGGCATTGCTGACACAAGAGGGCATTTACAGTCGGCTATGGAAACTGCAGCAGGAAGAACGCAAACGCGAAGCGATTGGTGTCGATGAACTGGCTGGAGTGAATGACTGATTTTTTTTGTGAACCGCAAAGGCGCAGAGGCGCAATGAAATAATATAAATACGAATGAGCTGGAGATTGCTTCGTCGCTTCGCTTCTCGCAATGACGGCACAGAAACGCATTCTTAATCGAGTTTTCTTTGCGCCTCTGCGCCTTTGCGGTTCAATATTTTCTGTCTTGGCGCCTTGGCGGTTCGCATTTAGATTTCTTGGCGTACTTGGCGCCTTGGCGGTTCAATGTTTTTCCAGCGTTGGCGTGCCAGCGATCAATCTTCTTCAACACCCTCGATGTCTTCTTCCAGGACACGAATAATCTCCACCATGTCCGCAGGCAGCGGCGCATGCCATTCCATGACTTCATCATTCGCTGGATGACGCAGGCTCAGGCGCGTCGCATGCAGCGCCTGTCGATTGAAGGCCAATACGGCGGCACGCGCGGTTGCGCTCATGCCCGCCGGCACCTGCGGTCTGCCGCCGTAAACGGGATCGCCGAGCAGCGGATAGCGTAAATGCGTCATGTGCACGCGGATCTGATGGGTGCGCCCGGTTTCCAGATTGACGCGCACCAGGGTGTGGCCGCGATAACGCGTTTCGATGCGGTAATGCGTGATGGCCGGCTTGCCGAAGCTGGTCACGGCCATGCGTTTGCGATCGGTCGAGTGCCGACCAATCGGCGCATCGACCGTGCCACCCGCAACCAGCAGCCCCCACACCAGCGCCAGATATTCACGCTTGACCGTACGTGCTTGCAGCTGCGCGACCAGTGATTGATGCGCCGTGAGATTGCGCGCCACCACCAATAACCCGCTGGTGTCCTTATCCAGTCGATGCACAATGCCGGCGCGTGGCACCGTGTTAAGAGAAGCGTCGTAATGCAGCAAGGCATTCTGCAGCGTGCCATCGGGATTGCCGGCGGCCGGATGTACCACCATTCCGGCCGGCTTATTGATCACTAACAGATCCTGGTCTTCATAGACCACATCGAGGGTGATGTCCTGCGCCATCACGCCGGTCGCCTCTTCCAACTCGGCGGCGATCCGGATCTGCTCGCCACCCAGCACCCGATCCTTGGCCTTGCGCTGTGCGCCATCGACCAGGACTTCACCGGCGCGCACCCATTGCTGCAGGCGGCTGCGTGAATAATCCGGGAACAACTCGGCCAGCACCTGGTCCAGTCTTTGACCCGCTGCCGTGGCCGGAATTTGCGCCGACAGCGCCACCTGCCGGGTCATCGGCCTGCGCTCCGGTTTGGGGTATACTGCCCGCGCGCGTCCCACAGGTTGCTGGGGGCAACGGCTTTCTCTGTCATGTATCTACAAGGTAACTGCATGCGTCTCGCTACAATTCTGTTCGTGCTGGTAAGTTGGTTGAGTGGCTGCTCATTGTTGCCGGACCAGATTGACGAAACCAAGGACTGGTCGGCCCAGAAACTTTACTCTGAGGCCACGGACTCCATGAATGATTCCGACTGGGAACGCGCCATCGATCTGTTCGAAAAGCTCGAGGCCCGCTACCCCTTCGGTCGTTATGCGCGGCAAGCCCTGCTGGAATCGGCCTACGCCTACTACAAATACGACGAACCGGATTCAGCCATCTCGGCGCTGGACCGCTTCATCAAGACCTATCCGCGTCAGCCCAATCTGGATTATGCCTATTATCTGCGTGGCCTGGTGAACTTTACCCGTGGTGATACTTTCATGGATCGGATACTGCCCCGCAACGAAGCGGAACGTGATGCCGGCGCGGCGCGCCAGTCATTCTTCGATTTCGCCGAGGTGATCAAACGTTTCCCGGAAAGCCGCTATGCCGAAGACGCCGGGCTGCGCATGGTATACCTGCGCAACAATCTCGCCCAGTATGAAATGCATGTGGCGGATTATTACATGCGCCGCGGCGCCTATGTGGCCGCCGCCAACCGTGCAAAGACAGTGGTGGAGAATTACGACGGAACCCCTGCGGTACCCACAGCGCTGGAAACCCTGGTGCAGAGCTACCGGAAACTCGGCCTGAATGACCTGGCCGCTGCTTCAGAACGTGTCTACAAGCTGAATTATCCCGACCGGGCGCTGCCGTAACGCGCTACTTCGTATACCGCAGCTGTGGGAAAAAACATTCTCCGATATACCGCCGCGGTGGGGACAGACACTCCCCGATATACCGCCAAGGTGGGGACAGATCTTTCGTAACGTACCGCCGCGGTGGGGACAGATCTTCAGCTCTGTCCCCGTCCGTGCGGACCACGCGGATGAAAGAAACCGCTGTGGACCGCGAAGGTTGGTTACGGTGGCTCCGCTCTGCTGTGTGGAACCACAACGGGGACAGAACTAAAGGTCTGTCCCCACCGCGGCGGTGCGTTACGAGAGGCTGAATCAAATGGCGTCGTTGTCCTGCTCACCGGTGCGGATACGGATAACCTTGTCCACCTCAGTCACGAAAATCTTGCCGTCCCCGATCTTGCCGGTACGCGCGGCATTGGTGATCGCTTCAATGCAACGATCCACCATATCGTCGCCAATGACAATCTCAAGCTTCACCTTGGGCAGGAAGTCCACGACATATTCAGCGCCGCGGTACAGCTCGGTATGCCCCTTCTGACGACCGAACCCCTTCACCTCAATGGCCGTCATGCCGGAAATACCAATCTCCGACAATGCCTCACGCACATCGTCTAGCTTGAATGGTTTGATAACGGCTTCGACTTTTTTCATGTTGCCTTCTCCCTGGGGCGGCTGGGCGTGGATAGCGCACTAAGATAACGCAATTGCGCGGGTAAATGTAGTTGGCAAGGCGCAGCCTTGAATTTCGTCATAGTAAACCCTCTCCCATCGGGAGAGGGCCGGGGTGAGGGGAATACAATCAACAACTCTTAATCCTTATCCGCCAGCTGGGTCGAAAAATAGCCCGAGGTGATCGGGTAACGACGGTCACGGCCGAAGGCGCGCCGGGTGATGCGCACGCCGGGCGGGGCCTGACGACGCTTATATTCGTTACGATCCACCAGCCAGACCACCCGTCGTACCGTGGCGGCATCGAAACCTTCGGCGACAATCTCATCGGGTGCGCGATCCAGTTCCACATAGCGTTCCAGAATCGCATCCAGCACCGAATACGGCGGCAGCGAATCTTCGTCCTTCTGATCGGGACGCAATTCGGCGCTCGGCGCGCGCTCGATCACCCGCCGTGGGATCACCTCGCTCTCGGCATCGGCCAGACTGTTACGGTATTCGGCGAGCTTGTAGACCAGCGTCTTCGGGCAATCCTTGATCGGCGCGAAACCACCGGCCATATCGCCATACAGCGTCGCATAACCGACCGCGACCTCGCTCTTGTTACCGGTGGTCAGCAGGATCTTGCCGAGCTTGTTGGAAATCGCCATCAGAATCACACCGCGCGAGCGCGCCTGGATATTCTCCTCGGTGACATCGGCGGCCAGGCCCTTGAATTCGTCTTCAAGCGCCGCGAGAAAGGCCTTGAAGGCGCCTTCGATGGGAATGACGCGATAGGCCACGCCAAGTACCAATGCTTCGGCGCGCGCATCTTCCAGACTCATGTCGGCGGTGTAACGCGACGGCATCATCACCGCCTCGACCTGCTCGGCACCAATGGCATCAACCGCGATGGCCAGGGTGAGCGCCGAATCGATACCACCTGACAGACCAATGACCGCGCCCGTGAAACCATTTTTCTGAATGTAATCGCGCACGCCCAGCACCAGGACCTGATAGACGCTGGCCACGGCATCCAGTCGCGGCACACATTCAGCGGGAACGGGCTTCACCACATCAGCAATATCCAGATCGACGGGATACAAACCGGTCAAACAACCCGGCGCACGCTGCGTCACCTTGCCCTGCGCATTCATGACGAAGGATTCACCGTCGAAGACCAACTCATCCTGGCCACCGACCTGATTCACATAGATCAACGGCAACTCGACTTCACTGATGCGATCGCGCACCACCGCCTCACGCTCATCGCCTTTACCGGCATGGAAGGGCGAGGCATTGATATTGAGAATGCATTGCGCACCCGCCGCCTTAGCCAGTTGCGCAGGACCTGGACACCAGATGTCTTCGCAAATAGTGATGCCGCAGGCGACACCACCGATGTCGACCACACAGGCATCGACACCCGGTGTGAAATAGCGTTTCTCATCGAACACGCTGTAATTCGGTAAATGCTGTTTGTAGGCCGTGGCCAGGATATGCCCGTCACGGATCACCGACGCGGCGTTGTACAGACCGCCGGTGCCCTGCTGCGGATGTCCGACAATGATGTGGATACCGCTGACCTGCTGTTTAATGCGCTCCAATGCCGCCAGCACATGCATCTGCATGCCGGGGCGCAGCAGCAGATCTTCGGGCGGATAACCGGTCAGAGTCAGTTCGGGAAACAGTATCGCCTGAGCCTGCAACTTGTCGCGCGCATAGACCGCCGCATCCAGCACCTGCTGGGTATTGCCAAGGACGTCACCAACCAGCAGGTTGAGCTGAGCCATGACAATGCGGAGGCGGTTGAGATTCGGCATGCGGTGACTGACCATAATCAAGTTCAAAAGCTTTTAACACGAAGGCGCGGAAGGCGCACGAAGGAAAATCCTAATCAAGGTAAAACCGTGAATTCCCTCTCCCCTTGCGGGAGAGGGCCAGGGAGAGGGGGAGTTGGAAAGTACATCACCCTTTCCCTGGCCCGCCTCATTAAGGGAGAGAGAGCTCATCTTTTCACATTCAATATGGTTTTCCTTCGTGCGCCTTCCGCGCCTTCGTGTTTCAAGCTTTTTAGACCTCAAGGAGCAAGTGCCAACCGCTCCGCCATGCGCATTCCCATGTCCGCCGGCGAACGCACCACCGACACACCGGCGGCTTCGAGCGCGGCGATCTTCGCCGGCGCCGTGCCCTGACCTCCGCTGATTATCGCACCGGCGTGGCCCATGCGCTTGCCCTTGGGCGCAGTGACACCGGCGATATAGGCGACCACCGGCTTGGTGACTTTGGCGCGGATATACTCCGCCGCCTCTTCCTCGGCACTGCCACCGATCTCGCCGACCATGATCACGCCCTGCGTGTCCGGATCGGCCTGGAACAGCTCCAGACAATCAATGAAGTTCATGCCATGGATAGGATCGCCGCCAATACCGACACAGGTGGTCTGACCCAATCCGGCATTGGTGGTTTGAAAGACGGCTTCATAAGTCAGCGTACCGGAACGCGACACGATGCCGATCTTGCCGGGCTGGTGAATCGCGCCGGGCATGATGCCGATCTTGCAGGCGCCGGGGGTGATGATACCCGGACAATTCGGCCCGATCAGACGCGCGTCGGAGCCGGTCAGCGCCGCGCGCACCTTGAGCATATCCAACACCGGAATACCTTCGGTGATGCAGACGATCACCCTGATACCGGCATCGGCCGCTTCCAGGATCGCATCGGCCGCGAACGCCGCCGGCACGTAGATCATGGTTGCATCGGCGCCAGTGTCACGCACCGCCTGCGCAACCGTATCGAACACCGGGCGATCCAGATGTTGCTGCCCACCCTTACCAGGCGTCACGCCACCGACCAACTGAGTGCCATAGGCAATCGCCTGTTCTGAATGAAACGTGCCCTGCTTGCCGGTGAAACCCTGGCAGATAACCTTGGTATGTTTGTCGACGAGAATGCTCATCTCAGAAACCTTGCTGTAGAAACTTGAATTGAACCGCCAAGAAAGGATTATTGGAACCGCAAAGGCGCAGAGGCGCAAAGGGTACTAATGAAAAAGACTGGCTTGCTTCTACATTAATCATTCTTTGCGCCTCTGCGCCTTTGCGGTTCATAAATATTTTTGTACTGGGCTTCTTGGCGGTTCCCAGTAAATCTTTTCAACCACGTACCGCCGCAACCGCCTTCTGCGCCGCATCGGTCAATGCGTCTGCGGCGATGATGGACAGACCCGAGTTCGCCAGCAGTTCGCGGCCGCGCTCGACATTGGTACCTTCGAGTCGCACCACCACTGGCAGATGCACATCGACTTCCCGCACTGCTTGAATGATGCCTTCCGCAATCAGGTCGCAGCGCACAATGCCGCCGAAAATATTCACCAGGATCGCGCGCACGTTTTTGTCGGACAGGATCAATTTAAACGCCTCGGCAACCTTGTCGGCCGTGGCACCGCCGCCGACGTCGAGAAAATTCGCCGGTTCACCACCGTGCAGTTTGATCAGGTCCATGGTCGCCATGGCCAGACCGGCGCCGTTGACCATGCAGGCGATATTGCCGTCGAGGGTGACATAGTTGAGACCGTGCTCGTGCGCGCTGCGCTCTTTGATCTCTTCCTGATTGGGAACACGCCAATCGGCAAGCGTCTTCTGACGGTACAGCGCGTTGTCGTCGAGATTGATCTTGCAATCCAGCGCCAGCACCCGACCGTCTTTGGTCACGACCAGTGGGTTGATCTCGATCAGGCTCAGATCCTTATCCTGAAACAGCTTGGAGAGTTGCAACACAATACGGGTGAACTGCGCGATCTGATCGCCCCTCAACCCCAGACCGAAGGCGAGATTGCGACACTGATAAGGCTGCAGGCCGGCGGCCGGATCGGCGTATTCGATCAGAATCGCCTGCGGATCGCGTGCGGCGACCTCTTCGATATCCATACCACCGGAACTCGAGGCCATGACTACAATGCGTCGGCGCACCCGATCGACCAGTGCGCCCAGATATAATTCGCGGGCAATCTCCAGCGGCTCTTCGATCAACAGCGCCTCGATGGGCAGGCCCTCCGCGGCACTCTGACCGGTAACTAGGCGCGTACCCAACAGCGCACCGGCCTGCTGCTCAACCGCCGCCAGATCATCAACCAGTTTAATACCGCCGGCCTTGCCGCGCCCACCGGCATGCACCTGCGCCTTCAATACCCAGCGGTTGCCGCCCAGTTCACGCGCGGCAGAGACGGCTTCGAGCGTCGTGCGCGCAACGCCCCCGCGCGGCACCGGGATGCCGTAATCGGTCAATAAACGTTTGGCCTGGTATTCGTGGAGATTCATGGGTGATGCGATTCCGAGATAATGGTGTTGTAAAAAATTGCGTTAGCGCAATAACACAGCTTTGAGTCGATGTGTTTGTCATCCCGGCGCAGGCCGGGATCCAGAAACTGCGTCAGTCAACCTGGATTCCGGCCTGCGCCGGAATGACGGCGATCGGAATATACGCCTGCATCTGATGTCTCAAAACATACGGCGCATTGTGACCGCAGGTCTAATGCGCCCTACTGCGGCCCTTCGTAGGCGCGCATTCTGAAGCAATCCCCGCCGTCAGGCAAAATCACGTTGCTTGCGCCGCCTGCCGTGAAACCGGAAACTAGCCGGATGGGACTAATCCGACTGATATTGCTTGTCATACTGGGCGTGCTGCTCTACCGCTTCTGGCGCAATTGGCAGGCGCGCAACGCAGCCACCCGCTCAACCCCCACACAGGATCAGGGCAAGATGCTGGCCTGCGATCACTGCGGCCTGTATTTCCCGGAACAAGATGCCGTGCGCGATGGAGAACAGGTCTTCTGCTCGGAGGCGCATCGGGCCGCCCATCGTCAGGGTCAGGCATAGCCACGCATGGATCTCAACCCGCGCGATATCGCCAGCCTGGATGCCGACCGCCAGGACTCCCTCACCTGGCGTCCATTACGCTTTCTGACCCTGTACCGGCTGACCCTGGCCGGATTGCTCACCACGCTGTTCTTCCTGCTGCCCTCCAGCCAATCGCTGGGCGCGCAGTCCCCCTGGGTGTTCGCCATTACCTGCGTGGCCTATCTCGGCTTCGCGCTGGTGGCCGGCTTCGCGGCGCGATTGCGCCGGCCACGCTATGGCGTGCAGGTGTTCGTGCAGGTGCTGGTGGATATCATTGTGGTTGTGCTACTGATGCATGCCGGCGGCGGTGTGACGAGTGGTCTGGGCATCCTGCTGATCCTGACGGTGGCGGTCGGTGGCCTGCTGCTGCCGGGTCAGATGGCGTATTTCTTCGCGGCCGTGGCCACACTTGCGGTCTTGGGTGAATTCAGCTTCAGCGTGCTTGAGGGCCACGGCAATTACGGTGAGGACTTCACACGCGCCGGCCTGCTCGGCGCGGTGTTGTTCACCACGGCGGTTATCGCCCATCTGCTCGCCAAGCGCATTCGCGAAACCGAGGCCCTGGCGGAACAGCGCGGCGTCGATCTGGCCAATCTGTCGCGCCTCAATGAACATGTCATTCAACGCCTGCAGTCAGGCATTCTGGTGGTCGATGAATACGCCCAGGTGCGGCTCATGAACGATACGGCCTGGGTCATGCTGCAGGCACCACGCGAACTGGCAGGCGGGCAGCTGCAGCGCTTCTCCCCGCGTCTGGCGCAACAACTGCAAGACTGGCGTTTGAATACCAATGCCACGCCCGAGATTTTCACACCGGAACATTCCCAATCAAATCTGGTGCCGCGTTTCACGGCGCTGGGAAAAACCCGGCATGGCGCCACATTGATCTTTCTGGAAGACACCACCGCGCTGGCCCAGCAGGCACAGCAGATGAAACTCGCCGCCCTGGGGCGTCTCACCGCCAGCATCGCCCATGAAATCCGCAATCCCTTGGGGGCGATCAGTCATGCCGGCCAGCTGCTGGCCGAATCAACGCATCTGGACACCGGCGAGCAACGTTTGACCGAAATCATCCGCAGCCAAAGCCAGCGCGTGAACAGTATTATCGAAGACGTCCTGCAGCTATCGCGACGTGGCGAGGCCCATCCCAAGGATCTGCAACTGGCCAGCTGGCTGCAGGACTATGTCGATGAAATGATACGCACCCAGAACCTGGCGCCGGATCAGCTTCACTTGTCTATTCAGCACACTGACATCAGCCTGCATTTCGATCCCGGCCATCTGCAGCAGATCGTCTGGAACCTGACCCACAATGCCCTGCAGCATGGCGGCGATCAGGTGGAGCTGCGGCTCGGCCTGACGGCGGCGCGCCTGCCCTGCCTGGATGTCCTTGACCGCGGTCCCGGTGTCGCCACCGAGGCCGAGTCGCATATTTTCGAACCCTTCTTCACGACGGCCAACAGCGGCACGGGGCTGGGCCTGTATCTGTCACGCGAACTCTGTGAACTGAACCGCGCGCGTCTCACCTACGAACCCCGCGCCGGTGGCGGCAGCCGCTTCCGCATCACCTTTGTGCAACACAGTCTTTAAATTAACTCTGAAACATCCGGCGCATTACGACCTTTGGTCTAATGCGCCCTACGAAAATGCAACCGTAGGGCGCCATGAGCGAAGCGAATCGCGCCGGATGCGTTGAGTGCGAAGCATCCTGTAAGATGGCGGGCATGGCACAGCACAAAGTACTCGTGGTCGACGACGAACCTGATATCCGGGAACTCCTGGAGATCACGCTCGGGCGCATGAATATCGACAGCCAACCCGCCAGCGACCTCGCCGGTGCGCGCGCGCAGCTGGCGCAGCACGCCTTCGATCTATGTTTGACCGATATGCGCCTGCCGGATGGCAATGGCATCGAGCTGGTGGAATTCATCCAGGATAAATACCCGGAACTGCCGGTCGCGGTCATCACCGCGCACGGCAGCATGGAGGCCGCGGTGCAGGCACTCAAGGCCGGCGCCTTCGACTTCGTCTCCAAACCCGTCGATCTGCATATGCTGCGCAATCTGGTCAACACCGCCTTGCGCCTGTCGGACGGCATGAACTTCCCGGAACGCGATCGGCGCACGCGCGACGATCTGATCGGCGACGCACCGTCCATGCAGACGATCCGCGCCACTATCGCCAAACTCGCGCGCAGTCAGGCGCCGGTCTATATCAGCGGCGAATCCGGTACCGGCAAAGAACTGGTCGCGCGCCTGATCCACGAAAAAGGCCCGCGTGGCGCACAACCCTTCATCGCCGTGAACTGCGGCGCCATTCCCGCCGACCTGATGGAAAGTGAGTTTTTCGGTCACAAGAAAGGCAGCTTTACCGGCGCCAGCAGCGATAAAGACGGCCTCTTTCAAGCCGCCGATGGCGGCACGCTCTTTCTCGACGAAGTTGCCGAGCTGCCACTGCACATGCAGGTGAAGTTGTTACGCGTCATTCAGGAAAAGGCACTGCGTCCCATCGGCACCCAACATGAAGTCAGCGTCGATGTGCGGATACTCTCCGCAACACACAAGAACCTCGCTCAGCTGGTGCAGGACGGCAGCTTCCGCCAGGATCTGTATTACCGGTTGAATGTCATTGAACTCAAGGTGCCACCTTTGCGCGAACGCGGCGCCGACATCGCCCGGCTGGCGCAACACTTTCTCAGCGACATCGCCCGGCTGGCCGGACGCTCCGCGCAACTCAGCGAAGACGCCATTGCTGCATTGAATGGCTATGCCTTCCCCGGTAACGTGCGCGAGCTGGAAAATATTTTGGAACGCGCGTTGACGCTGTGTGAAACCAACACGATCCACGCGGCGGATCTGCATCTGCCAGGATCGATGGGGTCAGACTCCATTGCACCGGGACACAAGTCTTCCTATACCACACCGACATCAATCGAATCCGACCACATTGACCTGCCCTTGGAAAGCTACATGGATCAGGTCGAACGCGACGCCATCCTCAAAGCCCTGGAAAAGACCCAGAATAACAAGACCGCCGCCGCGAAACTGCTCGGCATTACCTTTCGGGCGCTGCGTTATCGGTTGAAGAGGTTGGGGTTGGAGTAGATCAAATTAACCAAGAATTGTGCTCAGAGCCTTTTCCAGCTCATCTCGATCTGCACCCTGAAGTCGGCCCATAATCTTTATGACAAGGCCCTTCTCAATTGTAGTGATAACGGGCTTGATGACTGATGGCTTGAGTAATCCTGCTGATTGCCAACCCGTAACGGTCACTTCACCAATAGCCTTAGTCGGCCTGATCTGGCTGGTTACCGCCATAATGATGAGATCGGGACGTTCGCTAATATACGCTGCAGAGCTGATTACGATGGCTGGACGTTTCTTGCTGGTAGATTGATCGGTGAACGGGAACGGCACCAGAATAATGTCACCATAATCAAAGCGTGTCATAAATCGAGTCTTCCGAGTTATCCCAAACTTTTTTCAATCTCGGTTCGGCCACCCTTGCCGCCACACGCACTAGCCGCGAGCTTTGATCTCGACTCTTGAGAAAATCAACAAAATCTTCAACCTCAGCCATCCGTTCCGGTGATAGCGATTCCAGCTTTTCGATCAATTCGCGAATGTGATTGCGTTCGGTCACCACACCTAATCCCAAGATTGTTCAGACACACTCTGCTTCTTACGCTAGTTCAATGTAAGTTTGAGGTCAATACACAGACAGAAGACCTGAACCCGAAATCACCTTCAAAGCATCCGCACACCAAGACTGCTCGCTTTGCGATCGAAACTGACCGTTTCAGAGCAACCCTGATCGCGGGCCAGCTCAACAATCAAAGCATCACTGAAATCCACCGCATTATCTGAGTATCGTCGCAACGCGCGCACCACCAGATCAGCCCGCTCAATCCATAGCTGCCGTGTTTCCAACAGCGCTCTGAAGGTTCGGGAAATTTTCTCGCGATCTATGCCGTAGCAACTGCGCAGCACCCAGGCAATCTCAGCCAGCACAATCAATGAAATGTTACCGGGGTTCTCGGTACTGAGGTTTTGTTCGATAAACGCAGATGCACGCGCAGACTGTTGCGGCTCATCCTGCATCAAGTAACGAATCACTACATTGGTATCCAAGGCGATCATGGCGCCTCCCTGCGCGTGATGAGTTATTTCGTCGTGCGGTGATATCGATCAACCACGGCCTCGGCGACGGCTTTATCCATCTCCTTAGTCGTAACTGTCGCCGTGGCAGGACCCAGCACGCCGCGCAGCTCAGTCACATCACGCGTCGCAGCGATCAGCTCGAAACGACCATTGCCCACGTCAACAAACTCGATCCGGTCACCCGTCGTGAGCCGGAGTGCCTCACGTACGGGTTTGGGGATAGTGACTTGCCCCTTGGAAGTGAGTGTCGCGATGCTCATAACGTATGATCCTTGCAATATTACATTTTCCTTACCATATACCCGCAAACCAGGTGGGGCCTGTCGGACGCGCCGCTACGCGGCTGAATCCGACCTACGTAATGGCACTTTACCAAACGTAGGTCGGGTTCAGGCCGAAGGCCGCGTCCGACAAGACTTATACCCTGAATACCACAGCGACACGGCCAGCCGTGGTGCTTCGGCGCGCGGGGCCGACGACGATTTGCACATCACGGCCAAGGCGAGTCAAGCAATCGAGCATCTTCGATTCGCTTATGCCTCGAAACTGGCCGCGCAGCATCTTCGAAAGTTTTGGCTGCGTCATACCGAGTACTTCAGCAGCCTGCTGCTGGCTCCAATTACGACTTTTGATAATTTCGCCGATCTTTGTCGCAAGCTGTGCCTTCACAAGCATTTCGTCAGCATCGGCACTGCCTAGATCGGCGTACACATTGCCACTGCCTGTTTCGATATCAATCATTCCTGTTCTCCCAGTGCATGCGTCTGAGCCACCTTCAACCGTTCACGGATCACATCCATATCCGGCTTGGGCGTTGCTATGCCACGTGTTGATTTTTTCTGGAAGCAATGCAAAACGTAGACCGCATTACCGAACTTCACGGTGTAGACAGCACGGTAAGTATTGCCATCCGTATCTTCGACCACTTCCAGAACACCCGCCGACCCAAAGCCCTTGAGCGGCTTTGCCTGCTCATGCTTCTTACCGATCTGTGCCAAGTGCAAGGCGAAACCAAACGTGTCCTGTACAACGTCCGGCATCGCCTTCAAGTCCTTCCTGGACGAGGCAATCCAATACAGAGGTTTCATAGAGGCAATTATGCCCATACAGGCATAATTAGACAACTAACTAATCTCCAAGCCCTGGCCAGTAAACAAAGGAACAATTCATGAGGGGCCTGTCGGACGCGGGCTTCGGCCTGAATCAGACCTACATTGGGTAATGC
>Ga0180009_10004242_pt1 | contig 15918 bp, 13 predicted proteins | sample OS_PC_MetaG_FD_123537 | JGI IMG/M metagenome (GOLD analysis project Ga0180009, IMG submission 123537) | Groundwater microbial communities from the Aspo Hard Rock Laboratory (HRL) deep subsurface site, Sweden - OS_PC_MetaG | ecosystem: Environmental > Aquatic > Deep subsurface > Groundwater...
TTAGCTAATTCGACAGCTTCATAAGCTTTGTTTTGTATATCTTTAACCTCAGCCATTTTGACCCTCCTTATTTAAAAAATTATAAAGGAAAGTCTTTATAAAGGTTTTGATGGTTTTAATCTGTTTTCAATATTATATACACTATACGCGCTCTTCTCAACAAAAAAATATTTAATTGCATGTACACTATAACCTTCTTCTCCTAATTTCATTGCCAAATCTCTTACTTTTCCTATATCAAATTTCTTATTATTTTCCAGAACAAGTATTTTATCAGGTATTTTATTAAAACCCACCGTTCTTAATCTACTTTGTAAATCAGGTGTTTTGTAAATTCCTTCCCTCATACAAGTAACCCTTATGTCTCCCAAAAGATAATAATTTCCTTTATTCTCACAACCATGTTGCTCTAAAATTTTACTCAAAAAATTAATTTTATCTTCATCAGCCCATAAAAAAATTCTAGCGCTTTCAACATCTCCCGAATCTATTATTGTACAGTTTTGGGTTTTCATAAATACCTTTAAATAAAAGATTAAAAAAGTTTAAATAACTAACTCAGTACTTCACAAAGTAGATTAATAAACAAGCAGTGATTACATATTTTATAGAAAATGAGAACTTGTCCCAAATGTAAAAAGAGAGAATTAGATGTTACAGACAAGCCAAACAACTATAGATGCTGGAATTGTGGATATTTCTGCATAGGTACAAAGCATTTACCAAAAGAAGAAGTTATTGTTTGGGAATTTGAGGAGGATCCTTAACAGAAACTTTATACAAAACAATAGAAAATAATTTAGCAGTTATTATGGGCTTTTCTAAAACTCTTCCATATAAAGTTAAAGAAATACAAATATTAACTAACACCCAAAGATTGTATAAACAAACTGTAAATAGAAAATAGAATAATCTAATACAATAATTCTTAGAAGTTGTTCTTGGTTTGAAATCATGATCCATATTCCTATAAGAGGTTTCAATACCCCATCTTTTACTATACCAAGAATAAAGATAATGAGTTAATTGAAAAGGAATATCAAAATTAGTAATAAAAGCCCTCTTAATACTTTCTTTATCATCTACTAAAATTAAATTAACAACAGCTTTATTTTTACCAATTTCAAAATCTTTAATTACTCTTGCTTTACAGTTTTCACTTTTTCTCATCCAAGCTTTAACAGTCTTACTTCTTATTTTCGGCATGATAAATTTAACTCTATTTTTCTTAAGAACATTAATTATATTTGGTTTATCAAACTCTCTATCAAGAAAAACTTTATCAATATTTATTTTAGATTTAGCTCTTTTAATAATTTTATTAACTAAATCTTCTAAACTATCTAATTTATGTATGGGTAAGGCATCTAAAGTAAATCTTTTACCAGCTACAACAATGCTACAGGTAATAAACACATAGAAATGAGTTGTTCCTCTTTCATATTTGCCTTCAGCTACATAAGGATCATTTTTATTACCATAATATGGAATTTTATGAATGTCAATAGCAATATCTAATTTCCTTCTTCTTAACTCTTTATAATTTCTTTTAGCAAAGTTAAAAATAACATCAAAGACTGTTTCAAAACTAATTTTTAATTGATCTAGACTTTTTAATTTTCTGAAATGATACAGCAAAGTATTTCCATGTGGAGCTTCTTTATCTTGATTTAATTCTTTAAAGGTTAAAGAACCATTATTACAAAAATCATGAGTTTGAGCTATATGCACTAAAACATCTAGTAAATCTTTAGTTGTAAATTTTCCATTCTCTTTTATTTTAATATCAATCTGTGGATAAATTAATTTTTTAACTAATTTTGTAGCTTCCTTTATCCTCTTTCTTTTATTATTATTTTCTCTAATTTTTTTCTTAATAATTTCTAAATCCAGAATTACTTTATTTTGGGTTGCTATAGAAAGAATTCTTTCTGCTATTATTCCTAATAGCTCTTTAGTTTCCTCATCTACATATTCTTGAAGAAATTGATTATATGTTCTTTTTTTAGGCAATAATAATTCATTATTTTTATCTTTATGAAAACCTAAATGATAAACTTCTTGCTCATCTTTTAGTAATTGTTTAAGAATATCTGGATATCTTCTAATTACTTTGATTCTTTTATAAAGATACATTTTTAGAAAAGATTCTGGATTAAAAGGTGATTTTTGAGATTTGTTTTTTAATATGAAAGATAAATCTAACTTAGATAAAATAAAAGAAACCTTGATACTATCTATCGTATCAAGATTTTCAAAAAGTTTATTAAGTTGGTTCTCTATCCTATCTATTACAGAGTTTTTCATTTGCGTGTGGAACTCTGAACAAGGGGCAGGGCTAGTACCTGCTTCTTGTATTTAATTGTAGATCTGTAATAGCTTCCCAAACACTTCTAAAATTCAAGTAAATGTCTCTATGTTCTTCACATAATACTTTTCTCATGATAGGATCAAACTTTCCTTGTTTTTTACAGTATTTACAGAGTTTCATTATCTCACCTCCTTTAGTTATTTATTATTTATATTAATGAATAGTTATACTAATATATAAATATTATTGTTATTTATTATATATATTAATCTATAGTTAATTATATTAATAGATAATTATAAAATAAGTTGTAATCTGATATCTTATGATGAAAACAAGACCCGTACCAAAATGGATTATGCAAAGATATGCTGTTCTTTGGCATAAGTTTAAAGAGAAAGAGTTTACATACTTAGAAATATCTAAATTATTTACTAAAGATAGTGATAATTTAAGAAGGGCTCTTATTTCTCAATTAAGAATAAATGGTTGGTTGAAAGTTAAGCTTAATTCTAAAGATTCTAGGAAGAGAACATTTAGATTAAAATCACCAGAAGAAGCTGTAAGAGAGATGAGAGAAGAAGATGGATAAGATGAATTCAAAAACAAATCGTTAAATTTATATCTTTTAATAATCTTTTATTATTATGAAATTTCCAAAAACAGAGGTATTTATTCTAATTTTTATATTAATATTTGTATTTAATGTAGGTTCTGAAAATAGTAATATAGAGGAATTTCATTTTAATTTTGAAGAGCCTGTTATAATACAAAAAGATGGCTATGATTCAATAATAAGTAAAGATTTAGCTAAATTTGAAGAAGAAAATATACCTATAATTCCCTTTAAAAGTTTAAAGATATTATTGCCTAAAGATTATAGATTAGATGATTTAGAGGTAATAGCTGAAAATAAGGTAGAATTAGGCATATATAATATAGAAAAAGGGAAAGAATATCAATTACAACACTGTTTTGATGATTTTGATAATTGTGAAAATGTAACAAAGCCTTTTGTTAATATTACAGGAGAATTTCCTAATGTAACCTATTCTTATAGTGTATTTAAATTAAAAGGTTATAATATTTTAATATTAAATTTATATCCTATGCATTATAATATAGAGACAGGTAAATTATATTACTATAAGAATTTTGATGTTAAAGTTAAAAGTAAATATGGAGATGTAAATAATCTTTATAGAAACAATAAAAAAGACAGAGATTATGTTGAAAGAATAATTTATAATAAAGATAAAATAAACCAGTATTATGAATTAGATAGTATAGCTAGTTCAGAACAATATGATTATATTATTATTACAGGTAATGAATTAGTTGATAGTTTTAAGCCTTTAGAGGATTGGAAAAACAAAAAAGGGGTTCAAACATTTACTATGACTGTGGAAAATATAACAGCTAATCCTGATTATTATTGTAATGGTTTGTATGGTGATGGGTGTGGTGATGGTAATGATTTTAACGATACAGAAGCAAAAGTTAGAAATTTTATAAAATATGCTTACTCTAACTTAAGTGTAGATTATGTATTATTGGGTGGTGATGTGGAAATTATTCCTGCTAGAACAATTACTGATGGTTACGAATTTGTTGTGGGAGATATTTATTACATGGGTTTAGATGGGAGCTGGAATTTAGATAATGATAGCACTTTTGCAGAATATTCACCTGAAGAAACAGACCCTTATGCTGAGATTTATGTTGGAAGGGCCCCTGTTAATACAGTTGAAGATGTAAATATATTTATTAATAAAACATTTACATATGAAAGATACCCGCCTTTAGATTATCAATTAACTGTTTTATTTATGGCTGAAGAAGAGGGTTTAAATGGAGCTTATTATAAAAATTATATAGATGAAAATTATGTTCCAGAAAGATTTAATATTACAAAATTATATGAAATTGATGATAGTTTAAATATAACGACAGCGTGGTCTAATTTAAATTTAGGTTACAATATTGTAAATCATTTAGCTCATGGTGGACAATTAGCTATGGGTGTAGGACCTAATGATCCGAGTGGTACTAATCTTATCTGGAATTGGGATATTGATGAATTAATTAATGCCCCTAGGTACTCCATTTATTACTCATACGGATGCTATTCCAACGATTTTAGTTATAGTGACACTTATGGGGAACATTTTATACTTGCTCCTAATGGTGGTGGTCCTGTTTATATAGGAATTAGTGGGAGTAGTTTTTCTTATTGGTATGACTATCAATTATTTGATGCACTTATGATTGAAGATATAACAAATATAGGAAAATCATACCAGGATTCAAAAGAAGATAATATTCAAGTAGCATTTCCTCAGGGTGCTTCTGGAGGTTCTGCAAGAGCTTCTTATCTTAATCTTAATCTTTTGGGAGATCCAGAACTTCCAATATGGACCGATATTCCTCAAAATCTTACTATAGATTATTATCAAGAATCAATTTCAAAAACAATAACTAATTTAACAATTAATGTAAATACTGAAAATGCTTTTGTTTTCTTATACTCTCCAAATTATGAGGGATTAACAGATTATAATGGAAATATAACTTTTGAAGTTAATATTAGTGGTATAAGAGATATAAATATTACAGTAACTGCTCCTAATTTCTTACATTATGAATCTAATATTACATTATTGTTATTTGATTTTGATAATGATGGAATACCAGATATAGATGATTTAGATGATGATAATGATGGAATTTTAGATATAAATGATACTTTGCTGGGAAATATAACTAATATTAATACAAATATTGATAATCTTACTTTATTAATAAATAATGATAGTAATTTATCTCAAATATTTAATGATATTTTGTTAGTAGAATTTTTAGAAAATAATAATCCTGTATTAACATTTAATTATGATTTTTCTAATTTACTAGATTTATCTTTAGTAACAATTAATAAAGAAAATAATAATTTTGGTTCTTTGTTAGTTAAAGGTTTAATGAATATTAATAAAACATTTTATGTAGATAAAATAAATAATTCAAATTATGTATGTGTTAAAGATAGTGAAATTGACAATATTAATGAAATATCTATAGATTGTTCTGATATTAATGAATATTCTGTAAAGTGTCATGGAGTGAATAATAGTTTTTTATGTTCTTTATTAAATAATTCTTATAGAATTGAGAATTTAACAAATTCTGCTGTTAAGGAATTTTATATTGAAATTATTGAAAATACTCAGGGAGACCCAAACCCAGGCAATAATAATGGTGGTCCTGGTGGTGGGGGTCCTAGTGGTAGTAGCTCCAATCAAAAAAATAATGAAGAATGTGAGCCACAATGGTCCTGTACTTTATGGAAAGCTTGTGAAGATGGAGAACAAGTAAGAACATGCTCTGATTTTAATAATTGTGAAACAACAACAGGAAAACCTTCAGAGATTCAATCGTGTATATCCACAGAAAAGGGTCCAACAACAGATATAAATAATTTAAATGAAAATAATGAAGATAATAAAGATGGTAATCTAATAACAGGACAGGTTACAAGAGATAATAATTTCTTTAATAAAAATATTAATATATTAATCTTAATTATTGTATTAATTGTTATAGTGTTTGGATTTAAATTTCTTAGAAAGAAATCAAAAAAGAACTAGTTTTATTTATTTCTAAATGGTAAGAAAAGTATTTATACAATAGAATTATGTTCTATTATTAAATTGGGGGTTAAAACGAAATTAAACTATTTTAAAATAGGAATAATCCTATTTATCCTAATCTTTATTTCATCTATATCTTATTCTGAAAATTATTCTAAAAACAGTACAGAAATTATAGAAAATAGCGAATCATTTTCTCTGGATGAATCTATATCAACAAATATAAATTCTTTAGAGGAAGAAACGGTCTTAAATGATGAAGAAGAAATTATTGAGGAAGAAATAAGAACAAACGAGGAAGAAAAACCATTAAGATTACCAGAAACATTTCATTATAAGTCTTTTATAGATAAATCATCTGAGTATGATTTTGAGGATGTGGATGCAGATTTAATCTCAGCATATAATATTATAGGACAGGGTTATGGAGAATCAGTACAAACATTACAAATTAAAAATACTATAGATAAGCATAATTACAAACTAATAATATCTTATCCTTCTGATTCTAAATTCAAAGAATTAGATTTGAGTAATGATTCTATAGAATATAGAGAAATAAATACTCCTGAAAATTTTTATAATAAAATCTCTGATTTAAAACAAAAAGTTATTCCACCTCAAGATTACATACATAAAGCATATGAAATAACCACGGAAAATAACACAATATTAGGAATAACTGCTATTATTTCTCATGATAATACAAATAAAAAGAGATGGTATCTTAATTTAATAGGAAGCAGTGGAGGAACTTCTTTATTATATCAAACAGGTGATTTTTCAGTCTATGATATGAATAGTAATGTATGGTGGAGGAGACTTTTAATTAATACTAATATAGAAGCTGATACATTTATAAGAATTCCACACATGATAGATGAGGTTACAGATGATGGGAATATAACTGAACTGCATCCTGCTATATTAAAAAATTCAACAGTTACTTTTATTGGAACAAGATGGAAAAGTACTTCAAGATTACAAAGATATAATGAAACACATTTTGAATGGCAACCAGATTTTAATTTAACCAGTGGGGATGAATTTAGAATAGGTATTGGTTTGCAATATCATTTCTATTCAAATACAACAGCAAATTCCTCAGAAATTCAGGTTGATTTATCAGTAAATGATTTTCCTATTTATTTAAACTGGACTGGTGGTTTTAATAATTTATCTCATACAGGGACTATAAGTGGTGGGGCTTATGCAAGTTGTTTTAAAGATTATAATCAGCAATCTTGTGTTGAGACTGATTATGGTGGAGGAACTTATTACAAATATTATACAAATGCAGATGAATCTTGGTTTGGACTAACAAGTCAATCTGCTTGTTCCTCAACTGGAAGTAGTCCAAGTGGAAACCCTACTTTATGCGACTTTAGTATAGAATCAATTCAAACCATTCCTACTTGGGGCGGATGTAATCTTCAAGTTAGTTGTGGTTCAGCACCATGTGATTATACTAATTATGGAGGTGATTTAATTTTTTACAAAGATACAGCAACTTCATTTTCTGGTACAAGTTCAGCTTATGCATGGTCAGGAGGTGGTGAGGGATTTACTTGTAGTGTTTCTAGCACAGTTACTGCATCGGGTTTTGGTGAAAGAGCATCTTGGTATCCCTTTGATATTAATTTAACAATAAATGGAAATGGTTCTTATTTCAACGAATCTGGTGATTTAACTTGGGATGAATTTAAAACATCTCCAAATTTACAATCAGCATTTAATACGGGAACAAATAATATAGTTTTAAGTCAATCAGAAGTTTATGGTGGAGAAATAGCATTTTACTTTAATTATCAAGAAGAAATTCCTATTGCTTCTAATATTGGAATAAATGAAACAGAGCCAGAGACAAACCAAATAGTTTTACATTATGCTAACTGGGTGGATGATAGTTTAGCAGGTTATATATTTTCAAGTAATTATTCTGGAACATGGAGTAATGATAGCTGGGTTGAAATGACGGGAACTAATAATTGGAGTAATTATAGTAAGGTTGTTGCTCCAACTATTGGAACATATGGTTGGAGAATTTATGCTAATGATAGTGAGGGAAATTGGGGGGATACAGGAATACAATATATTAATGTAGTTCCAGGTACAAATAATCCACCAACAATAAACTTAGTAAATATCACACCACAAACACCACATACGGAAGATGATTTAGATTGTGGGGTTAAAGTAATAGACCCAGATATATGGAACACTTTAACAGCAAATATAACTTGGTTTAAAAATGGTGAACCTTGGACAGAAGATAATGAATACATGAGTGTAACTAATAATGAAATAAATCATACATCTGATATTGGAGATATTGAAAGCTATAAAACAAGTAATGGGGATGAATGGATTTGTAGTGTCAATGCTTTTGATGGATATGATTGGAGTGGATGGAAAAATTCAACCTCTGTTGTAATATATAATGATTTACAAGTAAATGATTTATCTATTATTTACCAATTTGATACTGAAAGAATATTCAGATTTGAAATATTAAATCAGTTAAATTATACAATAAATGTTAGCTGGAAACTAGAAACAGGAGAATCCACAATAAATAGTTTATACAATTCAACTTTACAAGAAGATGAAGATATCTTTGTATATTTACATTATAACTATACAAGCCCTGGAAATTATTTGGTTAAAGCCACAGCTTATGGTGGTGGCTTAACAGATTCAGAAAGCATTAATATAACTATAATATGAAAATTAAAATAAAAAATAAAATAATAATCTTTTTCCTAGTATTTACTATAATTCCTTTTGTAAGTGCAGATATAACTGTAATTGATGAGAATGGGCAACAATCAGCAACAATAAATATACAGCCTTATCAAATAGGTGTTAATAATTATGCAGATATTACAATAATAGGTACTGGAGATTATGAAGGTGATGAAATATTTATTAAACAAATGCAATATAGTCCACAAATACAGATTGCAACAGGAGATATTGGATTAGGAAGATATTCAGAAACAATACCTGAACCTTATATTTGCTTAGAAGGAGATTTAGAATGTGAATTAAGAAAACAAAACAGAAACAATATAACAATATATTCTGATACAGATTTGTTTGCATTCCCTGACTTACAATTTGATTATGCAACAGTAAAATTAAAAAAATATAAAGATATAGATAATTTAATAAGTTGTTCTGATTTTAACGTTAATACTTTTGAATGTAATTCTAACTTTCAATTAGGAAATATTGAATTTACAAGTGATGATTCATTTATTTATTTTAATGTAACTCACTTTTCTGGATGGGTGGGAGCATCTTATTTCTATGCTAATATGGAAGATTCTGGTGTTAATCTTTGTACCGCAAACGGAGACGGTTATAGGGGAAGGTGTAATGGTAATAATTTACTTGTTACTAATTATAAAAAGAATGTATATATGGATATGGAATCTATGAAAATAGATGCATATCATACAACTTCAACTGATGTTTTTGGTTTTGATGCTATGCAATCTGGAAGCCGTCCAACAGTCAAACATTATTCAAGAATTTATGTTTATCTTTCAAAAGAAGACTTGGCTGGGTTATCAACAATAGGTTCCCCCTTGTTTTCAACAATGGAAAGAACAGGAACAACAACAAGCTGTGGTTTTATATTTGATGAAGACAGTAAAGAAGAAATAACCTGTATGTATGATGAAACTTCAGCTGATTATAACCCAACGGAATTTGGAAATAAAATAAATATAACAGAATGGGGTTTGTGGGATAAATGGTTTACTTTAGAGTATTATGTTGATGTAAACGCTAGTGCTGGTGGCTCAAATAACTGTACGTGTTGGGTTAATGGAATATCTATAGCTTCAGTAGGCAATTTAGATTATGATGAAAGTTTAAGGTTTTTTGTTGTTGGTTATCCGATTGATTTTGAAAATGGTATGTTTAATATAACTTATGACGAACATAGGGCTTCAGATAAATATATTGGGGGATATCCAGATATTTTAACTTCATGGGTAAAATATAATCCAGTAAATCCAAGCTATGACCAAACAATATATGCAAATATAACAGACAATGAAGGTGTAGAAGACATTAATTTTGTTTATTTAACCTTTAATAATACAATTAGTTTATTTAATGTACCAATGTATCAATTAGATAATACAAATACTTGGGAAGCGAATATTAGCTCATCAAACTTTACAGAAGGAAATAATTATACATATACAGTACGTGCTAATGATACTAATGGACAAAATGCAGTTCCTTTCAATAATACGTTCTTAGCTGGAATCTGTAATTTTGAAGTTTATTTATTAGAACCAACAACTAATTTAGATATTAATATTTCAGATTCATTTACAATGAAGGCATGTTATAATACAACAGGAACTTGTGTATATCCTAATTGGTTATACCATCAGTATTATAATAATATATTATGGAATTTAATACCATTAGAGGGTAATCAGTTAACAAGTTTAGTTAATAATTTCTATATAAATACATGTCCAGAAGAATCTGATACAGAAGTAATATGTACTGGAACAGGTGAATACGAAGTAAGAGGTAATATTGATTCAAACTATAGTTCAACAGTTAATATAACTTGTGGGACTGTTGATCCTAATGCTTTGGAAGCTATTGAAACAGGCATTAATAATGTAATACCTTCCTCTATAAAATATACTAAACAACAAATATATACTGTTAAATTAGATAATACACAAACAATAGGAACATTTGATAAAGTAGCTATTTTAGATAATCAAACATGGGGAATTAATTATGTAAATACAACTGAAACTTATGCTAATGTTAATTCTTTGCCTTATAATATTGTAAATATTTTAGAATTAGATAACATAACTTATTATGAGATTATTAGTAATGTAGAAGATTTTATTATTTCTACTTTGTAAATAAAATGGGTAGCAAATATATAAGAGTTAAAAAATATTGTAAGAAAGTTGGTAGAAGTAGAGTTTGTGTAAGAGCTCATTTAAGAAGAAATTCAACAAAATCAAAAAGAAAATAAAGATATTAAAATATTAAATTTTGAGGTGGTCAAAGTACACAAACTCTATTTAGATAGTGGAATTATCTTAGCATTTTATTATAAAAAAGATTCACAAAACAAACATAATAGAGTAAAGAAATTTTTTAAAGAAGTTTTTCAATTAAAAGATCAGATTAATTTAGTCTGTTCTGATTTTTCTATAACAGAGTTTGTACAAGCATATGTAACTAAGCCTAAAGTAAGTGAGAAACATGCTTTTGAGATTAGCTCAGATATAGCTCAACTACAAAAAATCGGTAGGAAATATCCTTTTGAGTGGGTAGAGGTTGAAGGTAAAGAAGGAAAAGATTACGAATTTGGGGCATTTTTTATTGATTTAAGAAGGATTATATTGAGTACTAAACCAAGACCTGGATTAGGGGATGCAATTCATGCCGTAATTATAAAAAATAATAAATTAAAATATATAATTACATTTAATAAAAAAGATTTTAAGAACATTAAAGGGATAATTCCTTTAGAACCTGAAGAAATAAGTGAACTTCTAAAAAGATAATAAAAAAATATCAACAACTATAAATATAAGTTTATTTGTCTAATATTATGTCACAATGTCCAAACTGTTCATACATACTTGTATTACTTTCACATAGATTGAAATATAAGTGTGCTTTATGTAGTAAGTTGTATCCTCAAAAAGAAATTAATAATAGAGAATTTAGAGAATGGAATAAAAAACAAAAAGAAATAGACGAATATAACCTAATTTTAGAAAATAAGAAGAGGAAAGCTTTTTTAGAAGAAAAAAGAATTTTTAGAAATTTCAGATTGCTATTTAAAGAAAAAAGATACATGATTAAATTAACAGATGAAGAGAAAAGAATTAAAGAGCTAGAGAGATGTAGTAAATATAAAGAAGCTAACTGGAAGAAATTATCGCTCACTTCTAAGAGGTGGCTTGAGAAAAATAGAGAGAAACGCTATGAATATCTAAAAGCCTATAAATTAAAGAATAAGAGATTATATAAACAAAAACAAAGATTAGCATATTGGAGAGTAAAACAAAAACTTCTAGCAGATCAATATCTTAAAAATAAAGAGTATGAGACTTCTACTATCAGATTTTATCCATTCTCGCCCACTTTGGCACTTTGTGAACTACTGTAACTATCAAAAACTTTAAATAAGGATTTCTTTCTTTAAATATTAATGGGCTTGTAGCTTAGTCTGGTGGAGCGCTGAAGTATTAAACTGCGTAAGTCTTATATGACAAATGCCGATCCAAAAAACAATTCGGTATTTAGCTCTAAGTGAGCCAGAGGTCGGGAGTTCAAATCTCCTCAAGCCCATTTTTTATCTTCTCAACAACATAAATATTTATATATAAGTTTTAATTCTTATTATTTTTAGGATGAACTATATAAAAACTCCTAAAAAAGAATTTCTAAAAGTTTTATTATTCACTTCAATTTATTCTCATATTTGTTATTCAAACTCAAAAAAATATAAGTAAATAGTACGGGGGGACTTCTAATTAGAGATATTTATTCTAACTAGATTTCTCTCTAAAAAAAACAAGAGCTATAGCGAGAGCTCTCTAAACTGGAGGTAAAAATGAATTTAGAAAAAAAAGTAGACATAAATAAAATAGCACAAATAGAATCTGCGCTTTTAATGGGGGCAATAAAATATTGTGAAGATAGTGGTTATCAACACATTATAATTCCCCATTTAACAAAAGCAACAGGTGCATGTGAAAACTTCTCAACATTGTTTGCAACAGATTTGTTTGGTGATACAGCATATCTAAACCAAACAGGACAATTAATGTTAGAAGCTTTCATAAAAGATTTTGAAAAAACATATTGTTTTGGACCAAGTTTTAGAAAAGAAACAGAAGCAGACAACAGACACTTGATAGAGTTTCCATTATTTGAAATAGAACTTGCAAATTGTAATTTAGACAAATTACAAACAGAAGTAAGCAACATAATACATTCCATGATAAATAATGTTTTAGAGAATTCTCTAGCTACAGAAATTCCAGAAGAACACATAGAAAACCTAACACCACCATACGACTCAATGATGTATAAAGAAGCAATAAAAAAACTTGATTTAGACTTTGGAACAGATTTAAAATCAAGTCATGAACAAAGGCTAGTAGAACTTAATGAAAACAGACCACTATTCATAACACACTACCCACAACAAATAAAATTTTTCAACATGAGATTAAACAGGGGCGATAACACAGTAGTTAACAGCATGGATTTACTAATGCCTTATGGGGGGGAAGCAGTTGGTGCAGCAGAAAGAGAAGAAAATTATGACATCTTAAAAAATAGATTACTAAACTCAACAATGTTAACTTTACTAAAAGATGCAATAGGTAAAGAAAGAGAGTTTAATGAATACGGTGGAATAGAATTAGAAAGAGAAGCAGTCTCAAGATTCAAATGGTATCTAGATGTTGTAAAAGAACACCCAATTGAACATGCAGGTTGCGGAATTGGATTAACGAGAGTTACTCAATCTTTACTACAATCTACAGACATAAGAGACTCAACAGCATATCCATTGAATAGAGAAACTTTATTTTAATTTTTTTTTATTTTAGCAACAAAAAATCCCTCAGTATCATTATCTTGAGGCCAAATTCTCAAACATTTATCTAATTCCTTATTATTACTCAAACATTTACTTCTCTTAATATTCAAATCAATTTTCTCTAATTTTGCATTATCAAATTTATCTAATAAAAACTCAACAACATTTTCATTCTCTTCCCTATCAACAGAACAAGTAGAATAAACCATAACACCATTATCTTTCAAACCATTAAAAGCATTAACAATCAAATCTTTCTGAGTATAACTTAATTTTTTAATCATATTCTCATTCCATATCTTTAAAGTATTCAAAGACTTTCTAATCACGCCAGTTCCAGAACAAGGAGCATCCAATAAAATCTTATCAAATTTAGTCTTAATACCCTCTCCCCTCATATACGTCATCACGGTGTTCAAAACACCACACCTCTGTAAATTAACTCCTAAAGCCTTCAATCTCTTAATTTCAACATCATTAGCAACAATCAAACCTTTATTTTTCATAATCGCAGCCAAATGTGTAGTCTTACTCCCAGGAGCAGCACAAGTATCTAATACTAACTCATCTTTAGGGTTCAAAACCAAAGCAGGAATCATAGAAGCAGCTTCCTGAACATAAATATATCCTAAAAAATGTTCTTTCAAATTCCCAACACCATATTGATCAATAAAAAATCCTTCTTTACACCAAGGAACTTGTTTTAAATTATCTAATCTTTTCTTCAAGTCATCAATACTAATTTTTAAAGTATTCACCCTAATACTCTTCCTTAAAGGCTTCAAACAATATTCTTTAAAAACTTCAATATCAGTATCCTGTCCATACCTTTCTAAAAATTTTTCCTTAAATTTCACCATAAGTAATAAATACTTTCAGATTATTTAAAAATCTATGGATTTCGAAGTCAGAAAAGGTTTTTTAATTTACAAAGATAAAGAAAAGAATCATGTTATAGCCTGTCCTCACTCAGGTCCCGCCTTAGATCATCCAACAACCCGTGATGACAATTCTGAAACCGTTGGGAGCTTATGTTGGAGAGAATTAAAAGGTACATTAATTATTTCATCCATGCCTAGAAAAAGAATCTTTGGTGTAGATTTTAACAGAGATATTCCCCCCTTAAAACTAGCATTAGATTCATATAAAATTTTTTTAGAAAATAAGCTTAATGAATTTACATTTGAATATATGCAAAAATATGCTTGGGTTTGTAAGGATGAAAATGATTATGAGCAAAGGTTGAAAATCTATCAAAACTTTTGGGGGGAAATTGAAAAATATGATAAAATAATACTAATTCATCGTTCTTTTAATAGAATGAAATCATACCCTTCAATAATGGATTTTATTACATTCAAAAGTAAAGGTATAAAAAAATCTAAAATAATAAATGTGGTAAAAGATATAAATAAAAAATATGCTTCTTTTTTTAGTAGAATAGAACAAGGTTATAAAAAGATGATTTTATTTGAAAGTCAAAGATTTGTTGCAGATATAATTGAAAACGAGGGTGAATTTAAACTATCTAAATTCAAACCCCATATAAAAAGTTCTATTCTAAAAGATATAACTGGAATTAATAGATATGCAAGCAAATACATAATAAAAAGGTTAAATGAAAATTTCACAATAAATAATTATCTTGAAGCAATAAAAAATGCATTAGACAATGCTCCGCCCCCAAGAGTAACAGTTGAACATGTATTTGATGGTTCTTTAGCATTAGGACCAAAAAGAAAGTTATTTCCAAAAAAAGGAAAAACAATCATAGAAGTAGAATCTTCTTATTTCATGAATTTATGGTACCCAAAAACAGCTGCTTTAATAATAAAAGACATTTATTATAAACTTGGAAAATGAAAAAAACAACAATCTTAGCATTAATAATTATCATACTATCTTTCCTAATCTCAATTTATTTCTACCCTCAACTACCAGATCAAATGGCATCTCATTGGAACTCAAAAGGAGAAGTTGATGATTACATGTCAAAATTCTGGGGATCATTTTTAATGCCTATAGTTTCATTAGGTATCTTATTATTATTCATTTTTATACCAAAAATAGATCCTTTAAAGAAAAATATTCAAGCATTTAGAAAATATTATGATATGTTTATTATTATAATGATTTTATTCCTTTTCTATATTCATATCTTAACATTATTGTGGAGTCTAAACATAAAATACAATATGACCCAAATGTTAATCCCTGCCATAGCTATCCTATTTTACTATATAAGTATTTTAATGAAAAATTCAAAAAGAAATTGGTTCATAGGCATAAGAACTCCCTGGACATTAAGTAATGATAAAGTATGGGAAAAAACACATAAA
>Ga0180009_10004243_pt1 | contig 15916 bp, 16 predicted proteins | sample OS_PC_MetaG_FD_123537 | JGI IMG/M metagenome (GOLD analysis project Ga0180009, IMG submission 123537) | Groundwater microbial communities from the Aspo Hard Rock Laboratory (HRL) deep subsurface site, Sweden - OS_PC_MetaG | ecosystem: Environmental > Aquatic > Deep subsurface > Groundwater...
CGATATCAAGGCTGAGTTCGAGCCGTTCGGCCTCTTCGGCGTCGATAGTGAAGTGGATGTCGGCATCGCGCGCACGCAGCGCCAGCGCCTTGATCATCGGCACCATCGCCGCAGTGGCCGCATCGGCGTGGAGGAACGAATATTTGGGGTAAAGCGCCGACAGTTTCACCGAAATCCCCGGCGATCCGGTAATCCCGGCCCCCGCCTCACGCGTCAGTCGGGTCAGCGCAGCATCATAGGCCTGCCGGTATTTCTCGGCATCGGCGAAGGTCATCGCCGCTTCGCCGAGCATGTCGAAAGAATGGGTGATGCCGCCTGCGCGTTCGGGCGCGGCGCGTTTCAGCGCCTCGTTGATGGTGCGACCGAACACGAACTGCCCGCCAAGTATCTTCATCGCCTGCATTGTCGCGGTGCGGATCACCGGTTCGCCCAGCCGGTTCATCGCGCGCTTGAGCACGCTGCCCATGCCGCGCTGATGGGCTTCGGGCGGATCGAGCACCTCGCCCGTCAGCATCAGCGAGAAGGTGGCGGCATTGACAAAGGTGGAGGAGCTTTCGCCCAGATGGTCGCCCCATTCGATCTGTCCGATCTTGTCGCGGATCAGCGCATCGGCGGTGGCGGCATCGGGCACGCGCAGCAGCGCTTCGGCCAGGCACATCAGCGCGATGCCTTCATCGGTGTCGAGCCCGTATTGCTGCAGGAATGCGTCGATCCCGCTGGCCTTGTGCGCGCGGGCGCCGTTGATCAGATCGATCGCCAGCGCGGCCGCGCCTTTATGCACCTGCGCCGCCGGGGCTGCCTGATCCAGCCGCTCGGCAATGCAGGCCTCCTCCTCCAGCCGATAGGCGCGGCGCAGCGCGGTGCGGTCGATGGGGGCAAAAGCGGGGGCGGCAGCGGTACGGTTAGCCATAAAGGATATCACCTGAAACGAGTCGGGTCACAAATCCGCGCCTTGGACGCATGGCGGCGGCGCTTCAAGGCTAGTGTTTGCAGGCAGAACTCCCGGCGCGCTGCTTGATCGCGTCGCATCGCCCGGTTAGCCTGCGCTTCACCACAGGGGGTCACGCCAATGCGCATGTTCTGCTTTCATTGCCGCGATGGCGAAGATGGTGGCCGCCTGCGCGCGATCCACCGCCCGGCGCATCTCGATTTCATCCACGCCAACGCCGATCATTTCGTGATCGTCGGCCCCCTGAAACGCGCCGACGGGTTGATCATCGGCACGCTGCTGATCGTCAAAGCCCAGGACGAAGCCGCCGCGCGGGCGGTGCTCGCGGACGACCCCTACCTGACCGGCGGGGTCTGGCAGCTGATCCGGGTTGACGAGTTCACCCCGCTGCTGGGCGACTGGGCCTGATTCTTGAATGGCTGGACCGTGCGCTAAGCCGGCACCGCCGCGCTGCCGCGCCCGCCGCGCAGGTGGTATTCCTGTGTCCCGCGGTGCAGCACATTATCGACATCGATCACCGCCGAATTGGCATAGGTGAACCCGGCGGAAAGATTGCGATACAGCCGGTCAAAATCGCGCTCCACCGTCTGGCGGTAGAGGTCGTCGAAACTCTCGATCACGAAATAGGTCGGTTGCAGATCGCTGATCACGTAATCGGTGCGCATCACCCGGTCGACATTCAGCATGATGCGGTTGGGGCTTTGCGCCTCGACCGCAAAGCGCGCCTCGGTCGGCCCGGACAATATGCCCGCGCCGTAAGCGCGCACGCCGTCCGCTTCGGCAATCAGACCAAATTCAACCGTGTACCAATACAGCGCGCCCAAGGCTTTCAGCCGGTTGTAACGCATCGCCTTCCACCCGGCACGGCCATATTCCTGCATGTAATCGGCATAGGTGGGATCGGTCAGCATCGGCACATGGCCGAACACATCGTGGAACACGTCGGGATCCTGAATATAGTCGAACGTGTCGCGCGTGCGGATGAAATTGCCTGCGGGAAAACGGCGGTTGGCAAGGTGCCAGAAGAACACGTGATCGGGGATCAGCATCGGCACGGGCACCACGCTCCACCCGGTCAGCGCGCCGAGTTCTTCGGACAGACGGCCGAATTCGGGGACGCCGCCGCGCCCCAGATCCAGTTTTTCCAGCCCCGCCATGAACGCAGCGCAGGCGCGACCGGGCAGCACCTCCATCTGGCGCGCGAACAGATCGTTCCACACGGCGTTATCTTCGGCGGTGTAGGCGGTTTGCGCAGGCTCCAGCCAGTCTGCACCGACATGCGCAGGCTTTGCGAGCGGCGCGGTGAAGACATCACCCGCCATTTCGGGCAACGTGGTGTAATCAGGGTCAGGGCTGGTGAGCGCGTTCATATCGTTTCATATGATACTACCATGTCGGCGCGGCAAGGACAATTGAGGAGGCGAATATGGGTATGAAGCGCAAGGATTATGACGCGGCGCTTGAACCGCTGACCCATGAACTGGTCAGCATGGCGCGCTGGGTCAAGGCCACCGGCGCGCGGATCGTGGTGCTGTTCGAGGGGCGCGACACCGCAGGCAAGGGCGGCGCGATCACTGCGGTGCGTGATCGCCTCAATCCGCGCCAGTGCCGCACTGTCGCGCTGCCTAAACCGAGCGAAGCGGAGCAGACCCAGTGGTATTTCCAGCGCTATGCCGCGCACCTGCCCGGCGCGGGCGAAATCGTGCTGTTCGACCGCAGTTGGTATAACCGTGCGGGCGTGGAAAAGGTGATGGGTTACGCCAGCGATGCGCAGGTCGATGCGTTTCTGGACGCGGTTCCGGTGTTTGAAAAACTGCTGACCGATGATGGCATCCTGCTGTTCAAATACTGGCTGGCGACCGATCAGGAACAGCAGGAGGAACGCCTGCGTGAACGGCTGGATGACCCGCTCAAACGCTGGAAACTGTCCCCGATCGATCTTGCCGCGCGCGAGAAATATGATGCCTACACCGCTGCGCGAGAGGCGATGCTGGCGGCGACCCACACCAAACATGCGCCGTGGCGGATCGTCGATTTCAACGATCAGCGGCGCGGGCGGCTGACGCTGATCCGCGATTTGCTCGAACGGGTGCCGGATACGCATGAGGAACCGCCCGCGATCGATTTCCCCGATCTGGGACGCAAGCCCGCCAAGGAGAAATACGGGGTGCTGAAGCCGATTGCGGATTACGAGGCCTGATGCCTTGCTCTTCCCTTCCTTGAGGGAGGGGCGTTACAGCGTAGCCGAAGCCGCCGTTACCTGTCGGCCATCATCGGCAAACGCCGCCAGGTCATATCCCGCCTCGGCCCCATCCATGCGGTGCCGCATCACCAGATGCAGCATCTCGCCCGCGATGGCGGGGGACAGGCCGCGAAACTGGAACGAACGCAAACAGTTCTCGCCCAGCTCAGCGGCGGCCAGTTGCAGCAGCAGGCTCGCGATCAACGGCCCATGCACCACCAGCCCGCGATAGCGCTCGACGCTTTGCGCATAGGGCGCGTCATAATGGATGCGGTGGGTGTTGAAGGTCAGCGCGGAATAGCGGAACAGCAGGTGTGCGTCCGGCGTCAGGCTGCGGTGCGCGTCCCACCCGGCGGGATCAAACCGCGCATCGCCCTGCGGCGGCGGGCTGAGCGGGGCATCGGGCCTTGCTGCGTCGCGGTAGACGATAGACTGGGTTTCGACCACGGCCAGGGTGCCGTTGGCCAATGTTTCATGGGACACATCGACGAAGGCGAGCGGGCCGGAACTGCCCTGCTTCTCGCTGATCGCGGCGATCCGGCTGCGGCGTTCGATCACCGCGCCAATGGCAATGGGCGCGTGAAAGGCGATTTTGGAGGAGGCCCACATCCGGCGCGGCATGGGGAAGGGCGGCAGGAAACTGTCCGGGCCATTATCGCGCGCCGGGTGGCCATCCTCGCCCAGCGCCGCGCTCGGCGCATCAGGGGTGCAGAGCGCAAAGTGGATGCCCTGAGGAAGGGGGGACGGCATGACCGGCGGATTGGGGCGCGCAAGGTCAAAAGTCGCAAGCCAGCGCGCCGCCAAGCCTTCATCCAGCCGGTCGCTGGCGCGGCTCTCCCGCCCGATCCACGCGCCAAAACTCACGCCGCCCGCTCGAACACCGCAGCGATGCCCTGACCGCCGCCGATGCACATCGTCTCCAGCCCGTAACGCACCTGCCGCCGGTGCATTTCATGCGCCATGTCGGCAAGAATGCGCCCGCCGGTTGCGCCGATGGGATGGCCCAGGCTGATGCCCGATCCATTGACGTTGAGGATGTCGCGGCGCGAATCATCCTCGCTCCAGCCCCAGCCTTTCAGCACGGCGAGCACCTGCGGGGCGAAGGCTTCGTTGAGTTCGACCATGCCGATATCGTCCCACGAATATCCGCGCCGGGCGAACAGGCGCTCGACCGCTGGCACGGGGCCGATCCCCATGCGCGAAGGATCGCACCCCGCCGCTGCCCAGCCGCCGAACCACAGCATCGGGGTGAGGCCCAGTTCCTCCAGCTTGTCTTCCGCGACGACCAGACACGCTGCTGCCGCATCGTTCTGCTGGCTGGCATTGCCCGCGGTGACGATGGCTTGCGGGTCGCGTTTGCCGTCAATGGGTCGCAATGCGCCGAGCGTTTCCATGCTGGCGTCGGTGCGATAGCCTTCGTCATGGTCGAAGATCACCGGATCGCCTTTTCGCTGCGGGATTTCGACCGGCACAAGCTGCTCGGCAAACTTGCCTGTCGCCCACGCCCGCGCCGCATTCTGGTGCGAGCGGACTGCGAACGCGTCAGCCGCCTCGCGCGAAATGCCGTAATCCTTCGCAAGATTTTCCGCCGTCTCGATCATCCCGGTGATGACGCCGAACCGTTCGACCGGCTGGCTCATCACCCGGCCCCGGCTCAGGCGATCATGCAGCACCATATCGCCCATCCGCACCCCGCCGCGCGCGGCCAAGGTGTAATGTTCGACGTTCGACATCGATTCGACGCCGCCCGCAACCACCACATCGGCCATCCCGGTTTCGACCATCATCGCCGCCGTCGCCACCGCCTGCACGCCCGATCCGCAGCGGCGGTCGAGCTGAAAGCCGGGCACTTCGATCGGCAGCCCCGCCGCCAGCCAGCTCCAATGGCCAATCGCCGGTGCTTCGCCATTGCCGTAGCCTTGCGAAAACACCACGTCATCGACCCGCGCCGGATCAATCCCGCTGCGCTCCATCAGCGCTTTCAGGATCACCGCGCCCAATTGGCCCGCGTTAAGGCCCGATAGCCCGCCGAGGAACTTGCCCACCGGGGTGCGCAGGGGGGAAACGATTGCGGCTCTTCTGGTCATAACTACCTCAATTTCCGTTCGGGCTGAGCCTGTCGAAGCCCTGCCCTTTTCTTCAAGAAGGACGGCCCTTCGACAAGCTCAGGGCGAACGGGTGTTGTGTTCATCCGACAGCGCCACGGTTCCGGCATCGACCAACCGGCCAATCGTTCCCGAAGACAGGCCAAGCTTGTCCGCCAGCACCTCTTCGGTGTGCTCCCCCAAATACGGCGCAGGCGCAGGGTCGCCCGCGTCGCGCCCCGGCAAGTTGGCGAAGCTGCGGGTGGCGGGATAGTCGAAACCGCTGGGGTTGGCGGGCGCGGGGCCGAACAGCGGGTTGTCTGCCACCAGCGCCGGATCATTAGCGGCTTCGTAAGCGGTGCGATAGCGTTCAAAGGTGCAGCCTTCCGCCGCCATGCGCGCCGCCAGCGCGGCGTAATCAAAACCGTCCGCCGCCTGCTGGAACAGCGCGAACAGCGCGGCGCGGTGCTGGAAACGGGGGATGTCGCCGTCCGCGAACCGCACGCCCAGATCAGCCTCCAGCGCGGCGATCCGCTGCTGCAATCCGAACGCCGTGACCAGCCCGCGCCACTGTTTCGGGGTCAGCGCGGCGACCATGAAGCGCACGCCATCCCTGCTGCGGAAATCGCGCCCGAACGCACCCCAGATCGCATTGCCGAGCCGTTCGCGGTTCGCGCCGCGATAGAGCATTTCCGCCATCGCCCCCGAATTGGCGAGCGTGCCGATGGCCACATCGCCCAGCGGCACGCGCACCTCGTTGCCTTCGCCCGTGCGCCCGCGATGATGCAGCGCGGCGAGCATGGCAAAGGCGCAATAGGCCCCGGTGATGAAATCCCACGCGGGCAGCACCTGGTTGACCGGCGGTGCGGTATCGGCGTCCCAGTCCTCCGGCCCGCACATCAGCGGATAGCCCGAAGCGGCGTTGACGGTGAAATCCATCGCCTGACGCCCATCATGCCAGCCCATGATCCGCAGCGAGATCATATCGGCGCGGCGCGCCTGTAGTACGGCGTGGGCAAGGAAGCTTTGTTCGGGCAGGTTGGTGATCAACTGGCCGGTGGTCGTCGCCAGCTCCAAGCACAGCTCGCGCCCCTCACCCGATTGCAGATCGAGCGCGACCGATTTCTTGGCGCGGTTGAGGTTCTCCCACGACAGCGAGCGCCCCTCGCGGGTCAGCAAATAGCGGTTGTAATCCAGCCCGCCCGCCTTGTGATCGACCCGGATCACCTCGGCCCCCATCTGCGCGCAATACAGCCCCGCAGTGGGCGAGGCGACAAAGCTGGAGACTTCGATGATCGAAAGGTCGGTAAGGAGGTTATACATCAGTTCCTCCCCGGCACGGGGAGGGGGACCATCCGCAGGATGGTGGAGGGGATTCGCCGCCCGAACCCCGCTATCGGAGAGTCCCCTCCGTCAGCCGCCTTCGGCGTCTGCCACCTCCCCGTTTCGGGGAGGATCAAGAATCCCTCCATTCGCGCAGCATGTGCTTGGCGATCTGGAGTTGCAGGATCTGCGTGGTGCCTTCGTAGATGCGGTAAATGCGGGCATCGCGGAAGAAGCGTTCAGCATCATATTCGGCCAAATAGCCTGCGCCGCCGTAAATCTGCACCACCCGGTCAACCACCCGGCCGCACATTTCCGAAGCGAACACCTTGAAGGCGGCGGCCTTGACCAGAATGTTCTCGCCCGCATCGGCGCGCGCGGTAACGTCCGCCATCATGCTTTCCGCAGCGTAGATTTCGATCTCGCTGTCAGCCAGCATCTGCTGGATCAGCTGGAAATTGGCGATCGGTTCGCCAAAGGCCTTGCGTTCATTGGCGTAACGCAGCGCCGAATCGAGCGAGCGGCGGGCATAGCCGGTTGCCGCCACTCCGACCGAAATGCGGCCATTATCAAGGCTCTTCATCGCGAAGACAAAGCCCTTGCCGGTTTCCCCGCCCAGCAGCGCATCACCCGGCACGCGCACATCATCGAGCATGATGTCGGAGATGTGGCTGCCAGCCTGCCCCATCTTCTTGTCCGGGCTGCCGCGCGATATGCCCGGCGCGTTCATCGGCACAAGGAAGGCCGAAACGTGCGCGTTTTTGGGCAGGGCTTCCTTGTTGGTGCGCGCCATGATCAGCGCGACATCGGCGTGCGGCGCGTTGGTGATGTAGCGTTTGGTGCCGTTGAGGATCCAGCCATTGCCTTGCGCGTCGGGCACAGCGGTGGTCTGCAATCCGGCGCTATCGCTGCCCGAACCCGGCTCGGTCAACCCGAAGCAGGCGATCTTGCCCGCGGCGATCTGCGGGTACCATTCGGCCTTCTGCGCGGCGGTCGCGCCGTTTTTCAGCGCGCTGGCAAACATCCCGACATTGATCGAGAAAATCGAACGATAAGCGGGCGCGGCATAGGCCATGATGTTCACCACGCGGGCATATTGCGCCGTGTTCAGCCCCGCACCGCCATATTCTTCCGGCACGCTCAATCCGAACAGGCCCATCTCGCGCATTTCATTGAGGATATCTTCGGGCACGCGATCTTCGGCAATCACCTGCGGTTCGGCCGGGATCAGCCTCTCGCGGACATAGCGGGTGAGCTGCTCGGCAAATTGTTCGAACACGTCCTCATCCATACCGGGGTTAAACGATGCGGGGTTTGTGGCAGAGGCATTCATGGTGTTCATTGTCCTTGGGCGGCGGCGCGCTCGCGGTTCACGACAGGCGCCGGATCATTGCTGACTGGCGCTGTCGCCTGCGATTTCGGCAGGGGCCGGTTCGGCTGGGATGGCCTCGGGCGGCAGGCGGCGTTGATCGAGCATCGCCGCTGCCTTGTCGAGCGCCCTCGACTCGCCTTCGCTGACTCCGCCCGGCGCGCTTGCCCGGTCGCCGCCGCAGGCAGCAAGGGCAAGCGCGAGGCCGAGCGCGATCAGCAGGCGCGGTGCCATCAGTCTTACTCGCTGGTCGCTTCGGCCGCAGCAGCAGCTTCTGCCGCAACATTGGCAGCGGCATCAGCGGCTTGTTCCGCCCCGGCCTCAACTTCGGCGTCAGTGGCAGGCGCATCGGTCGCGGTGGCGTCAGGATCGGCCACGGCCTCGTCGGCCACTGCGCTCAACGCTTCGTCAGCGGGCATTTCCACCGTGTCGGCGCTGGCTTCGGTCGAGGCATCATCGGCGCTGCCGCAGGCACTCAGCAACAGCGCGGCACCGCCAAGGGCGGCCAGTGGGGCAAAGGTTTTCATCAGTGTCTCTCCTCAGACAGGGTTGCGCGCGGGCCGGTGTCCGCCGCCTTGATCAGGGGTGTAGCCAAGCCGGGGGGGCAACGCCAAGTGGCAAATGGTGCTTTAACCATTGGCGGGTAGAATTGCAGGCATGAACCGCACCCGCTCCTTTGCCTTGCTGGCCCTTACCGGGGTTGCCGCGCTGCCCGCCGCGATTCTGGTCGCCCAACCTGTTCCGGGTGCCTTTACCGTGGTCGAAAGCGGGCAGAGTTTCGCCACCTTGCAGGATGCGGTCAACGCGGTGGGCAACACCCGCGCCACGATCAGCATTGCACCCGGCACCTATCGCCAGTGCGCGGTGCAGGAACAAGGCGTCATCACCTATGTCGCGATCGAACCCGGAAGCGTGACCTTTGCGGGCCGATCCTGCGAGGGCAAGGCCGCGCTGGTGCTGCGCGGCACCGGGGCAGAGGTGCGCGGCATCACCTTCAGCAATCTGGCGGTGGCCGATGGCAATGGGGCGGGGATCAGGCTGGAGAAGGGCGCGCTCAATGTCGCCTATGCCCGGTTTGAAAACAGCCAGCAGGGCATTTTGACCGGCGATGATCCGCAGGGGCGCATCTATATCACCCGGTCGACCTTCAGCGGGCTGGGCACCTGCGAGAACTCCGCAGGCTGCGCGCATTCGCTCTATATCGGCAATTACGGATCGCTGACGGTGCGCGAATCGCGGTTCGAACGCGGCACCGGCGGCCATTACCTGAAAGCGCGCGCTGCATCGGTGGTGATCGAGGGCAACAGCTTTGACGACGCGAACGGGCGCGCCACCAATTACATGATCGATCTGCCTGCGGGCAGCATTGGCCGGATTGCCGACAACTGGTTCGTGCAGGGGCGCGACAAGGAGAATTACTCGGCCTTCATCGCGCTGGGCGCGGAAGACCTGCTGCATTCGTCAGACGGGCTGGAGGTGGCGAACAACGAGGCCCGCTTCGTCCCCGGCCTGTCGCGCAACAGCGTGTTTCTGGCCGACTGGACGGGATCGCGGATCGTGATGCAGGGCAACCGGCTGGCGGCGGGGCTGAAGCCATACGAGCAGCGTTAGGGTTTGCGCTTTCGGAAAAGCACACCGAATGTCCGCTTTCGGGAAGCTTAGGCCGTCGTGTTAATGGCGGGAGGTGGGTGGATTGCTGCCATCGCAGACCAATCCAGTTTCCGCAGATCATATCACCCGTCGTGGAGCCTCGTGGACGGTTCATAGAGGCAGACTTTTTCACGCGCAGCTCATCAGGCAGCGCGTCCCACATGCGCTACCTGCTCACGTCTTTCACCCCGTTCGTTCTGGCACCGCTTGCGGCCTGCGCAAATGCCTCCGCCCCTGCCGAGGCTCCGGCGCCATGGAGCATTGCCGGGCCGTTGCAGAAGATTGTGGCACCGGACGGCACGACCGATCCCGCGATCCGCGGAGTCTGGCGCAGTCGCGGCTATGGCCGGTTGCTGCGGATTGATGCCGCGGGAGTCGCGCAGTTCGAAATCGGCGCGACCTGTTATCGTCCGGCAGGTTCTGGCGAAGCGCTGAGCGCGATGGATTCGGTTTCCTACCGTTACTTCCGCGCGCTGCCCGGCGGTGAAAGCGCGATCTTCCAGCTTTTGCGCGGCGATACCAATGTGGTGTTCGACAGGCTGGAAGCGTTGCCCGATGAATGCACCGAAACCCCGGCGACCACGCCGCAAGCGGTGGCTGGCGCCTTTCTCGATGCCTTTGAACGCCATTACGCCTTCTTCGACCGTCGCCCGCCAGATCATGCGGTGCGTGCGGCGCGGGTGCGCGCGGCAATCCGGCCAGAAATGAGCGAGGCCGAACTGTGGGAAGCGCTGGCGGGCTATATGGAGGGCCTGTCGGACAGCCACACCAAGCTGATCGGTGACTTCGGCGGTCAACGTCGCCGGGTTCAGGACGGCCAGGGCACGACCCTGCCCCGGATGCGTGCCGCCGAGGGCGGCGAGACAGGATGGTTGGTGGGCCTGATCGATACCACGATGCAACAGCTCGGCGACACCGCCCACCATACCGGCAGCGACCGGATCGTGTGGGGCCTGATCGACGGACGGGTGGGCTATCTTCAGGTCTTCCAAATGGGCGGCTTCACAGCGCGCGATGATTTCGGCAGCGAGGCGTGGGCTGATGCCGAAATGGCCGAATTCGATTCCATCATGGATGAAGCCTTTACCGCCTTTGCCCAAGCAGGCGTGGAAGGCGTCATCCTCGATCTGTCGAACAATCGCGGTGGTTGGGACAAGATCGCAAAGGCGATCCCCGCGCGATTTACCGACGAAACCTATGTCGGCTTCACCACCGTGACTCGCGGATCGGGCCTCGCGCCGTTCCCGCACATGATTGAACCTGCGTCGGGGCCACGCTTTACCGGACCGGTCTATTTGCTCACCAGCGATGTCACAGTGAGCGGCGGCGAACTCGCCACGCTCGCCTTGCGGCAGAACCCGCGGGTGGTCCACGTCGGGGCAACAACTCGCGGGGCGTTCTCTACGCCTCTGGCGAAGCGATTGCCCAACGGCTGGCTGCTTGAGCTTTCGAACGAAGTCTTCGCCGCACCAGATGGCAGCGTTTACGAGGAAAGCGGGATCACGCCGTCGCTATCGCTCGCGGTCTATCCCGCAGACGCTCCCGTGGAGGGACACTGGCGCGCGGTTAAAGAGTTGGCCGGGATGATCGCCTCAAACTGACCGGCGAGTCCCGCTCTTTTCACTCCGTAGCCATGTCCACTTCGGGGTCGCTTCCAGAATGTCCGCTTTTGGGCTGAGAATGTGAAAATCGGACACAACCCTCCGCCGGTTCACGGCCTACCGGATCAGGCGACCGTCTTCAGACCAGCAAATGCCCTGAGCGGTCGCGCTTGGTCGCCAGATAGCGGGCGTTGTGGGGGTTTTCGGGGAGCTGGTGCGGCACCCGTTCGCTGACTGTGATGCCTGCCGCTGCCAGCGCCTCGACTTTCGCCGGGTTGTTGGTCAGCAGCCGGATCGTGGTCGCGCCCAGCAATTCGAGCATCCGCGCCGCCACCGGGAAATCGCGTGCTTCGTCGGGCAGGCCGAGCCGCTGGTTCGCCTCGACCGTATCGAACCCCTGATCCTGCAAGCGATAGGCACGCAGTTTGTTGATCAGCCCGATCCCGCGCCCTTCCTGCCGCATATAGAGCAGCACGCCCCAACCGCCGCTTTCCCGTGCCTCATGCGCCATCGCGTGCAGCGCGGCATCAAGCTGCGGGCCGCAATCGCATTTGAGGCTACCGAGGATGTCGCCGGTCAGGCATTCGGAATGCAGCCGCACCAGCGGCTGGCGGTCGCCCGATTGCTTGCCGATGATCAAGGCGACATGTTCGCGCAGGTCAGCCGCAGAGCGGAAGGCGACGATTTCGGCATCCTCTGCGGCGGAGACGGGCAGGCGCGCGCGGGTGACGATCCTGAGCGTGCCGGTGGCTGCATAGGCGGCGAGATCGGAGGTCGCGATCGGAACCGCCTCTCCCGCGTCCGCCGGATCGACCAGAAAGGCGGGCAGGATTCCGGCAATCCGCGCCAATTCCAACGCGGCGCGCGCGCTTTCCTCCCATGTCAGGGTTAGCGCCTTGAACGGGCCTTTGAGCGGGTTGCCCAGATCCAGCGCCGGATCGGCAATCGGCAGAGCATCGCGCAAGCTGAACGCCTCGCCCCCCGCGATCAGCACCGGAGCGTGGGGGACAGCGGCATCGCGCTGATTGGCGAGTTTGAGCGTGGTCGCCCGCGCGGCGGGAATCAGCATGTGCGGCGCGCTTGCCCCGCTGGCAATCGCGGTTTCGACCGGCAGCAGCGTTGGCCCGCCCGCAAACGCCAGCGGCCAGCCGTGGCGCAGCGCATCGACCGCCTGCGCGGCGCGGCGTTCGGGGGATGACGCTCCGCTCAGAGGTCGAACTCCGTGATCAGCGGCACGTGGTCGGATGGCTGCGTCCACCCGCGCGCATCCTCCAGCACGCGGTGCGCGGTCGCCTGCTTCGCAAGCGCGGGCGAGGCCCACATATGATCGAGCCGCCGCCCCTTGTCATTCTCCTGCCAGCCGGGATTGCGATAGCTCCACCAGCTGTAATAGCGCGCCGGATGCGGCACCTGCGCGCGCCCGATATCGACCCAGCCGTGGGCATCGCGGAAAGCGTCCAGCACCTCGACCTCGACCGGCGTGTGGCTGACGACCTTGAGCAATTGCTTGTGGCTCCACACATCGCTTTCCAGCGGGGCGATGTTGAAATCGCCGACGATCAGCGTCGGGCGGTCGAGCGTGTCGGCCCAGCGGGTCATGCGCCCCAGAAAATCGAGCTTCTGGCCGAATTTCGCGTTCACTTCGCGGTCGGGCACATCGCCGCCTGCGGGGACATAGACGTTGTCGATCCGCACATCCTTGCCCAGCACCTCCACCGCGATATGGCGCGCTTCGCCATTGGCCTGCCAGTCGTGGCGGGCGACCTCGCGGATCGGAACGCGGCTGACCGTGGCAACCCCGTGGTAGCCTTTCTGCCCGCTCACCGCCTGATGGGTGTAGCCGAGCGCGGCCAGCGCATCGGCCGGGAACAGGTGGCTCTCGCACTTGATTTCCTGCAGGCACAGGATGTCGGGCGCGGTTTCGGTGAGCAGTTTTTCGATCAACCCGACGCGCAGGCGCGCGGAGTTGATGTTCCAGGTGGCAACAGAGATCATGCAGGCGGACTTAAGCGGCAATCCACCAAACTTCCACCTTTCACTTTATCGACACATCAGCGCGCGATAGGGCGGTGCCCACCACTTCGGAGACACCCATGACCCGCACCATCCTCGCCGCCCTGCTGCTTGCAAGCACCGCCGTTCCGGCCATCGCCGAGGATGCGCCCGCTGAACCGCGCGCCAAAAACGTCATCCTGTTCATCGGCGATGGCATGGGCATTTCCACCATCACCGCCGCGCGCATCTACGAAGCGCAAAAGCGCGGGGAAACTGGCGAGGAAAACCAGCTGAGCTTTGAAAAGTTCGATAATGTGGCGCTGGTCAAGACCTACAACACCAACGCGCAGGTGCCCGACTCTGCGGGCACGGCCACCGCGATGCATTCGGGCGTCAAGACTCGCATCGGGGTGCTCGGCATCGGGCCGGATGCGGAAAAGGGCGTGTGCGGCGATGCGCTGGCGCACCCGCTGCCCTTGCTGGGTGAAGAAGTGAAGGCGCGCGGGCTGGCGCTGGGCATCGTCACCACCACCCGGATCACCCACGCCACCCCGGCAAGCGTCTATTCGCGCAGCGCCGACCGCGATTGGGAGAGCGACGCCAACATCCCCGCCGACCAGCAGGGCGGTGGGTGCAAGGATATCGCCTTGCAACTGGCCGAGGCCGATTTCGATGTCGCGCTCGGCGGGGGGACGGCGATGTTTTATGGCAGGGATGGCGGCGGAAGGCGCGGCGATCCGGCGGCTGACCTGCCCGGCGCATGGGCCGCGCGCAGCGGCGGCGTGGTTGTGGAAGACACCGCCAGCCTCACCGCTGCGCCGATGGACAGGCCGGTGCTTGGGCTCTTCAACCCCAGCCACCTGACCTACATGGCCGACCGCAAAGCCGATTCGCCCGAACCCACCCTCACCGACATGACCGCGCAGGCGATTGCGCGGCTCAAGCCCGATCCCGACGGGTTCTACCTGATGGTCGAAGGCGGGCGGATCGATCACGCGCACCACGGCGGGCAGGCGGGCTATGCGCTCGAAGAAGCGGTGGAGTTTGCCCGCGCGGTGCAATGGGCGGTGGATCACACCGATCCGGCGGACACGCTGATTCTGGTCACCGCCGATCACAGCCATGTGTTCACCATTGCGGGCTATCCTCGGCGCGGGAATGACATTCTGGGGGTGGTGGTGGCACCCAAGGGGCGCGGTGAGGATGGTGGTGAAGGGCAATCGCCGGTGCTGGCTGCGGATGGTAAGCCTTACACCACGCTCGGTTATGCCAACGGCCCCGGCGCGCTGCGCGGCGAGCGGACGGTGCCTGAAACCGGGATCGCGGCACGACAGCAAGCGACCGTGCCCACCGGCGCGGAAACTCACGGCGGCGAGGATGTCGCGCTGTTCGCCACCGGGCCGGGAGCAGAACGCGCGCGCGGGGTGATCGAACAGAATGTGATCTACACGATCATGCGCAAGGCGTTTGGCTGGGAGTAACCCCAAACAAAACCCCCGACCCGGGGGCGTTGGGTCGAGGGTTCCATTGAGCGTTCGTCACGCTTGTACAAAGCGGTCTTTGCGGAAGGGAGGGCAACAGGGGGGAAACCCGCCTTCGAACCGCCTTGCAATGAATTATTAGCCGTTGGCGCCTTTCACTCACATGAACACGGCCCCGTTTTGGTCGTTTCCATACAACTGTTCGTCGACGTGCTGCCTATCCGGGGCGACGAGTTGAACGGCGTGGATCGCGGAAGGTGAAGGCGCTATCGGCAACAGTGATGCCGTAACGCTGGTTGGAAAGCTGCACCCGTGTGCGGTGATTCTGCGCATCCAATGCCACCCAATGGGTCAGTTGCAATCCCCCTGGCGCGGCCGGATTACGCACGAAGATCATGTTGATCATCCCGAATTCGGGCTTTTTGGGATCGCGCACTTCGACGCTGAACACGTCGGGGTTGCCGGTCGGAACCAGCTTGCCGAACCGCTTCACATCGCGTTCCGGATCGAACAATGCGCCCAGCGGTGAATTCTTGATCGGCCAGCGTTCAACCTGGTTTACTTCGTAATCGACGACATAGAGCGACCTGCCGTTCGAAATGACGAGAAAATCGGCGTCCTTGCCGTAATCGAAGCGGATTTTGCCGGGGCGCTTCATCGTCATCACCCCGCGCATGGTGTTGCCCTGCCGGTCGGTCTGGATGAAATCGGCGCGCATCGTGCTGATGTCGCGCAAGGCACCCACCACCCGGTCGAGATCGCCGGAGGCATCGGGGGCAGATTGCGCGGCGAGCGGCGGGGTGATTGCGGTAGTGCCCGATGGGGCAAGACCAAGCGCCAAAGCCCCGGCCCCGAGGCCAAGGATGAGCGCGCGCGCGGATGTATGAAGCTGTGTCATGCCAAGCCGCCTAAGGCCGCCCGGTTGAACTGTCGATGAATTATCGCGCCCGCCATTATGCGGCGGGCAGGCAGGGCCAGATCTTACTTGATCTTGGCTTCCTTGAATTCAACGTGCTTGCGCGCCACCGGATCATATTTGCGGAAGCTCATCTTTTCGGTGATGTTGCGCGGGTTCTTTTTGGTCACGTAGAAGAAACCGGTGCCCTCGGATGAGACGAGGCGGATCTTGACGGTGGTGGGCTTCGCCATGGCGGGTTCCTGTCAAATGGGTCGGCCCGCGAAGATGCGCACGGGCTTGAAAAATAAAATAGCGGCGCGCCCG
>Ga0180009_10004244_pt1 | contig 15911 bp, 10 predicted proteins | sample OS_PC_MetaG_FD_123537 | JGI IMG/M metagenome (GOLD analysis project Ga0180009, IMG submission 123537) | Groundwater microbial communities from the Aspo Hard Rock Laboratory (HRL) deep subsurface site, Sweden - OS_PC_MetaG | ecosystem: Environmental > Aquatic > Deep subsurface > Groundwater...
ATTGCCGCAATAATCGGCAAAGGCTCGTCTCGCTCGGCCCAGCGCGGGGGCAGTTGGGGAACCTCCCGCGCACCGCTGATCACGTCTACTCGTCCCGGCTCGACGCCGGCCAGGTCGGCCAGGAAACGCTGCAACCTCTCTCGGTCCAGCTCGTTCCCCCCGTCGCCGATCGTGGCTGAGGTCGCCACAAAACGCACCTGTTCGGGTAGTACAGCGAAAGCGTGGAGGACTCGACGTAGGAGCAAGGCAATCTCGGCCGCCTGGGATCCCATGTAGGTGTGGGCTTCGTCTAGTACCACCCAGCGCAGGCACCCATTCGATTGTGTGAGAATCGGCCGATCCTTCTGCCGGACCAGCATGTATTCGAGCATGGTAGCGTTGGTGACCAGGATCGGTGGTGTGCTTTCTCGCAAGAGGCTGCGAGACAGCACCTCTTCAGGGTGTGCCCGCTGGACAACGGACTTTTCATTATCCGGGGTCATGCCGTTGTAAAGGCAAAACCGTACCTTTCCCTTGGCACCAGCCGTCCATGCTCTCAGTCGGTCGCGTTGACTGTTAATGAGGGCATTTAAAGGGTAAAGCATCAGCGCGCGTACACCTTGAAGTGGCGTTCTTTGGGCGTTGGCTTCGCGAAACAACTGATCCAGTATCGGGACCAAAAAGCACTCGGTCTTGCCCGAACCTGTACCGCTACTGACGATCACAGACCGCGGAGGGGCCTCAGCCAGAGCCCGCCAGGCCTGTTCCTGATGCCGATACGGGTGCCACTTGGCCTCGAAGCGATGCTCCTTCAGCTCCTTGGGGGGCTGATCCATTGCCTTCACCAGCTCTGCAGCAAGCAGGTCCCCCGCCAAGTCGGCCATTATGGGGGCGGCCTCTTGCCACCCGAAACCGGCCTCGAACACCGGATCGGCCAGGAAAGAACCGGGCTCTCCTGCAGACCGTTCGAACCGCTCCCTTAGATGCCTACTAAGCGCTGCGGACGCCGTCCCCATCTGGCTGATGGTCGCCCGGGCCGCGCGGCGCGACAGCTCCATGGTCAGTTCCGTAAACAACTTCTCCCGGTGTGTCTCAGCCATCGAAAATCCCCTTCTGGTGTTCAAGTTGCCAGCCGACACTGGCCGCCAAGACGCAGCCGTAAGCTACATTAAACCAGCGCGGATAAAAATCGCGGCAGCGCCGTACGTGGAACACGGCCCCCTCCGGAAGCCGGAAACCAAAGCCGACGCTGACCGCTGCGGCAATCGGCACATTGAGAACTGCGGCCCGGAATCCCGCGCCAGGAGGTGGCTCCAGATGTAGGGCCCGGATCTCATCCGGGACGTCGCCCTGGTGGCGCAACCACCCCTCCAATCCTCCACCGCCCGGCCACTCCGAGTCGGCCTGAGTGACCAGAAGTTCCTGGCGGGCCGCTTGCAAGATAGGCCCACACAGAATCTTGCGGCCTTGCTCTCCACACGCCATGGGCAGCGATTGCTGGTTTGCCAGTGGCTCGCCCAAGGCCCGATAAGCCACCAACTCTGCAGTCAAAGCCATGCCGGGTGAGCGCAACGGCACCTCGCTGAGAAAGGTGCGGAAATTGGTCCGGGCCAATTGGTCCAGATCGGTCTCTGGGCCCAGAGCCTCTGCGACCGCCGCCAAAGCCTCTCGTAATACCCGAAGGTGCTCCGCAGCTCCTAGCACCCAAGCCGACACCGGTACCAACTCCCAACTGAAGGGCAGACTCTCCAGCGTGTCCCACACCGAGCCGAAGCGTTCTGGGCCAGCGCGCAGCAGGGCTGCTGCCGCAGCTCGAGGGTCCTTGACCAACGAAGTAGTCACGTCGAAGGTGCCTGGAGGCAGTTCCACGAGGCGATGCAGGTAGGCATCCAAGAGCTGCCAGTCGGGATGATCGGCCCGCTTCGCCAACTCGCTCAGGCACACGCGGATCGCCTGAGATCGTTCCTTGGGATTCTGCTTAATCACTGCCTCTAACAGGGAACACGGCCCTCCATCGTTCTTCTCGGCAGTGTCGTCTTGGTCTCCCTCTTGCGCTGGCACTACCCAGCAGTGGGGCCGGAACCGACAGCGGCTGCCCACCCCGCCGTAAAGTAGCCAGGGGCCGGGTTCCCGTTGCTCGGGGTGGAACGCCCAACACAGTGGTTTCACCGTGGGAAGTGCTTCTGGTTCCTGCGCCGGATTCCACATGGGGAAAGCCACCATCCGCACTTTGTCGAGCTGCGAGATATCCAGTCGAACCGCGTCGTAGTCAGGAAGGAGCACGTGACCGGCCTCGACATCGCACTGTAGATCTACATCGTAGCACCTTACGCTGAGCGTACGAGTCTGAACCCGGGCATGTTCATCCAGCACTTGGATCTCCACCCACGCGTCCAACTCGCCGCTCATCGCCAGCAGCGCCCGACTTGCCTCCTGCAGAGTCCGTAGATCGAGTTCATGTCGGCCCGGCGCCACCTCGCTTAGCCTCTCCCTTGCCCACAACTGCCTCACATGGTCCCCTTGCAGCTGCTCGGCGTGCAAAACGGCTTCGGCCAGGTAATGCCCTCCCGGCGGCACTCCAAGCACACGCGCAGTTACCCCTCCCAACCTGTCGATGTGCACACTCACTCCGGCTGGTAACAGGGAGCCGTCTCGGCCCACAAAGCGCATGCCCCGGGCTGGGAATGGTATGTCGAAGGCCACTGCCATCCCGAGTTTCCAGCGCAGGTGCAAACGCACCGTTGCAGGAGGAGCTCCCTCGGCGGCCAACGACACTTCGGCTACGTCAAGATCACCCTCTGGGGGGACCACGTGGTGGTGCAATCCCGGCTGTGGCTCTACCCCGACCTCCGGCTCCCCGAAGCAGCTCAAGCGCAGGACCCCGCAGCGATCCTGGTCGCCGCTCAGCAACTCCAGACGGCTCGATGCCGGCACGACCCCTACCACCCGCGCGAAGCGCGCCTCCCCTTGCGGAGCGTGGCGCAGCTCCACCACACCCCGGCACCTCTCGGACAGATCGAGCCACAGCTGAGAGAGGCTGCTGCCCGGGCTGCGCCACTCCAACTCCCCTTCTGGGATGACACGGCGAGCGCCAGTGTCCGCGTAGCTCACCACCCGCGGCACGCCTAGATAGACCGGGGTGCATCCCCCATCCACCGGAAACAAGCTTCCTTCCAAGCCATAGAGGAACGCCTCCTCGCGACTATCTGCAGGACGGATTCGCGAACTGTGGCCAGCGGCGGAGATCGTGGCACCGCCCTGCACTTCGAAGACGTCCCGTCCCAATTCTGAGATCTGCCCCACTGGCGTCACCGTGGCTCCCTCGTCCGGAGAGATCTCCGCATCCGTTGGCACCGCCACCCATACCTCGGGATGGTGCGTGCGAACACTTCCTTCTCCCACCAGATCGAGGGCACGCCTATCCCCTTCGCGGTCCACGAACACCCACGGGAGTGCTGACAATTCTGCGCCTCCAGGCACTTCACGTGCCGGGTACCGCTTTTGGCCCGTTCCCGCAAAGATACGCACGGAGGCTAACGCCTGTTCCCCGAGTAACTCCAGTAAGGTGGCTGCAGCCTTTTCGACTGCAAAGCGTGCGTCTTCGCCCGCGCTTCGTCGGGTGACCAAAGCCAGGCGCTCGTCTTCCCCTCCCAGCACTTCCCGATAAAGTTCCAAGCGGTACAGGGCGTCCCCGTTTTCCCCTAGCAGCTCCTGTAAATCCGGTACGCCAAGGGACGGGGGCAGGAGTACCCGCCGCCGCAGCCCCCAGGAGGTACCATTGAGTTCCAATTGACACCCAGCCCGCACCCCCTTCCCCGAGCGCCTGGCCAGTTTCGAAGCGTCGTCTACCAGGTTGTTGAGCAGAGTCCGCGCGGTCTCGTCTGAAAGCACCAGTGGAAGCCGATCGCGCCAGCTTGGGTCTCGGCGATCCAGGTCTTGCACCGGGGTGTGGGTCTCTCCCAGGGTGGCCTGGAGTTCCCAAATCTCTTTCACCAGGGAACCTGCGAGTTGGTACACGACTTGCTGCCGCAGACTCAGCGGCAAGTGTCGGGAGACGCGCGCCGCGAGGTCTGCCGGAACAGCGCCCCGCATGCCATAGATCTGGAACTCGGCAAGAAGGGCCCGGAAATAGGTGCGGAGCGCCGTGCCCTGTTGGCGCAACAAGTTGAGGGGGAGCCCCCCTTCACAGGCCAGGGTCACAAGGTAGGCGTTGGAGTTCCCTACCGTCAGGAGAGATCGTTTCCAGTAAAGCAGGCCCAGGCGGACCACCGGGTAGACCCGGGGCCGGTCAAGGTCTGGCGGGAGCCCCGCAGCCTCGAACACTCGGTCCCATTTCCAGCTACCGCCCGGATGGTTGCGGCGCCACCACTCGGCGGCGACCAAACAAAATACCGCGGCGAAGCCTTCTGTCCTAGTGGTGAAGGCGTCCCTTGCTGTTGCCTCTCGGGCCCTGCGAGCGAGTTCTTCGAACTCTGCTTCCTGCACTCGGTACAGGCAGAGTGCCCGGCTATCTGGTTGCTTAAGTTTCCTCGCGGACAGGAAATCTTGCAATCCCTCCAGCAACGTATGAGGCATGCTTCCCCTCCTTCAACGACACGGTGCCGTAGTGGCAGCCACTACCCCGGGCGTTCCTCCCCGACGATAAGCGGATTCCTCCGCAACAGTCGGCATTCCGAAATCGCGGAGTTGGCAGATGGGTGTATGTTGGAGAAATCAAGAGAAGTCGGACCCTTGTATCTGAAATCCTGCTTTTAATCAACCCTGTCTATGATTGTTTATTGATATATAATGGAATGAAACCGTTATCGTTAGGCGAATGCCAGATGATGCGCTTCTCCAATCGAAGGAAGCACGTGGGCCGACACTGATAATCAAAGGCTTTTAGAGATAGACTTTTCGACGCCAACGCCGACCAACCGCGCGATCCCTTACCGGAAGACCCCAAGTCCAGTGTCAAAGAGATTTGACGTTCCCCAAGCAGGCATTTTTGGCGGACTCAAGGCTCGGTGGTGAATTATTCGGGCTAAGATTTTTTCTGCCGTGAGACCTGATCTGACACAGCCATAGGTTACCCTCTCATCGCGACCAAGAAAAAGGGGGAGCCATGAAAGAGATCAGAGCCTTCCTGGAGACCGTCAAGATCGCCAGGAAACAGTCTCACCGGAATTTGACCGTCTTTCCCCTGCTGGCCCCGGGGAATGGAGAGCCGGACTACCTGACGCTGCAGGAGGCCATTGGGCAGGGCCTGGTCGAGGTGCGGGAGGCGGGCAGGTCCGGGGTGGTCCTGGAGCTGCTCCTGATCAACCGGGGGAGGAGGAAGACCCTGGTCGTGGAGGGGGAGGAGTTGGTGGGCGCCAAACAGGACCGGACCGTGAACGCCAGCTTCCTGATTCCTGATTCCCGGGGATACCCGGATCAATCTTCTCGTGAGCTGCGTGGAGCATGGCCGCTGGAGCCGCCGCAACTTCGGGTTCATGACCAGCGACCGGGTGATGCACGATTCGAAAATTTTTCCTTCGAGAAGCAACTGAGGTTGAATATGGATAGGTGAATCGATTATGGCCCATCTTGGCTCTGGATGGCCTTTTGGCAAGTCGGTTAGCCTCAGACAAGCAGGAAATCGGCCATGCCTACTGGGGCGGTTTGTCTGCTGCCTGAATCAATTGGCCTCTTCGTACAGTTCAAAAAAACATTCAAATAAATACTTTTGCGCCATGATTTATATGTGATATTAGAATAATTTTCCCCACTTCTCTGATTTTCCGAGTCGTTGTACTAAAAATGCACAAATTGTTGTGATCTTTTCTGTTATTTAGATGGGGCCAATGGTGGTGGGTGGCCGACATCTTTTGGGGTGCCCACTGAAAATTCTCTCTCTTTAAGGGGTATAAAGAGGTCCTGCAATCGTACAAAATGGCATAGGAGGGACCCAGTGAAACCTCTTTACGCGCGCAGCCTGGATGGAAAACCTCCGGAGGACTGGCAGTCCCTGGAGGAGCACCTGGAAAATGCAGCAAGCCTTGCCGGGGATTTTGCCTCAAATTTCGGAGCAGGTCCGTGGGGAAAGCTTGCGGGCCTTTGGCACGACCTGGGCAAATGCAGGGCGAATTTCCAGGCCAGGCTGCGGGGGGAAAGCATTCAGGCCCAGCACTCCGACCTGGGGGCGTCTCTTGCCCTGGAGCGGGACAAAAGACTCGGAATTTTGCTTGCTTTTGCCATCGCCGGACACCATGCCGGACTGGCGAATCTTCAAGGATCGGGCCAAGGCCTACCCACGCCGCTATTGGACAGGCTTTCCTCAAGCCCTGCCGATTTTGAGGTGCTTTCCGGACTTCCCGTTTCCATTACGGAAAGGTCCATCCCTGAGATTCCCGCCCACTTGGACCGAATGACTCAGGGAACTCCGGATTCCAAAAGGGCTCTCGAAGTCTTCATTCGCTTCCTGTTTTCCGCGCTGGTTGACGCGGACCGGCTGGACTCCGAACGGTTTTCTGATCCCTCCCGTTCCTGGCTTCGGACGGAAGGCGAAAGTATCCCGGATATCGGCAAGCGGCTGGACAGCCATCTTGCAAGCCGGTTTTCAGGTGCCCCCGATTCGGAGATGGGCAAAATGCGGAACCGGATTTTGTCCGCCTGCCGTGAGGCTGCCGCCCTGGCTCCGGGGGCTTTTTCCCTGACGGTGCCTACCGGAGGCGGAAAAACCCTTTCCTCCATGGCCTTTGCCCTCCGGCACGCAGAAATCCACGGCATGCGCCGGGTTCTGACGGTGATCCCCTACACCAGCATCATCGAACAGAATGCCAAGGTATATCGGGAAGCCCTTGGGGAAGAAAACGTCCTGGAGCACCACAGCGGGATGGATTATTCCCGTTCGGACAAGGAAGACGGACGAGCCGGTGTCTGCCGTCATGAGTTGGCCGAGGAGAACTGGGACATCCCAGTTGTGGTCACCACCAGCGTTCAATTCTTCGAATCGCTTTTTTCCCATCGCCCGGGGCGATGCCGGAAACTCCACAACATCAGCCGGTCCGTGATTGTCCTGGATGAGATCCAGACCCTGCCCACGGAATTTCTCTTGCCCATCCTGGACATGTTGAAGGAGCTTATCCGCCACTATGGATGCACGGTGGTGCTCTCCACGGCCACGCCGCCAGCCCTGGCCGCCCGGGAACGATTCATCGAAGGCCTCCATAACCTCCGGGAGATCATCCCGGACCCGGCGGGGTTGTGCCTGGCCCTTTCCCGGGTGGAGTACCGATGGCCGAAGGTGGATGCCCCGGCGATGCCCTGGGAAGAATTGGCCCGGGAAGCCGTGAAACACCCGAGAGTCCTGGTGATCACCCACCGCAGGTCGGATGCCAGGGACCTGGCCCGAATGCTGGAAATGAGGGCCCCTGGCGAACCTCTTTTCCACCTTTCCGCGCTCATGTGCCCGGCGCACCGCCTTGAGACTCTGGCGGCCATCAAAAAAATCTTGACGGGCTCAGGACCCTGCCGGGTGGTTTCCACCCAACTGGTGGAGGCTGGGGTGGATCTGGATTTTCCCGTGGTCTTCCGGGCTCTGGGGGGATTGGACAGCATGGTCCAGGCTGCGGGCCGGTGCAACCGGGAGGGGAAGCGGGAAAAAGGGCGGGTACTCATCTTCCGGGCCGAGAGCCGGCCTCCCCCCGGGACGCCCCGCAAGGCGCTGGAGATCACGGAATTGCTTTTGCGGGAAGGCGGCGGGCAGGTGGATGTTTCCGATCCGCTGATTTTTCAGAAATACTTCCGCAGGCTCTACGCAGCCGGAGAAACAGACGCAAAGGGTATCCAGACGGATCGTCAGCAGCTAAAATTTGCCAACGTGGGCCGGGCTTTTTCCCTCATCGAGGACGGTCACACCAAGACCATCATCGTCCCCTGGGGCGAGGCCCCGCTTCTCCTGGAGAAACTCCGGGAGAAGGGCCCGGACCGAAAACTTTTCCGAAGCCTGGGGAATTTTTCCGTATCCATTTATCCCCAGGCCTTTGCCCGGCTCACGGAGGCTGGAGCCCTTGATGAGGTTCACGAGGGGATTTTCACACTGACTCCTCCTTTTCTCCACCTCTATCACCCAAATCTTCCCTTGGATCATAATCCGGATCATCCAGGGTTCGGCCTGCGGGAGGACGGGGATTTCATCGGAGACCCAGGCGCTTACTTAGCTTAGATCCTTCCCATTCAACCAAAAGGAGAAAGGAGGAAGCCATGCAGCGAAGTCCGACCTTGGCCGTGCGGGTCCAGGGCCCTTTGGCCTGTTTCACGCGGCCGGAACTCAAGGTGGAGCGGGTATCCTACCCGGTCATTACACCCTCTGCCGCCCGGGGGGTGCTGGAGGCCGTCCTGTGGAAACCGGCCATTTCCTGGAGAATCCGCCGCATTCGGGTGCTTGCGCCCATTCGTTTCACCGCTTTTCGGAGAAATGAGGTCAACAGCAGGGCCGTACCCCCCTCGGTGGCGGTGGTCAGGAAAGGCGGGGCGGTCAAACACTATTTCGCGGAGGAGGACCGCTCCCAGCGGAACACCGTGGCCCTCCGGGACGTGGATTACGTAATCGAGGCGGATTTTTCCATGACCCCAAAAGCCGGACCAGAAGACAACTTGAACAAGTTCGTGGAGATGTTCAACCGACGGGTGGAAAAGGGCCAATGTTTCCACCACCCCTACCTGGGGTGCCGGGAGTTTGCCGCCCGTTTCGAGCCCCCGGCGGAGGCCCCGCCCCCCGTGGCCGAAACCCGGGACCTTGGTCTCATGCTCTGGGACCTGGAATACGGGGAAAAGAAGAAGGTGCCCCGGTTTTTCGCGGCTCGACTGCTGGACGGAGTCCTGGAGGTGCCGGAAGACCCCCTTTCCGCCCTGGTGGAGGAAGGAGGCACGGCATGATCCTCCAGGCGCTGAACCGGTTGGCGGAAACGGAAGGGCTGATGGATGACTCGGATTTCGAGCCCAGGCCCGTGGCTTGGCTGGTGAATCTTTCCCAGGAGGGCCGTTTCCTTGGTTTCACGAGCACCCATGCGCCCCCTACCGGAAATAGCAAGAAGAAGGGCAAGGCAAAGGTCTTGCGGGTGCCCCGGGAAAAGGCCCGCACCAGCGGGGATTACGCCTTTTTCCTGGTGGACAAGGCGGAATATTCGTTTGGAGTGGACCCGGAAGGGAAGCGGGATCTGGAAAAGTTGGGGATTCGCGCGGGGCTTTTCCGGGAAAAAATCCAGGAATGCCTGGACGAAACCAGTGATCCCGGAGTTGCAGCTGTCCTGGCCTTTCTTTCGGATGTGGCCCAGGGCCGCCAGGATGTGCCGCTCCCTGAAGATTGCCTAGCCAACGAACTGTTCTCCTTCATCTGGGAACCGGATGTGGACCTTCCAGTTCATCTTCGGCCTAGGGTGAAGGAATTCTGGAAGAATAGCCGCAACTCTCCTCCGGCCCCCGGCCTTTTGTCCATGCGCTGCCTCGTGACCGGCAAGCCCATGGCTGAAGCCGGTCTCTTCCCCCCGCTCAAAAAGGTGCCAGGAGGTTCCAGCTCCGGCATATCCCTGGTTTCCTACAACGCCCCGGCCTTCCTATCCTATGGCCTGAAATCCAACGAGAATGCCCCCATCTCCCGGGAAGCTGCCGAGGCCTGCTCCACGGCCTTGAACCGCCTCCTGGACCCGGCCTGGCCCGACCCTCATCAGCCCGGCCTGAGCCTGCCTAAAAGAAACCTTACGTTGTCCTCGGACACGGTGGCCGTCTTTTGGACCGCCTCGGAGGCTGGGGCTCCCCTGGTGGATATCCTGGCCGACCTCCTGGATCCGAACCCGGATAGAGTTGCGGAAACTTTCCGTTCCATCTGGACGGGCCGTTCCCCCTCGGACCTGGACGAGGATGCCTTCTTTGCCCTGGTGCTCTCCGGGGCCCAGGGCCGAGCCACGGTGCGGGACTGGTTCGAGTCCACGGTCCGGGAGGTGGCCGCCAACCTGGCGGCCCATTTCGAGGACGTGAACATCGTCCGCAACACCCCGCCTCCCCAGGGCAAGGAGCTTTCGCCGCGCCTGGCCCTGGGGCTGCTCATCCAGTCCCTGGCACCTTTCGGGAGCCGGGAGGAAGTGCCTTCCCATTTGGCGGCCCGGATGGTTCGGGCCGCCCTTTCCGGCGCCCCCTATCCCCTGGCCGCCCTCCAGCGGGCCCTGATGCGTTACCGCATGGAGCTTCCAAGGGAACAGGATTCGAAGGATTGGTGGAAGACCAAGAACTTAAACGATGCCCGGGCGGCTATTATCAAGGCCGTGATCAACCGCCGCCGCCGGATGTCCGGCGGAAATTCCCCCTTCCAGGAGGTGAAGCCAGCCATGGACAAGGAAAACAAAAACAATGGTTACCTGCTCGGCCGGCTCATGGCCGTGATCGAAAGGATGCAGCAGGTTTCCCTTGGGGACGTGAACGCTTCAGTGGTGGACCGCTATTTCTCCTCGGCCTCCGCCACTCCCAGGGCGGTGTTTCCCAGGTTGCTGAAAAACATGCGCCACCATGCCCGCAAGGCCAAGGACGAGCCCAAAAGCGCCGGAACCGCCGGTTGGCTGGAGAACCAGGCCGACGAGATCATGGACGGCATCACCGGATTCCCGGGTTTTCTCGATCTGGAAAGCCAGGGGCTGTTCGTCCTGGCCTATCACCAGCAGAGGAAATTCCTGTGGACCAAAAAGGAAGACCGCGAAACAGCCCCCAAGGCTTAGATCCTCTATCTTGAAAGGAGCATTCCCATGGCAGCCATTCAGAACCGCTACGATTTCGTCATGATCTTCGACGTGCAGGACGGCAACCCCAACGGTGACCCGGACGCGGGCAACGCCCCCCGCCTGGACCCGGAAACCGGCCAGGGCCTGGTCTCGGATGTGTGTATCAAAAGGAAGATCCGCAACTACATCACCGCCCGGAAAACCGACTCTTCCACCGGCGTGCCGGAACCCCGCTACGACATCTACGTGAAGGAAAAGGCCGTCTTGAACCATCAGCACATGCGGGCCTACGAGGCCAAGGGCCTGGACCCCAAGGCCAGCGGCAAGGAAAAAGCGGGCCAGGTAAGCGAGGCCAGGGCTTGGATGTGCCAGAATTTCTTCGATATCCGCATGTTCGGTGCGGTCATGAGCACGGAAATCAATTGCGGCCAAGTGCGCGGCCCGGTGCAGATCACTTTTTCCCGGTCCGTGGATCCCATCGCGGGACTGGAACAAGCCCTGACACGCATGGCCGTGACCACGGAAAGAGAAGCGGAAAAACAGGGCGGGGACAATCGCACCATGGGCAGGAAGGAAATCGTACCTTATGGCCTCTATGTGGGCCACGGGTTCGTTAACCCCTTCATGGCGTCAGACACGGGCTTTTCCGAAGAGGATCTCGATCTCCTCTGGGAAGCCCTGGGCAACATGTTCGAGCTGGATCGGTCAGCTGCCCGGGGTCTCATGGCAGCTCGCCGTCTCATCGTTTTCAAGCACGAATCCGCCTTGGGGAATGCTCCGGCCCACAAACTTTTCGACAGGGTGAAGGTATCCCGGGCCACGGACCCGGCCCGACCGGCCAGGAGCTATTCGGACTACGGGGTCACGGTGGACACGGAGGGGCTGCCCGCCGGGGTCACGGTGGAGGAGAGGGTTTGACCGAATACACCGAGGAGGAGCTTCTCCCCCTGTCTGCCTTGCAACACCTCCTGTTTTGCCCGCGCCAGTGCGGCCTGATCCACGTGGAAGGGCTCTGGGCGGAAAATCTGTGGACCGCCGAAGGCAAGGTCATGCACGACCGGGTCCACGGCGGAGGTGGGGATTTTCGGGACGGGGTACGCCAGATTTTCGGCGTGTCCCTCCGGTCCCTTTCCCTGGGCCTTTCGGGCAAGGCTGACGTGGTGGAGCTTCATCCTCGCGGGGGCGGGTCCGCCCGCGCCTGGACTCCCTATCCCGTGGAGTTCAAGCGTGGGCGGCCCAAGAAGGATCTTTCCGACCGGGTGCAGCTCTGCGCCCAGGGCATCTGCCTGGAGGAGATGACCGGGACCGGTGTTCCCGGGGGCGCTCTGTTCTATGGCCAGAAGCGGCGCCGGATCGAAGTGGCGTTTGATGCCGCCCTGAGGGAGGCCACGGTCAAGGCGGCTGCTGAACTTCATGAAATCGTGGATTCCGGGAAGACCCCGCCGCCCAGGCGTGGACCGCATTGCGAGAAGTGTTCGCTTGTGGACCTTTGTATGCCGGATATTTGCGGCGGCAAGGGCAGGGTGCAAAGCTACCTGAAAGGAGCCTTGAGGATGCCATGAAAAAGATGCTGAACACCCTTTTCGTGACCACCCAGGGCACCTACCTGAAAAAGGAAGGGGAAACCGTGGTGATCCGCCAGGAAAAGCAGGACCGCGCCCGGTTTCCCATTCACACGCTCTCGGGGATCGTCTGTTTCGGCAACGTATCGGCAAGTCCCTTTCTTTTAGGGTTTTGCGCCGAGCGCGGGGTTTCCGTTAGCTTCCTCAGCCAAAGAGGGCGTTTCCTGGCCCGGGTAACCGGGCCGGTTTCGGGAAACGTGCTCCTGCGAAGGGCCCAATACCGCCTGGCGGATGACCCTGAAGGGTCTGCCCGGGTGGCCAGGTTCATCCTGGCGGGCAAGCTTTCCAACAGCCGGGCGGTTCTCGGGAGAGCCCTGCGGGACCATTCGGACAAGATGGATGGCATGGCGGTCAAGGAAGCCTCCGGCCGCATATCCGGTTGCCTGGAGCTGACCATGGGGAATGAGGACCTGAACGTTCTCCGTGGGTTGGAAGGGGAGGCCGCCCGGACCTACTTTTCCGTTTTCGATCACCTCATCGTCCGTTCAAAAAAAGATTTCCGCTTTACGTGCAGAAGCCGGCGGCCACCCCTGGACCCGGTGAACGCTCTTTTGTCCTTTTTCTACAGCCTGCTTTTGCACGATATACGTTCAGCCCTGGAGAGCGTGGGTTTGGACCCGGCTGTGGGGTTTCTCCACCGGGACCGTCCGGGACGTTATGGTCTGGCCCTGGACCTCATGGAGGAGTTCCGGCCGGTTCTGGCTGACCGCCTTGCCCTTTCCCTTATCAACCTGGGCCAAGTGAAAGGCTCGGATTTCCGGGAAATAGAGACCGGCGGCGTCCTCATGACGGACGAGGCCCGCAAGAGGGTTTTGGTGGCTTGGCAGACCCGTAAGCAGGAGGAGATGATGCATCCGTTTCTGAAAGAAAAGGCGCCTCTGGGGATGTTTTTCTGGATTCAGGCCGCCCTTATGGCCCGTTTTCTCCGGGGAGATCTTGATGGATATCCGCCCTTTCTCTGGAGGTAGCCACCCATGCTCGTGTTGGTGACCTACGACGTTTCCACGATTGATCAAGCTGGCAAAAGAAGGCTTCGCAGGGTTTCCAAGGCGTGCCAGAACTTTGGCCAGAGGGTCCAGTATTCGGTGTTCGAGTGCCTGGTGGACCCGGCCGAGTGGACTATTTTGAAAAACCAGTTGGAAGAGGTTATGGACCCGGACCGGGACAGTCTTCGGTTTTACTACCTGGGCAAAAACTGGAGAGGACGTGTTGAGCACGTGGGGGCCAAGCCAGCCCGAGACCAGGAAGGACCTCTCATCGTGTGATTGCGCGAACCCCAAGTTGCGGCAAAAACCCCGGGAGGTTCGCGCAGGGTTTAACACCTTATATTCATTAGCCAAATCTTTTCATACTGATGGAAAGGAGAGCAAAAAACCTTATCATGGCGTCAGGTTCGCGGAAACCCCGAAAAAACGCCAATAATCCCAGCTCATTGGAGCTGCGGAGTCGCCCCCCTCACGGGGGCGTGGATTGAAACGAGCACGTCCATGCGGCTTGCAAACTGGTATCAGTCGCCCCCCTCACGGGGGCGTGGATTGAAACTGGATTCCCACGCGGGCCTGGAGAGACGCCACCATGTCGCCCCCCTCACGGGGGCGTGGATTGAAACGAGTCGGCCTTCGATGACATCCATCCTGACGACCGTCGCCCCCCTCACGGGGGCGTGGATTGAAACTGGAGTCCTTGCCCGAAACCGACGAAACGCCCGCTGTCGCCCCCCTCACGGGGGCGTGGATTGAAACAGGCGTTGAGGGTCCGCTAAAAAACGGCGATGCCGCGTCGCCCCCCTCACGGGGGCGTGGATTGAAACATTTGGTGGGTAAGATAACCCCGCAAACATGAAAGGTCGCCCCCCTCACGGGGGCGTGGATTGAAACACCCTGGTACAAGGTAAAGCTGAATTGCAAGGAAAGTCGCCCCCCTCACGGGGGCGTGGATTGAAACTCCCTGATAGATCGTGAAAGAAAATTGCAAGGAAAGTCGCCCCCCTCACGGGGGCGTGGATTGAAACACCATGAGCAATCCCACCACGAACAAGCCCACCACGGTCGCCCCCCTCACGGGGGCGTGGATTGAAACGGAAAGTGCTTTGTACTGTTCCCGGCCCGTCAAGGTCGCCCCCCTCACGGGGGCGTGGATTGAAACTGCGGACAGGGGCTTCTCCCTGATAGATCGTGAAAGGTCGCCCCCCTCACGGGGGCGTGGATTGAAACCCACCAAGCCCGGGAAAGCTTCCATCCCGGCCAGTCGCCCCCCTCACGGGGGCGTGGATTGAAACATCCAGCGTCCCTAGGGAGCGCACAAACACCCTGCGTCGCCCCCCTCACGGGGGCGTGGATTGAAACCTCAAATAGTCCATCCCTGCATCTGCTATCCCCTGGTCGCCCCCCTCACGGGGGCGTGGATTGAAACTTTATCCAATAATATCAAGTAGTTACAAGCCCCCTTAGTCGCCCCCCTCACGGGGGCGTGGATTGAAACAATACCTCCTGGACCTGCCGGCGACCTTGTACACCGTCGCCCCCCTCACGGGGGCGTGGATTGAAACCGCAATCGCTCCGCCAACGGTAGCCCTACCGGCCACGTCGCCCCCCTCACGGGGGCGTGGATTGAAACAAGGACGGATCGCTCCTGGACTCCAAGAGCCTCGCCGGTCGCCCCCCTCACGGGGGCGTGGATTGAAACAGTCTCCGTAAAACCCGCGCAACCAATCAGAATCATGTCGCCCCCCTCACGGGGGCGTGGATTGAAACCACGCCATGACCCTGGAGCCGGACAAATGGGAACGGCGTCGCCCCCCTCACGGGGGCGTGGATTGAAACATATAGGAGGAAACATCATGAGCAAGCCCACCACGGTCGCCCCCCTCACGGGGGCGTGGATTGAAACCCTTTACATTGCAAGCTATTTTCCGGCTTTTCCCGTCGCCCCCCTCACGGGGGCGTGGATTGAAACAATCCGTCAGCCTCAACCAGAAACGTAGACTGCTGGTCGCCCCCCTCACGGGGGCGTGGATTGAAACTGTTACCTTGGGGATATACCTCAGGGCATGGGCAGTCGCCCCCCTCACGGGGGCGTGGATTGAAACAAAGAGTCGGGTTTGATGGGGCGGCCTTCTTCGTCGTCGCCCCCCTCACGGGGGCGTGGATTGAAACTGTGCGGGATTAGGGGGCGCTGGTTAACGATTTTGTCGCCCCCCTCACGGGGGCGTGGATTGAAACTGGCAGGCCGTGGAGGACGTAAACGAGGAGGCTTGCGTCGCCCCCCTCACGGGGGCGTGGATTGAAACCCATGTACCCTCCTACCAGTTATCCTAAAAAAATCCGTCGCCCCCCTCACGGGGGCGTGGATTGAAACAAATCCTTCGACAAAAGCGTCAGGGATGACATGGTGTCGCCCCCCTCACGGGGGCGTGGATTGAAACTTGGGACCGGCTCCGTTGTTATTGGCCCATGTACCACGTCGCCCCCCTCACGGGGGCGTGGATTGAAACCGTCTATATCACCTACACGTCAACCGGGAACTCGTCGCCCCCCTCACGGGGGCGTGGATTGAAACCCACCAAGCCCACCACCAA
>Ga0180009_10004245_pt1 | contig 15909 bp, 27 predicted proteins | sample OS_PC_MetaG_FD_123537 | JGI IMG/M metagenome (GOLD analysis project Ga0180009, IMG submission 123537) | Groundwater microbial communities from the Aspo Hard Rock Laboratory (HRL) deep subsurface site, Sweden - OS_PC_MetaG | ecosystem: Environmental > Aquatic > Deep subsurface > Groundwater...
CCAGAAGCACACAAGGGGGTGGAGTAAGCCATGCTGATGCCGAAGAAAGTCAAGTTCAGGAAGATGCAGAAGGGCAATATGCGTGGCAAGGCATATACAGGCTCCAAGCTTTCTTTCGGAGAATTCGGGCTTAAGGCCATGGAGCCTGGCTGGGTGTCAAGCAGGCAGATTGAGGCAGCAAGGATAGCAATAACAAGACACGCCAAGAGGGGCTGTAAACTCTGGATAAGAGTATTCCCTGATAAACCTATAACAAAGAAACCTGCAGAAACAAGAATGGGGAAGGGTAAAGGTAATCTGGAATACTGGGTTGCTGTTGTTAAGCCGGGCAGGGTGCTTTATGAAGTTGCCGGGGTTACAGAGGAGATAGCGAAGGAAGCGCTTAGTCTTGCATCTTATAAGCTTCCGATTGCTACGAGGTTCGTAAAGAGGGGGGATACAGTAGCATGAAACCCTCAGAATTAAGGGCGTTAACAGTAGAAGAGCTGAAACAGAAAGAGCAGGACACAAGGAAAGAGCTTTTTAACCTGAAGTTCAGGCTTGCTGCAGGTGAGGTGGAAAATCCTAAGATGATAAATACTCTGAGAAAAGATATAGCTAAGATACTGACAATAACAAGCGAGAAGTCATCCGCCTCAGGCGGAGTAAAAAGTTAAAAAAGAGGTCGGAATGGCAGAAAAAATTTATAAAGGCAAGGTTGTTAGCGATAAGATGGACAAAACCGTTGTGGTTGCTGTTACAAGGCATATTCAGCACCCTGAATATAAAAAGGTGGTTAAGAAGATAACCAGGTTTAAAGCTCATGACGAAGAAAACAAGTGCAAGGTGGGGGATATAGTTTCTGTAACCGGGACGCAGCCGCGCAGCAAAGATAAAAGGTGGACCGTTTTAAGCATACTTGAAAAGGCATAAGTCTACGACTCGTAAAGGAGCAATAGGGAATGATTCAGGACAGGAGCATACTGGAAGTAGCGGACAATTCAGGCGCCAAAAGAGTCCGGTGCATAAAAGTACTTGGCGGCATGCGCAGGAGATATGCGCGGCTTGGAGATATAATAGTCGTCAGTGTTCAAGAGGCTATCCCTGAATCCAATGTCAAGAAAGGCGCAATAGCAAAGGCTGTTGTGGTAAGGACAAAAAAGGAACAGAGGAGAGCTGACGGTTCATACATAAGGTTTGACCAGAACGCGGCAGTGCTGATAAATCCGCAGGGAGAGCCCGTAGGCACAAGGATATTCGGGCCTGTTGCGAGAGAACTTAGATGGAAAGAATTTATGAAGATAATATCGCTGGCGCCAGAGGTGCTGTAAATAATGGGATTTAATATTAAGAAAAACGATATGGTTTTAGTTGTAGCCGGCAAGGAAAAAGGCAAGAAGGGGCGCGTGCTCTCAGTCATGCTTTCAAAGGATAAACTGTTAATAGAGAGGGTAAATATTATAAAAAAACATATGAAGCCAAATAAGAAGTATACGCAGGGCGGGATTATTGAGAAGGAGTCTCCTCTTCATAGATCAAATGTTATGCTCATGTGTCCCAGGTGCAGCAAGCCTGCAAGGATTTCAAATATGGCTTTTGAAGACGGAAAAAAATCACGGGTGTGTAAAAAATGCAAAGAAGCGATAGACCAGTAAAGATTTCAAGGTTAAAGGCGAAATATTCAAAGGAGATACTTCCTGCTCTTAAGAAGGAATTTGCATACAAGAATGTTATGCAGGTTCCAAAAGTTGAGAAGGTGGTTCTTAATGTAGGGCTTGGCGAGGCGATTCAGAATATTAAATTGCTTGAGGCAGCCCAGAAAGAACTCGGCGTCATTACAGGACAGAAGGCAGTTATTACCAAGGCCAAGAAGTCAATTGCGACTTTTAAGCTCAGGCAAGGAATGCCTATAGGATGTAAAGTTACATTAAGGGGCAATATTATGTATGAATTTCTGGACAGATTTATAAACCTTGCGCTGCCGAGGGTTAGGGACTTTAAGGGCGTCTCGGCAAAGTCTTTTGACGGAAAGGGCAACTATTCAGTCGGAATAAAAGAACAGTTTATCTTTCCTGAGATAGAATATGACAAGGTTGCATCTGTGCACGGGCTTGACATCACAATATGTACAACTGCTAAAACGGATAAGGAAAGCAAGGCATTGCTGACTCATATGGGAATGCCGTTCAGGAAAGAAAAGGTAAAAAGCGAGAGTGAGAAGAAGGAGTAATTGATGGCTAAGACTTGTATGATGGAAAAGGTGAAGAAGGCGCCTAAGTTTAAAGTAAGGGCGTACAACAGGTGCAGAATCTGTGGAAGGCCGAGGGCGTTTCTGAGAGATTTTGGAATATGCAGGATATGTTTCAGGAGCCTTGCCCTCAAAGGGCAGTTGCCCGGCGTAACAAAATCAAGCTGGTGAAGAGGTGACAAATGATGACTGATCCAATAGCAGATATGCTTACACGCATTAGAAATGCGATTACTGTTCATGCAGAAAAAGTTGATATTCCTGCCTCTAAACTTAAGCTTGAAATAGTGAAAATCCTAAAGGAAGAGGGTTTCATAAAGGCATATAAAATCTTAAAAGATGATAAGCAGGGCATTTTAAGGATTACGCTTAAATATATTGACGGTAATAATGTTGTATCCGGGGTGAAAAGAATAAGTAAACCGGGACGCAGGGTTTATGTCAACAGCAAAAAGATCCCGAGGGTAATGGGAGGCGTAGGCATGGCTGTGCTGACAACGCACAAAGGAATCGCTAGTGATAGCACCTGCCGGCGTGAAGGTGTTGGCGGTGAGATTCTTTGTTATGTGTGGTAAAAGAGAGGGGAATAAATGTCGCGGATAGGGAAAAAACCGATAGATATACCAAAAGGTGTAGATGTAAAAATTGAAGATACAACTGTTAATGTCAAAGGACCGAAAGGCGAGCTTTCATCAGGGTTCCCTGCTGGAGTGCGGGTTGTAGTAGATGAAGGGAAGGTAGTGGTTGAAAGGACAGGAGAAACAAAGGATATTCGGGCATTGCATGGACTTACAAGGAGTCTTATATCAAACATGATATCAGGGGTTTCATCAGGTTACCAGAGAGCGCTTGAAATTACGGGTATAGGTTATAGGGCTCAGGTTCAGGGCAACAAACTTTTGCTTGCTCTGGGATATTCTCATCCGATAGAGTTTATTCTTCCGCCCGGTATTAAGGCTGCCATAGACCAGAAGCAGACACAGATTACATTAACAGGCATTGACAAACAGCAGATGGGACAGATTGCGGCAGATTTAAGGGCGCTGAGGTCTCCTGATGTCTATAAAGGCAAAGGGGTAAGATACACTGGTGAGAGATTGAAGCTTAAGGTAGGCAAGGCAGGGAAGAAGTAGGAGGGAGGTTTTAAATTGGCAGCAGAAATAAAGGACGCAAGAACAAGAAGGCACGAAAGAATAAGGAAAAAAGTTGTGGGCACAACTGAGAGGCCGAGGCTGTCAGTTTACAGGAGCCTGTCACACATGTATGCCCAGATTATAGATGATTTTAAGGGCAGCACTATTGCTGCCGCATCAAGCCTTGATAAGGAGCTGAAAGGTAAAGACAAGAAGTCCGGTGAAGGAAACATCGGGGTAGCAAAGCAAGTTGGTGAGCTTATAGCCAAGAAGGCATTAAAAAAGGGGATAAAGAGGGTTGTTTTTGACAGGGGCGGCTATCTTTATCATGGCAGGGTTAAGGCCTTAGCTGATGCTGCCAGAGAAAACGGACTTGAATTTTAAAGTCCGTAATGCGTTATGCGTAATGCGTAATAAGTTGAATGAAAATACTTATCACGCCTCACGTATTACGTATCACGGAAGTTATAACAGGGGGTATGGTGAAAAGAATTGATCCTGACGGACTGACTCTAAAAGATAAGGTTGTATTTATAAACAGAGTTGCAAAGGTTGTGAAGGGCGGAAGAAGATTTTCTTTTGCTGCGCTGGTTGCTGTTGGAAACGGAGCCGGCATAGTGGGTATAGGTAAAGGCAAGGCAAAAGAAGTTCCCGAGGCAATAAGAAAGGCTGTTGAGCAGGCAAAGAAATCTCTTGTTAAATTCCCCATGAAAGATGGAACAATCCCCCACCGGATAACAGGCAGATTCGGTTCCGGTTATATTGTCATGAATCCTGCAGTCAAAGGCACAGGACTTATCGCAGGCGGCGCTGTAAGGGCAGTGCTGGATGTTGCCGGCATACAGGATATCGTTGCAAAGGCAATCGGCAGCCATAATCCTTACAATACCGCAGAGGCTACTATTGACGGGCTTTTAAAGCTTAAAGACCCTGATACGGTTCGCAGATTGAGGGGAAGGACAGAGGAAGAAGCGCAGGAAACAAACTCGCCGCAGGCGAGTAAATAGCGGAGGAGTTAAATGAGGATAGAGGATTTAAAGCCCGCAGACGGCTGCAGAAAAAGAAATAAGAGGGTAGGCCGTGGAATAGGTTCAGGTCATGGCAAGACGTCCTGCAAGGGGCATAAAGGGCAGAAGGCGCGCTCCGGCGGCGGAAAAGGAGCAGGTTTTGAAGGCGGGCAGACGCCGTTGCAGAGGAGAATTCCAAAGAGAGGGTTTAAAAATTATTTTACTAAGGAATACACAACAGTCAACCTAAAAGACCTTGCAAGGATTGAAGGCGTTGACGTTATTACGCCTGAGGTCCTGCTTGACAGAGGGATAATAAAGAAGGTCAGGGATGGCGTTAAGGTCCTCAGCGATGGCGAGATAAAAAGACCGGTTACAATAAAGGCGAAAATATTCAGCGCTGCAGCTGCAGCCAAGATTGCCGCTGCAGGCGGCAAGGCAGAAACAATCTAATGTTCTGTCTTATAAATAACCTTACACAATTTTGTCATTCCCGCTTGTCGGGAATCCTTCTTTTAAAAGGAGAAAGATTCTGGACAAGCCAGAATGACACTTTAAACTTTCAACTATGAGAGTCCTTTCAAACTTACAGAATATATTTAGAGTCCCTGAGTTAAAAAACAGGGTAATCTTTACGCTTGCAATCCTTATTGTATACAGGATAGGTTGTCATATTCCAACTCCAGGCATAAGAGGTGAGGAGTTAAGTAAATTCCTTGCTGAAAGCGCTGCAGGAGCCCTTATGGGGTTCTTTGATATGTTTACAGGCGGAGCGCTGTCAAGGGTTGCCATATTTGCCCTTGGGATTATGCCTTATATAAGCGCCTCCATCATTTTCCAGCTCTTGACGGTTGTAATACCTGCAATCGGGAAGCTTGCAAAAGAAGGAGAGGCCGGCAGAAAGAAGATTACAAGATATACAAGATATGCAACAGTTGTTATTGCAGCAATACAGTCTTTGGGAATGTCCATCGGTCTTGAAGGCATGGCGGAGGGCGCATTTATACAGAATCCGGGCTGGTCATTCCGACTGCTGACAATGATAACCCTTACATCTGGCACAGCATTCATAATGTGGCTTGGAGAACAGATTACAGAAAGAGGGATAGGCAACGGCATATCTCTTATAATTTTCGCAGGCATAGTCGCGCAGCTCCCGAGTGCGATAATCAGCACCTATCAACTGTTAAAAGCAGGTGAACTGTCCATCTTTTTTGTAATATTCCTGATAGCTATGGTGGTTGCGGTAGTTGGGGTGATTATATATATTGAAAGAGGACAAAGAAAGATACCTGTTCAATATGCAAAGAGGCTTGTCGGCCGCAAGATATACGGAGGTCAGAGCACGCATCTGCCGCTCAAGATAAACACGGCAGGCGTTATTCCACCCATATTTGCATCTTCCATAATAATGTTCCCTGCGACTATTGCAGGTTTTATAGCAATACCGTGGGTTCAGGGTGTTGCAAAGCAACTTTCTCCGGGCACAATTCTTTATACAACACTTTATGTAAGCATGATTTTTTTCTTTGCCTATTTTTACACTGCCATTGTGTTTAACCCCATAGATATAGCAGACAATCTTAAAAAATATGGGGGATATATCCCAGGGATAAGACCGGGGCAGAAGACATCGGAGTATATCTACAGGGTTATGTCAAGATTAACATTTGTTGGTGGAATATACCTTGCAGTTGTGTGCATTATCCCTGAAATCTTGATAATGAGATTCAATGTGCCGTTTTATTTCGGAGGGACATCACTTCTCATAGTAGTCGGGGTTGCGCTTGACACTGTTTCACAGATAGAATCGCACCTTGTTACCCGCTCCTATGAAGGGTTTTTAAAGAAGGGCAGGATAAAGGGGAGAAGGGGATAAGCCAAATTCATCCCGATTTATTCGGGACAAAATTCAAAATGAATGATTGTCATAAAGACTCCTGAGGAGATTGAGAAGATGGCTCATGCCTGTAAAATAGTTGCCGAGATACTGGAAGGACTGAAGGCATTTGTGAAGCCCGGTATTACGACAAAAGAGATAGAAATGTTTGCAGAAGAAAAAATAATTTCAAAGGGCGGAACACCCGCATTTAAAGGATACAGGGGATACCCTGCCAGTATATGCACCTCTGTGAATAATCAGGTTATTCATGGGATACCCTCTCGTGTGAGGCTTAATGAAGGGGATGTGTTAAGTATAGACCTTGGAGTCTATCGGGATGGTTTTTATGGAGACGGGGCCGTTACCATACCTGTCGGCGAGGTAAGCCCGCTTGCAAAAAAACTTTTGAAGGTAACAGAGGAAGCCCTTTATAAGGGTATAGATAAAGCGACGCCCCGCAACAGGGTCTCGGATATATCATCTGCTATTGAGAATTATGTTGAGGCAAACGGTTTTTCTGTAGTGAAGGCATTTGTCGGCCACGGAATTGGGATGTCGCTTCATGAAGAACCTCAGGTCCCGAATTTTGGCATCTCAGGGCAGGGACCGAGATTAAAGGAAGGCATGACCCTTGCAATTGAGCCTATGGTTAATACAGGCGGACATGAGGTCAGCATACTTGACGATGGATGGACAGCGGTTACCCTTGACGGCGGACTCTCAGCTCATTTTGAGCATACGATTGCCATTACTGACGGAGACGCAAGAATCTTGACGAAAATATAATATAGATGTTATACTTTTTAGTTAATGCCTAAAGAGGAAAATATAGAGGTAGAGGGAAAGATTGTTGAAACGCTGCCAAATGCGATGTTTAGGGTAAAACTTGAGAACGGGCAGATAATTCTCGCTCATATTTCCGGCAAGATGAGGATGCATTTTATAAAGATACTGCCGGGCGATAAGGTTACAGTGGAACTCTCACCTTATGACCTTACAAGAGGCAGGATAACGTATAGGTTTAAGTGAAACAGGTGTTAGGTATCAGGTGTTAGTTCTGAAACCTAGAACCTAAAACCTGAAACCTAAAAACCAGAAGGAGTTTTTTATGAAAGTTCGTTCATCTGTAAAACCAATATGCGCTAAATGCAAGGTCATAAAGAGGAAGGGTGTTAGAAGAATAATATGCGAAAATCCCCGCCACAAGCAGAGGCAGGGATGATAATAATTTCAAATTTCAAATTTCAAATTTCAAATTTCAAATTTCAAATTTCAAATTGAGGAGTATTTTATGGCGAGAATCGCTGGTGTGGATTTACCAAAGAATGAACGGATTGAGATAGGGTTAACAAGGATATTCGGGATAGGCAGGTCTTTGTCAAAGAAAATACTTGATGAGACAAAGGTTAATCCTAACATAAGGGTAAAAGATATCACAGACGAAGACATTGTAAAAATAAGATCTGCCATTGACAGTGAGTATAAAGTCGAGGGCGACCTCAGACGTGAGACCACAATGGGGATTAAAAGGCTTATGGAAATCGGGTGTTACAGGGGCATAAGGCATAAGGCAGGGCTTCCTGTGAGGGGACAGAGAACAAAGACAAATGCCCGTACCCGCAGAGGGCCAAGGAAAACCATCATGGGCAAAAAGAAGGAGGCATAGCTGATGGCTCAGCGGAAAAAGGGCGCAAGGAAAGACAAGAAGCATGTAAATGTCGGAGCTGCGCATATTCAGGCAACATTTAACAATACAATAGTATCCATAACAGACCCTAACGGGAATGTTGTTGCATGGGCAAGCGCCGGGAGTCTTGGGTTCAAGGGTTCGAGAAAAGGAACGCCTTATGCTGCGCAGATGGCAGGAGAATCAGCGGCTAAAAAGGCAATTGATGTGGGGATGAAACAGTTGGACGTTTTTGTTAAAGGGCCAGGCGCCGGAAGAGAATCAGCTATCAGGGCATTGCAGATAGCCGGACTTGAGGTTAACCTTATAAAGGACGTTACTCCTGTTCCTCATAATGGATGTAAGCCTCCAAAGAGAAGGAGAGTTTAAAGGTGGCAAGATATACAGGGCCTTTATGCAGGGTGTGCCGTAGAGAAGGTGACAAAATGTTTCTCAAAGGAGACAGGTGTTTCACTGAGAAATGTTCAGTAGAGAGGAGGAAATATCCGCCAGGTCAGCATGGACAAAGACGTACAAAAATCTCGGATTACGGTATCCAGCTCAGGGAAAAACAAAAGACAAGAAAAAGTTATGGACTTTTTGAGAAGCAGTTCAGAATATATTTTCATGAGGCAGAAAGAAGGAAGGGCGCAACAGGGGAATTACTCCTCCAGCTTCTTGAACGCCGCCTGGATAATGCGGCATTCAGAATGGGATTTGCGATAAACAGAAGAGAGGCAAGACAGTTTATAACGCACGGACATTTTACTGTGAATGGGAGAGCAGTAAGCATCCCTTCTTATCTTGTTAAGGCGGGAGATGTTATTGAGGTTAGGGAGAAAAGCAGAAAGATCCCGAGCCTGGCTGATAACATGTCAAGGCTTGAGAATAGAGAAATTCCTGCATGGGTTGAGGTTGACAGCGCAAGCTTCAAAGGGAAAGTGCTGCATATCCCCTCCAGGGAAGAGATGCAGCTGCCTGTTCAGGAACAGTTGATAGTTGAACTTTATTCAAAGTAGATTTTTTAAAAAATAAAAGAGGCGTGGGAGGCCTTATATGGATTTAAAGAAAAAAGGCTTTCAGTTACCTGAAAACAGTGAGTTTGATGAAGAGACATTAACGAGCACCTACGGCAAGCTCGTAGCGGAGCCGTTAGAACGCGGTTTCGGGACAACACTTGGAAACTCCATGCGGAGAGTTTTGCTGTCGTCCCTTGAAGGCGCGGCAGTAACAGCAGTAAAAATAACCGGTTCTGTTCATGAGCTTTCATCCATTACCGGCGTTAAAGAAGATGTGGTGGACATTATCCTGAACATAAAAAAGCTCAGGGTCAAGATGCACGCTGATGGAAAGCGGATCGCCACAATCAAGGTTAAGGGCCCGGGTGAAGTTAAAGGCAATGATATTCAGGTTGATTCAAGTGTTGAGATCCTTAATCCTGAACAGCTTATAGCCACCCTTGACAAAGGGGCTCTCTTTGAGGCTGAGATGTACATCAAAAAAGGCAGGGGGTATGTATCAGCTGAAATTCACAAGGAAGAAGAGCTTCCTGTCGGCATGATTGCGGTAGACTCTGTTTTCAGCCCGGTCAGGAAAGTGAATTTCTGGGTTGAGAAGGCAAGAGTTGGAAGGGCAACAGACTACGACAGGCTTGTGATGGAAATATGGACGGATGGAAGCGTAACGCCTAAAAAAACAGTCTCTCAGGCTGCGGCTATAGTTATAGACCATATGCGTATTTTCATGCTTGAACAAGACGAGGAAAACATAGGGTTTGAAATGAGCAGCAGTGCAGCTTCCGCAGGAGATGCGCCGGCGTTTAATCCTAATCTTCTGAAGAGCGTTAATGAACTGGAGCTTTCTGTAAGGGCATATAACTGCATGAGAAATGCGGACATCAAGATTATTGCAGACCTTGTTGAAAGAACAGAGTCAGAGATGCTGAGGACAAAAAATTTCGGTCGGAAGTCCCTTAATGAGATAAAGGAAATGCTTCAGAACATGGGGCTTAATTTCGGCATGAAGGTTGACAGGGATATGCTGCTGAGCAAGATGGCAGTTTCACAGGTCAGGAGTGTAGGACAAGATGCGTCATAAAGTTAGCGGAAGGTTATTCGGAAGAACGGCAAACCAGAGGAAGGCGCTTCTGAAGGGGATAGTCTCCTCATTATTTGAGCATCAGAGGATAGAGACGACGCTTGCAAAGGCAAAGGCCGCGAAAGGGATTGCAGAGAGAATTGTCACCATGGGGATAAAAGGCGACCTCCATTCAAAACGCCTTGTGCTTTCATATGTTCCGAACAGGACTGTTGTGTCAAAGCTGTTCAGCGAGATAGCGCCGAGGTTTAGCGGCAGAAACGGCGGTTACCTGAGAATAGTGCAGACAAGGAACAGGGTTAATGACGGAGCGCCGATGGCTATTCTTGAATTTATAGACTACGAAAGTATAAAGAAGCCTAAAGAGGAAAAGAAGAAAGACAAGGCGAAGGAAAAAGAAGAAGAGAAGAAGTAATTAGAATTTTTTGATTAAACAAAAGGCTGTGACAACTGTCACGGCCTTTTTTATTTTGAGCGGATTATTAGCTTGTTTTATTATTACACGGACTCTGCGCGACGACCTAAATCAGCGGCGGCTATTGGCCGTCCGCTCAAATCCTCAGTTAGCCTTTCTTCTGCCATTGCTTTTTCAAAAATTGGGTCAATCTTTGCCCCTTTACGTACGTCCTTTGCTTTACGTCCTTTGATTTTTAGCCGCATGATATAATAGCCCGTAGAAAGAAAGCATAGAAGGAGACGAATTTTATGAAGTATCAGGTCGGCAGGGCAGGACGGGTTGTAGTTGCAAGGTTTGAAGACAAAGAGGATGTGATTTCCAATCTTACGGGTATAGCAAAAAAGGAGAACATAAAGGCTGCTGTTGTTTATCTTGTTGGAGGGATGCGTGAAGGAAAAATCGTTGTAGGTCCTGAGAAAGATGTCATGCCTCCTGTTCCAATGTGGAGGGAACTCGGAGAAAGCCATGAGATACTGGGGGTCGGCACAATATTTTATCAGGGCGATGAGCCAAAGGTGCATCTTCATGGCGCATTCGGGAAAAGGGATAATGTCAAAGTCGGATGTCTTAGAGAAAAAGCAGAGACATTTCTTGTCCTTGAGGCAGTTATTGTGGAGATAGAAGGAGTTAATGCTGTAAGAGAGCTTGACCCTGTTTCAGGGCTTGCTCTGTTAAAACTTTAGTATGCTTATTATTAGGTTTTAGGTTCCAGGTATCAGGTTTTAGTTTTAAATAGCTGAAACCTGAGCCCTAACACCTGAACCCTGAGTTTCAATGGATGCCGAGGGAGGAAACAGTTGAGTTTAGGTAAGTAAAACTGATAAAATACGGCAGTTATTAGGTTTTAGGTTCCAGGTGTCAGGTCTTAGTTTTAAATAGCTGAAACCTGAGCCCTAACACCTGAACCCTGAGTTTGAGAGGAGGTATTTTGAAAGTTTTAGTCATTCACGGGCCTAATCTGAACATGCTTGGGAAAAGAGAGCCTGAGATTTACGGGACTTTTTCCCTTGATGATGTGAACAATAAATTAACGGCACTTGCTGCGGAACTCGGCATGAAGCTTACGATAATGCAGTCAAACAGCGAGGCCGAAATGATAGATGCCATACAGAAGAAAGATTACGATGCGCTTATAATAAATCCTGCTGCATATACGCATACAAGTATTGCAATAAGAGATGCCATATCAGCAGTGGGCAAGCCTGCTGTTGAGGTGCATATCTCTAATATTCATAAACGTGAAGAATTCAGAAGAAAATCCTATATCGCCGAGGTTGCAACAGGCCAGATAAGCGGCTTTGGCGGAAACAGCTATCTTCTTGCCCTCAGGGCTGTAAAAACCATTCTTTCTAACTAAGCCCGATGAATTCACGGCTTGCCAGCATAAGAGCGTTTTTTAAAGGCATTGACGGGTTTCTTGTAACTGATATAAATAATGTCAGGTATTTTACAGGATTCAGAGGCTCTTCAGGATTTCTGTTGATAACGAAGGCCGCGAATTTTTTTGTTACTGACTTCAGATATAAAGAGCAGGCAGGGTGCGAGGTTAAGGGATGGGATATTGTTATTGAGAAAGAGAAAAGAGCCAGAACCGTCTCTGTGCTTGCCAAAAAGCTTGGGATAAACAGGATTGGCTTTGAATCATCTGTTTCTTACGGGTTTTTTGATGCGCTTTCAAAAAAAGGCATTGTTCTTAAACCTTTTAAGGATTTTATTGAAAAGCTCAGGTCAGTGAAAGAAGACAGGGAAAAGGCATTGATTAAAGAGGCTGTAAGACATGCGGAGTCAGCATTCCTTGCAGTGAAGCCTTATATCAAGGCAGGCGCAAAAGAGAAAAGGCTGGCAATGATGCTTGAGAAGAATCTCAAAAGGGAGGGGTGTAAATGTATCCCATTTGATATAATAATTGCTTCCGGCAGGAATTCGTCAATGCCTCATGCAAAGCCGTCAGAGAAAAGGCTGGATGCAGGAGACCTTGTTGTTATAGATTGGGGAGGAGAGGCTGGAGGTTATTTTTCTGATATGACACGGACACTGCTTATCAGAGGCGCTGATATCGGGAAAAAAAAGGAGATATACAAGACAGTATTAGAGGCGAACAGAAAGGCTGTATCATCAATATCACCCGGCATAGATAGCAGGGAGATTGACAATTCTGCACGGGATGTTATAAAAAAGGCAGGATATGCCGGATTTTTTGGACACGGCACAGGGCATGGCATCGGGCTTCAGGTTCACGAATCACCGCATATAACTTGGAACAGGAAAGAGCGGATCAGGGAGGGCATGGTGTTTACAATAGAGCCCGGTATTTATGTCCCCGGAGTAGGCGGGGTTAGGATAGAGGATATGGTGCTTGTGAAGCCGAAAGGGGCTGAAGTGCTGACGAGATTGCCAAGGGGTTTGGAGATTATTTAGAAAACTCAAAGTTAAAAGTTAAAATTTTTGAATTGTAGTTTTGCTTTTTGCAGTTTTATTTTTAAATTTATTGATGGAGGCATAATTGATTTCGACAAGTGATTTCAGAAAAGGTCTTAAAGTTGAATTTAAGGGGGAACCCTGCGAAATAGTAGACTTTCAGCACGTTAAGATGGGAAGGGGCGGCGCTGTTGTCAGGACAAAAATGAGGAATATTAAAACTGGGGCAGTTCTTGAAGAGACATTCAGGTCAGGCGAGAAACTTGAGACCCCGGGGCTTGAAGAAAAGAGCATGCAGTATCTGTATTCACAGGAAGAACTCTATTACTTTATGGATGAAGAGACTTATGAGCAGATGCCATTCAGGAGTGAACAGCTTGGCGAGGCAATAAGATTTATTAAGGAGAATATGAAGGTTAAAGTGCTGTATCATAAGAACATGCCTATAAGCGTGGAGATTCCGACATTCGTTGAGCTCAAGGTTTTAAAAACAGACCCTGCGGGCTTTAAAGGCGATACAGCCTCAGGAGGAGGGAAGCCAGCAACTCTGGAGACAGGGGCAGTGGTCAGAGTGCCCTTTCATATAAATGAGGGAGATATGATAAAAGTTGATACAAGAACATCTGAATATATGGAGAGAGTAAAATAGTGTCAGTGTCGGTTATTAGTGTTAGTAAAATATAAGGGTGAGAAATTTCTGACACCGACACTAAACACTGGTACTGAAACGGAGGCAATTATGGAACTTGATGATTTAAAAGGACTTATAGAACTACTTAAGGACACAGACATCACAGAACTCCAGATAGAAAAAGACGGCAATAAGGTTAAGATAAGGAGAGAGAAACGGCTGTCTTCAATTGAATTATCAAGGCCTGTGGTTACGCATGAAAAACCGGCAGCTGAACCGATGGAGGATACACAGAGGCTTATTACAGTAACCTCACCGATTGTAGGGACATTCTACAGGTCATCATCTCCGGAGGCTGAGCCATTTGTGCAGGCAGGGTCAAGGGTAAAAAAGGGGCAGGCATTGTGCATTATAGAGGCAATGAAACTTATGAATGAGATAGAATCAGAGGTGGACGGCGTTATTGTCAGGGTACTTGTTGAAAATGGTCATTCTGTGGAATACGGCGAGCCGCTCTTTCTCATAGAGCCGGTATAAATAAAAACGAAGTTAAAAATTGAAAATTAAGAGTTAAGAAATGGCATTATTTAAGAAAGTTCTGATAGCAAACCGCGGAGAAATTGCAGTAAGGGTTATACGCGCCTGCAAGGAACTCGGCATAAAGACAGTAGCCGTATATTCAGATGTAGAAAAAGAAGCTCTGCATGTCATGCTTGCAGATGAGGCTGTCTGCATTGGGCCTGCGAATTCTGCTCAGAGCTATCTTAACATCCCGGGCATTCTTAGCGCTGCTGAAATAACGGATTCAGAGGCAGTGCATCCGGGTTATGGTTTCTTATCTGAAAATCCCCATTTTGCAGAGGCATGCGCCACATCAGGGATAACATTTATCGGCCCTACGCCTGAGAACATAAGAATCGGCGGCGATAAGGCAAAGGCAAGGCAGACGATGAAAAGGCGTGGTATTCCTGTTGTGCCGGGAAGCGACGGCCCTGTTATTTCAGAAGAGCTTGCCATGAAGGTGGCAAAGAAAATAGGTTTCCCTGTGATTATTAAGGCGTCTGCCGGAGGCGGCGGCAGGGGAATGAGAATTGTAAATGAAGAAAGCGGGCTTGAACAGGCATTTTATATGGCTCAAAGGGAAGCTCTTGCCGCATTCGGGAACGGCGAGCTTTATGTTGAGCAGTATATACCTGAGATAAGGCACATAGAAGTCCAGATAGCTGCTGACAGCAAAGGCAATACAGTGCATTTCGGAGAGAGAGACTGCTCAATACAGAGAAGGCATCAGAAACTTATAGAAGAAGCGCCATCCCCTGTCTCAACAGAGAAGTTCAGGAAAAAAATCGGAGAGCTGGCAGTAAGGGCGGCAAAGGCTATTAAGTACAGGAATATCGGGACAATGGAGTTTATCGTAGATATGGAGGGCAATATATATTTCATGGAGATGAATACAAGGATTCAGGTTGAACATCCTGTCACAGAGATGGTCAGCGGTGTTGACCTGGTAAAGGAACAGATAAAACTTGCTGCAGGCTCCCTGATAGAATATAAACAGCATCAGATAAAATCTTACGGCCATGCTATAGAGTGCAGGATAAATGCCGAAGACCCGGAGTGCTTTATCCCGAATCCCGGCAAGATTACATTCCTGTCTCTGCCCGGCGGCCCGGGTGTGCGCGTAGACACATCTGTTTACAGTGGATGGACAGTGCCTTCATATTACGACTCGCTCATAGCAAAGGTAATTGTGCACAGCAGAAACAGGGAAGAGGCTATCTCAAGAATGAAACGCGCCCTCGATGAATTTATTATTGAGGGGATAAAGACAACAATACCTTTTCATAAGAAGGTCTTTTCACAATCTGACTTTGTGAACGGCGAGTTCAATACAGGGTTTGTTGATAAGATTAACGGTTCAGGACAGGATAAACAATGAGCGGCGCAGATGACAGGAGAACAAGAAGGGCGCTGGTTCACAAAGATGTAGTGATAAATGGCGTGATAAAGGCAGAGGCATTGGATATGAGCGTAGACGGCATGTATATTTACACACAGTTCAGTTTTATTGCAGGAACAATTTTTGAGCTCAGCTTTAAAATCGGGGAAGATGTCATTAAGGCGATGGCGCGTGTTCAGCACGCCCAGCCCAATGTCGGCATAGGCGTTAAATTCGTTGAGCTTTCCGCTGAAAATAGCGAGAAAATCAAGAGGTATTTGGAAGGCTGAAACAGAGATAGAAATTCCTTGAAGTCCCCTCTCCCTTGGTGGGAGAGGGTTAGGGTGAGGGTGAAAATGACCCAGAAGGTTACCCCTCCCCTCTGTCCCCTCCCACAAGGGGAGGGGAGTTATGAGAGTTGCTAAAAGTATTCAAGATTTTTTATAATAATA
>Ga0180009_10004246_pt1 | contig 15908 bp, 16 predicted proteins | sample OS_PC_MetaG_FD_123537 | JGI IMG/M metagenome (GOLD analysis project Ga0180009, IMG submission 123537) | Groundwater microbial communities from the Aspo Hard Rock Laboratory (HRL) deep subsurface site, Sweden - OS_PC_MetaG | ecosystem: Environmental > Aquatic > Deep subsurface > Groundwater...
GCGCAACCCCGGATGAGATCAGAATGCCCACCAACTACCTGCGGCGGAGTTCGAAAAGAACCCCGCCGCATTCGTCTGGCACGCCCCAACGCGCCGCTGTCCCGGCCAGCATCGAACTCATCGTTGCCGGCATTCCGGTCCACGTCGCCCTGGAGCCGACCCAGTCGGCTGCCCTGATCGGCGCCGCCCTGCCGCTATACTCCAACGTCGAAACCTGGGGCGAAAGCATCCACTTCGAAATCCCAATTCGAGGCGGCCGAGACCGCACCGCTCGCATCAACGCCGAAGTCGGCGGGCTCTACTACTGGGCCGAGGACGAGCGTCTGATCCTCGTTTTCGGCCCGACGCCGATATCGGGCCGCGGAGAAATCCGGCTGCCCAGACCCTGCAACCTGATCGGCCGCACAATCGATAATCTCGCCCCGCTTTCCAAGGTTCATCCCGGTCAGAAAGTCACCCTGAAAGCAGCCTGACCGGTTGCCGATCCGAACTGTTCCACCTGGGCTGCAATAAAACGCCGACGCAGCGCACAAAATTCCGCATTGCTGGCCAAATGTCGCGCTTTCCAGGCGCGTTGCGACGCGGTAGGAACACATATGGTGTTAGCGGCCGCAGTTGTCTGGTATACCACCGGCGGCAATATTTACGGGGGTCCTTGCCACCGCTATCGGCAACGAACGTCCGGACCACCGGCAGAGGCCAATTCACGCTCCAAATTCACGCTCCCAATTTACGCTCCCAATTTACGCTCAAGGAACGGCAATGCCGAAGAAGCTGATCGTCGACGGCAATGAAATCGAAGTCGAGGACGGAATTACCCTCTTGCAGGCTTGCGAGATGGCCGGCGCCGAGATTCCCCGCTTCTGCTACCACGAGCGCCTGTCGATCGCCGGCAACTGCCGCATGTGCCTTGTCGAAGTCGCCGGCGCCCCCAAGCCCGTCGCCTCCTGCGCCCAGACCGTCAACGATCTGCGTCCCAATCCAGACGGCAGTCCCAACGTGATTTCCACCAGGTCGCCGGCCGTCAAGAAGGCGCGCGAAGGGGTGATGGAATTCCTCCTCATCAACCATCCGCTCGATTGTCCGATCTGTGACCAGGGTGGCGAATGCGACCTGCAGGATCAGGCCATGGCCTATGGCGTCGGCGGCTCGCGCTACCAGGAAAACAAGCGCGCCGTCGAGGACAAGTACATCGGCCCGCTGATCAAGACGATCATGACCCGCTGCATCCATTGCACGCGCTGTGTCCGCTACATGACCGAGGTCGCTGGCGTCGAGGAACTGGGCCTCGCCGGACGCGGCGAGGATGCCGAGATCACCACGTACCTGGAAAACGGCATCCTCTCGGAAATGAGCGCCAATGTCGTCGACCTTTGCCCCGTCGGTGCACTCACCCACCGCCCTTGGGCGCACAACACCCGCCCCTGGGAATTGAAGAAGACCGAATCGGTTGACGTGATGGATGCCGTCGGCTCGAACATCCGCATCGATACGCGCGGCGCTGAAGTGATGCGCATCCTTCCCCGCAACAACGACGCGGTGAACGAGGAGTGGATATCCGACAAGACGCGCCACGTCTGCGACGGTCTGAAGACCCAGCGCCTCGACCAGCCCTACGTGCGTCGCGACGGCCGCCTCGTCCCCGCCACCTGGGAAGAAGCCTTGGCTGTCGTTGGCGAGAAACTGAAAACAACGGCTGCCGGGTGCATCGGCGCCATCGCCGGCGATCTGGCCGGCGCCGAAGAAATGTTCGCGCTGAAGCGCCTGATGGACGATCTTGGCGTCACCAATCTCGATTGCCGGAACCCAGGCGAAACGCTCGACGCGTCTTGTGGCCGGTCCGGCTACCTGTTCAACACCACCATCGAGGGTATCGAGCAGGCCGACGCCATCCTTCTGATCGGCACCAATCCCCGCCTCGAAGCCCCCGTACTCAACGCGCGCATCCGCAAACGCTGGCGGCTTGGCGGACTCGCTGTGGGCCTCGTCGGCGAATCGGCCGACCTGACCTACGCCCACGAATATATCGGTGCTGGCCCTGCCGACTTGGCCGCCATCGCCGACGGCAAGCATGCATTCGCCGACATCCTGCGCCAGGCCAAGGCGCCGATGGTCATCCTCGGCGCGGGCGCCCACACCCGCCCCGATGCGCCCGCAGTCCTGGCGCTCGCCGCGAGGATTGCCGCCGCCGCCCGCGATGGCGTCGAAGCCGGTCACTCGGTCTTCAACGTCCTCCACACTGCCGCCGCCCGCGTTGCCGGCCTGGACATCGGTTTCCTTCCCACTGGCAGCGGCCTCGATACGGCCTCGATGATCGAAGCGGCCGGACGCGGCGACCTCGACGTCCTCTATCTGCTTGGCGCCGACGAATTCGACACCACCAAGCTCGGCAATACGTTCGTTGTCTATCAAGGTACCCACGGCGACCGCGGCGCGCACCGTGCCGACGTGATCCTGCCCGGCGCCGCCTACACCGAAAAGAGCGCGACCTACGTCAACACCGAGGGCCGCGTGCAGCTGACCCAGAGATCGATCTTCCCGCCCGGCCAGGCAAAGGAAGACTGGGCCGTCCTGCGTGCGCTGTCGACAACCGCCGGCAAGACACTGCCCTTCGATACCTTGAGCGAATTGCGGGCAACTCTCTACAAGTCGGTCCCGCACCTCCAGCGCATCGATGCAATCTCCGGCAACGGCGACGATTGCCTGACCGGCCTCCAGAATTCAGCCGGCAAGCTTGGCACCGATCCGTTCGCCAACCGTGTCTCCGACTTCTACCTCACCAACCCGATCGCCCGCGCCTCGACCATCATGGCCAAGTTGAGCGCGCTCAAGGCTGAGAAGCAGGCGAGCGGTCAGCTTCACGCCGCCGAGTAGAGACAACGCGAACAACCACAACCGCACCGCGGGGGAGCGGGTAAGAATGAGCCAAGAAACGCAAAACATGCTGCTCGATTACGCCATCTGGTTCGTCACCTATGCGCTATTGAGCGCACTCGTGATGGTCGTCCTCCTGGTTGCGATCGCCTTCCTGCTGTTGATGGACCGCAAGGTCTGGGCCGCTGTCCAGATGCGCAAGGGTCCAAACGTCGTCGGCCCATTCGGCCTGCTTCAATCGTTCGCGGACCTCTTGAAATTCGTCTTCAAGGAACCCGTCATCCCGGCCGGCGCCGACAAGATCGTGTTCATCCTGGCGCCTGTCGCCTCTGCAACATTTGCGCTTGCCGCCTGGGCGGTGATCCCGGTGTCGGAAGGGAATTTCTTCGGCCTCGCCGATGGCCGATGGGTCATCTCGGACCTGAACGTCGGCGTGCTCTACCTGTTGGCGATCTCGTCACTCGGCGTCTACGGCATCATCATGGGCGGTTGGGCGTCGAACTCGAAATATCCCTTCATGGGTTCGCTTCGCTCCGCGGCGCAGATGGTTTCCTACGAAGTCTCGATCGGGCTCGTCATCATCACCGTGCTGCTCTGTGCCGGGTCCCTCAACCTGACGGAAATCGTCAATGCGCAGAAGGTCGGCATCGGTGCAAGCGCCGGATTGCCCCAGTCGATCCTCGACTGGTACTGGTTGCCGCTGTTCCCGATGTTCGTGGTGTTCTTTATCTCCGCGCTGGCCGAAACGAACCGCCCGCCCTTCGACCTGCCGGAAGCCGAATCCGAACTCGTCGCCGGCTTCATGGTGGAGTATTCGTCCACCCCCTACCTCCTGTTCATGCTCGGCGAATACGTTGCAATTGTCACGATGTGCGCGCTGACCACGATCCTGTTCCTCGGCGGCTGGCTGCCGCCTCTCGACGTCGCACCGCTCAACTGGGTGCCGGGCATCGTCTGGTTCTCTTTGAAGGTCATCGCGGTATTCTTCATGTTCGCGATGGTCAAGGCGATGGTGCCGCGCTACCGCTACGATCAGTTGATGCGCCTCGGCTGGAAAGTCTTCCTGCCGCTGTCGCTTCTGATGGTCGTTGTCGTCGCCGGTGTCTTGCAGTACGGAGGACTGGTATGAGCCTGAGCCCCGCCATGCTCGGCGCCCTCGTGGGAGCCGGCCTCGGAATGATCGGTTTCCTGACCCTCCGCGCTGTCGCCGATCGCATCGAGAACATGAAGGGCGGAAACGACCCGAAAACAGCGGCGAAGGTTCTGCGTATCGCGGCCCTCGGCGATCTCATAATTTTCCCGGTGGTCGGCTTCTTCGTCGGCCCGATGCTGCTCAATTGAGGAAGGCTTCCATGGGTATCGCCCAAGGTATCAAATCGCTGTTCCTGACCGAATTCGTCTCGGCGTTCTTTCTGACGATGCGCTACTTCTTCATGCCCAAGAAGACGCTGAACTACCCCTTCGAGAAGGGACCGCTGTCGCCTCGTTTTCGCGGCGAGCATGCCCTTCGCCGCTACCCCAACGGCGAAGAGCGCTGCATCGCCTGCAAGCTATGCGAGGCGATCTGCCCCGCGCAGGCCATCACCATCGAGGCCGGCCCGCGCCGCAACGACGGCACGCGGCGCACCACCCGCTACGACATCGACATGACCAAGTGCATCTATTGCGGCCTGTGCCAGGAAGCATGCCCCGTCGATGCCATCGTCGAAGGGCCGAACTTCGAATTCGCCACCGAAACGCGTGAAGAGCTTTTCTACAACAAGGACCGCCTGCTCGCGAACGGCGACAGGTGGGAAAGGGAGATCGCAAAGAATCTTGAGCTCGATGCAAAATACCGGTGAGAAATGGGCCGGACTGCTGGGCGTGCTGACCGAAGAGGAACTGGACCAGTACGGCCAGATGGCCTTGGACCAGGTTCGTCACGAGTCGAGCCGCGCAGCGATCCACGCAACCATGTTGCTAGCGGCGGTCGCCCTGATCGGCTGGGCCGGCTGGACCATTTACCGACTCGGCGAGGCCGGCGCGCTTGTCTATCTTGCGCTCGCCGCCGCCGGGCTTCTGATCTACATGCCGTGGCGCAGCGTCAAGACGCGCAAGCTCTGGCTAGGTCACTACGCCCGCGTCGAACAGGAACTCGCCCGTCGCCGCGACGACGATAAGGCAACCGGCCGCCAGACGTGAACAGAGGCGCCAACATCGAACGGACTCCAATTTGCCCGGATGGCAAAAATAGAAACACCCGCCCGCTCGGTGGCGAAAGAGAAGAAAACGAAGAAAGCCAAGGACGCACATGATCATCAAAGCCCTTTTCTTCTATCTCTTCGCCATCCTCAGCGTGGCTTCCGGCGCCATGGTCATCATCGCCAGGAACCCGGTCCATGCGGTTCTGTTCCTGATCCTGACCTTCTTCAACGCCGCCGGGCTGTTCGTGCTGCTGGGCGCCGAATTCCTCGCGCTCCTGCTGGTCATCGTCTACGTCGGCGCAGTTGCGGTACTATTCCTGTTCGTCACCATGATGCTCGACGTCGACTTCGCCGAATTGAAGGCAGGCTTCATCAAGAACGCACCCGTCGGCGCGCTCGTCGGCGGCATCGTGCTTCTCGAACTGGCCGGCCTGTTCCTGCTGCACGGTTTCTCGACCGGAGCCACCGGCGTCACCCAGACCGCGATGCCTTCGATGGGCTCCGGTATCGACAACACGACCGCGCTGGGCCGCGTGCTCTACACGAAATACATCTATTTCTTCCAGGCTTCCGGACTTGTGTTTCTGGTGGCGATGATCGGGGCAATCGTCCTGACACTTCGCCACAAGGAGGGCGTCAAGCGCCAGTCGATCGCAGCCCAGGTCGCCCGCAATCCGCAAACCGCCATCGAGGTCGTCGAAGTCCCAAGCGGTGGCTCCATCATCCCCTCTACGGAGGGCCAGTGATGTTTGCTTCAAGGTTCGATACAACCAGTCCGTCATTCTCGCGTCGTGCCGAAGTCGGGCAACGAGCAGGTCGGGAACCTAGGCACGGCTCAAAGTTGTTGACCCCACAACACATGGGCCACGCCGACGAATATCCTCAGCTTGATTGAGTCCCCGCCTTCGCGGGGATGACGCTGGTGAAAGAACAAACGCCTAGCGACATCACCTCCGACAAGGAGGGCCAGTGATGAGATTCTCAATGGGCATGCGAGCTCTTGCAACAGGTAACGTGGTCTGGCGGTCCCCTGTGATCGGACATGAGGATTACCCCCAGTTCGAGGTGATCGCCAAGGTGGTCGGCGAAGATCGCGTGATCATCCTGAAGCTGAAAACCGGCTCGGGAGATTACACTTACGAAGCGCTTTCGCCCGCACACGCGAGCGAGTTGGGGCAAGCTCTCAAGGAAGGCGGAGAGAAGTTGATGGAGGCGCGAAGCTAATGGACATCGGCCTCGGACATTACCTCACCGTCGCGGCATACCTGTTCACGCTCGGCATCTTCGGCATCTTCCTCAACCGGAAGAACGTCATCGTCATCTTGATGTCGGTCGAACTGATGCTGCTCGCCGTCAACATCAACCTCGTCGCGTTCTCCTACTTCCTCAACGATCTGACGGGACAGGTATTCGCGCTGTTCATTCTGACGGTCGCCGCCGCCGAGGCCGCCATCGGCCTGGCGATCATCGTCGTCTACTACCGCAATCGCGGTTCCATCGACGTCGACGACATCAACATGATGAAGGGCTGAGCAGGACCCAACAATGATTTATCTCGCAATCGTCTTCCTGCCGCTGGCCGGTGCCTTGATCGCAGGTCTACTCGGCCGCGCCATAGGTGACCGCCCTTCGGAAGTCGTCACGACTACATTCCTGATGGTCGCCGCCCTTCTCTCCTGGCTCGCCTTCTATCAGATCGGCCTGGAACATGAGACGGCCCGCGTCCCCGTCATGCGCTGGATTACCTCCGGTGAACTCGACGCATCCTGGTCGCTGCGCATCGATACGCTGACATCGGTGATGCTCGTCGTCGTCACGACCGTTTCCGCGCTCGTCCACCTCTATTCGATCGGCTACATGCACGAGGACGGCGGCCGCGCCCGCTTCTTCTCCTACCTGTCGCTGTTCACGTTCGCCATGTTGATGCTCGTGACCAGCGACAACCTCCTGCAGATGTTCTTCGGCTGGGAGGGCGTCGGCCTCGCCTCTTATCTCCTGATCGGCTTCTGGTATCACAAGCCCGAAGCCAACGCGGCTGCCATCAAGGCCTTCGTCGTCAACCGGATCGGTGACTTCGGCTTCGCACTCGGCATCTTCGGCATCTTCCTGGTCTTCAACTCGGTCAACTTCGACCAGATCTTCGAGGCCGCAAAGACGGCCGAAAACACCACCTTCTCCTTCCTTGGCTATGAAGTCGATATCCTGACGACGCTCTGCCTTCTGCTGTTCATGGGCGCGATGGGCAAGTCGGCGCAATTCCTGCTGCACACCTGGCTGCCCGACGCAATGGAAGGCCCGACCCCGGCTTCCGCGCTGATCCACGCCGCGACGATGGTCACCGCCGGCGTCTTCATGGTCGCGCGACTGTCACCGTTGTTCGAATACGCACCCGCCGCCAAGGAAGTGGTGATGTACGTCGGCACGCTGACGGCGTTCTTCGCCGCGACCGTCGGTCTCGTCCAGAACGACATCAAGCGCGTCGTCGCCTACTCGACGTGCTCGCAGCTCGGCTACATGTTCGCCGCCTGCGGCCTCGGCGCCTACGGCGTCGCCATCTTCCACCTGTTCACCCACGCCTTCTTCAAGGCGCTGTTGTTCCTCGGCGCAGGCTCGGTGATCCACGCCATGCACCACGAGCAGGACATGCGCAACATGGGCGGTCTCGCCCCCAAGATCCGCCTCACCTACTTTGCCATGCTGATCGGCACCCTGGCCCTGACCGGTGTCGGCATCCCCCACCTGATCGGCTTCGCCGGGTTCCATTCGAAGGACGGCATCATCGAGGCGGCATTTGCCGGCCACACGCCCTATAACGGCGTGTTCTGGGTTTTGACCTTCGCCGCGTTCCTGACCTCGTTTTATTCCTGGCGGTTGATCTTCATGACCTTCCACGGCAACACGCGGGCCAACCCGGACGTTTTCAAGCATGCCCATGAAAGCCCGCTGGCCATGCTGATCCCGCTTGGCGTACTCTCGCTGGGCGCGATCGCCTCCGGGTTCGTCTTCACCGAATTCTTTATGGGCCATCACTACAAGGAGTTCTGGGGCAGCTCCATCCACGAGGGTCCAAACAACCACATCATCCACGCCATGCACGACATCAAGCAGGAGTGGGTGTATTGGGCACCCTTCGCGGCGATGCTGTCGGGATTTGCGCTGTCTTGGCTCTATTACATCTCCGCGCCATGGCTGCCCGAAGCCACCGCCCGCACCTTCCGGCCGGTCTACCTGTTCCTGCTGAACAAGTGGTATTTCGACGAACTCTACGACTGGCTGTTCGTGAAGCCGACGATGGCGCTTGGACGCATCCTTTGGAAGCGCGGTGACGGCGCCATCATCGATGGCACCATCGATGGCACCGCCGCCGGCGTGCAGTGGACGACGGGCCGCGCCACCAGGCTACAGACCGGCTACGTCTATCACTACGCCTTCGCCATGCTGATCGGCGTTGCAGCGATCCTGACATTCTTCCTTCGATCGCTCATCTTCTCAGGCGGAGCCGGCCAATGACCGTTGAGACATCACCGATCCTCTCGATCGTTACCTTCCTGCCGCTGCTCGGCGCACTGTTTATCGCCTTCCTCCCGGCAACGCCGGGCGGCGACCGCAACGCGCGCCATACCGCGCTCTATACGACGATCTTCACGTTCGCCATTTCGCTTCTCATCTGGATCAATTTCGATACCCGCACGCCCGACTTCCAGTTCGTCGAGGACGTCGCCTGGATCGGGCCGTTCCGCTACAAGATGGGCGTCGACGGCATCTCGATGCTGTTCGTGATCCTGACCACGTTCCTGATGCCGCTGTGCATCCTGGCAAGCTGGGAATCGGTGACCAAACGCGTCAAGGAATACATGATCGCGTTCCTTGTACTCGAAACGCTGATGATCGGCGTCTTCTGCGCCCTCGACCTGATGCTGTTCTACCTGTTCTTCGAAGCCGGCCTGATCCCGATGTTTCTCATCATCGGAGTCTGGGGCGGCAACCGCCGGGTCTACGCAAGCTTCAAGTTCTTCCTCTATACGCTGCTTGGTTCCGTCCTGATGCTGCTTGCCATGTTCGCGATGGCGACGACCGCCGGCACCACCGACATTCCGACGCTGATCCAGGTCGGATCGACCAAGTTCTCACCCGACATGCAGTGGTGGCTGTGGCTGGCCTTCTTCGCCTCTTTCGCCGTCAAGATGCCGATGTGGCCGGTCCATACCTGGCTGCCGGATGCTCACGTCGAGGCCCCGACTGCGGGCTCTGTGATCCTCGCTGGAATCCTTTTGAAAATGGGCGGCTACGGCTTCCTCAGGTTTTCTCTGCCGATGTTCCCGGCGGCCAGCATGGACTTGGCACCCTTTGTGTTCACCTTGTCGGTCATTGCCATCGTCTACACTTCGCTTGTCGCTCTCGCGCAGCAGGACATCAAGAAGCTCATCGCCTATTCGTCGGTCGCCCACATGGGCTTCGTGACCATGGGCATCTTCACCTTCCAGCAGCAGGGCATCGACGGCGCAATCTTCCAGATGCTGTCGCACGGCATCGTGTCGGCCGCTCTGTTCTTGTGCGTCGGCATCGTCTACGACCGCATGCACACCCGCGAGATTGCGGCCTACGGCGGCTTGGCCGACCGCATGCCGGTCTACGCCGCCGTCTTCATGGTCTTCACCATGGCCAACGTCGGCCTGCCCGGCACGTCTGGGTTCGTCGGCGAATTCCTGACCCTGTTGAGCGCCTTCAAGGCCAACACCTGGGTCGCGTTCTTCGCGACCACCGGCGTCATCCTCTCGGCTGCCTACGCACTCTATCTCTACCGGCGCGTCGTCTTCGGTGCGCTGGAGAAGCCGAGCCTCAAGGCCATCGCCGACATGAACTCCCGCGAAATCGCGATCATGGCCCCGCTCGTCATCCTGACCATCCTGCTCGGGTTCTATCCGGCACTCCTGCTCGACGTCATGGCGGTCTCCGTCAAACAGCTTGTAATGAACTTCGAAACCGCGCTGGCTCAGTCCACCGCGGCCGTTGCCCAGTGATCCCCGGAGGCCGCAACCCATCATGCAGATCCTGCTAAGCTACGCCCCGGCCTACCCCGAGATGCTCCTCGCCGTCGGCGCGATGGTGCTTTTGATGATCGGGGCCTTCAGTGACGACAACGCCCACACCGGCGCTTTTGTCAGTTGGCTGGCCGTCGCCTTGATGCTGGCCGCGGGCGGGCTCATCCTCATGCAACCGGAGGGCACCCAGCACCCCTTCGAACAAGCCTTCGTCGTCGATCAGTTCGCCCGTTTCATGAAGCTGCTGATCCTCGGCGGCAGCGCGGTGGCGATGATTTTGTCGTTCGATTTTCTGCGCAATAAGGGCCTGTTGAAATTCGAGTATCCGATCCTGCTCATGCTCGCGACCATCGGCATGATGATGATGGTCTCCGCCAATGACCTCATATCATTGTATCTCGGCCTCGAGCTACAGAGCCTGTCGCTGTATGTCCTTGCATCCTTCCAGCGCGAAAACGTCCGCTCCAGCGAAGCCGGCCTGAAGTATTTCGTCCTCGGCGCACTGTCCTCCGGCATGCTCCTTTACGGTGCCTCACTGGTCTATGGGTTCGCTGGAACGACGGGCTTCTCTGAGATCGCCAACGTCGCAAAGGTGCAGTCGGGGGCCGCCAACATAGGTCTCATCGTCGGCCTCGTCTTCATGCTGGTCGGCCTGGCCTTCAAGATTTCCGCGGTGCCCTTCCACATGTGGACCCCCGACGTCTATCAGGGCGCCCCGACACCGGTGACGGCACTGTTCGCCGCTGCCCCGAAACTGGCTGCCATGGGCCTTCTGATGCGCGTTCTCGGCGGCGCCTGTCCGGGCCTGGAACAGCAGTGGCAGCAGGTCATCTGGTTCATCGCCATCGCCTCCATGCTGCTCGGCGCATTCGCTGCCATCGGCCAGACCAACATCAAGCGCCTGATGGCCTATTCGTCGATCGGCCACGTCGGCTTCGCGCTTGTCGGCCTCGCCGCCGGAACGCAGGAGGGTGCGCAAGGCGTTCTGGTTTACCTCCTGATCTATCTCGTCATGACGCTGGGCACATTCGCCTGCATCCTCGCGATGCGCCGTGGCGACGAAATGATCGAGGACATCGACCAGTTGGCAGGCCTCGCCCAGAACAATCTGATGATGGCTTTTATCCTCGGTATGTTGATGTTCTCGCTGGCCGGCATCCCTCCGCTGGCCGGGTTCTGGGCCAAGGTCTACGTGTTCTGGCCGGCCGTCCAGGCGGGCCTATATCCCTTGGCGGTGATCGGCGTGATCGCCAGTGTGATCGGCGCCTACTACTACCTGCGCATCGTCAAGATCATGTTCTTCGACGAGCCGCGCGAGAAGTTCGTGCCGATCTCCGCAAACCTGGGCTTCGTGATGGGCGCGGCCCTGATCTTCATTTTCGCCTTCGCCCTGCCACAGCTTGGCGGTCCGATCATCGATGCCGCTTCCGCTGCGGCGAAGTCGTTGCGACTTTGAGCGGCCAGGTATCTATGCAGGACCCTTTCGCAACCTGCAGAGATGCGACCCCGATCCTCGAACTGGACGAGATCGGTTCCACGAACGCCGAAGCGATGCGCCGTGCCGCATCCGGCGAATGCGGGCCGCTATGGATCAAGGCGACTCGCCAGACGGCCGGCCGGGGACGCGACGGCCGCGCTTGGCAGAGCCCGGCAGGAAATCTCCACGCCAGCCTCCTCGTGACGCTCTGGACGCCCCCCGCCGATCTGCCGAAACTATCCCTGCTCGCCGGAGTGGCGCTCGCCACAGCCATGGCCGGATTCCTCCCGGCTCACGGCTCGAAGGCCGATCGCCCGCACCTCAAATGGCCAAACGACCTCCTCTTCGGCAACGCCAAAAGCGCCGGGATACTGGTGGAGACAACGCTGCGGGCCCCCGGCGCCTTCAATTGCGTCCTGGGTTTCGGCGCCAACATCGTCAACGCCCCGGAAATTCCTGGCCGCGCCGTCACATGCCTGGCAAACCAGCATGTTGAGACGGCCCCATCGCAACTCCTCGCCGCAATCGACCGCGCACTCCGTGACGGCTTTGCGGCCCTGTCAACGCCGGATGGCTTTTCACGCGTGCGTGATGCCTGGCTCCGGAACGCCCACCCCGTGGGCACCCTAATCACGGTCAACTCCCCAGAGCGAAGCTACAAGGGTCGTTTCGCCGGGCTCGATCGGGACGGCGCGCTGTTGTTGAAGGATGAGACGGGAAGTCTCAGCAGAATCGACCACGGTGACGTTTCAGCTGACGATGATCTTGTGTAGTCTCAACCGTCCGTGTCGGGCACCTAACGTACCCGGATCGATGGCCGGTACGCCAGCACGGGGGACTTCCAACAAATTGCGCAAGGGCGGATTGCCAATTGCCGCAGCCCGGCCGCCGGTTCCCCAACGATAACCTCCCCGCCGCCGTAGCGGCCATGGAAAGGATTTGAATGGCGCAGTCGCCCGATAAGAAAACCGACGAGCTTGTATTCCTCGCCCTGGGCGGATTGGGCGAGATCGGCATGAATGTCTACCTATACGGTCTTGGCCCGGTGCAGAACCGGCAATGGCTGATGGTCGACCTCGGCATAACTTTTCCGGGCCCGACCGAACCCGGGGTCGATATCGTGCTGCCTGATCTGCGCTTCATCACCGCCGAGAAAGCCTCGCTTGCCGGCCTCGTCGTCACCCATGCCCATGAGGACCACATCGGCGCAATCATCGAACTGTGGCCGCAGCTCGAGGTGCCGATCTACGCAACCCCCTACACGATGGGCATGCTGCGCGCGAAGCTTTCCGAATTTGGCGGCCGCCTGAAACCCGCCCTTCGCGAAATACCTCTCGGCGGCCGTTTCGACGCCGGCCCGTTCAACGTCGAATTCATCACCATGACGCATTCGATCCCCGAAACCTCGGGCCTCGCAATTCGTACCCCGGCGGGAACCATCTTCCACACGAGCGATTGGAAGCTCGACCCGGAACCCGTCCTCGGCAAACCGATCGACCCTGAGAAACTCAAATCTCTCGGCCGCGAGGGCGTCGACGTCCTGGTGTGCGATTCAACCAACGTCCTGCGTGATGGCGTGTCCCCCTCCGAGACCGAAGTCGCCAACTCGCTTGCCGCGATTATCAAGAAGGCCCCGCACCGCGTCGCAGTGACCTCGTTCGCCTCCAACGTCGGTCGCGTCCTCGCCGTCGCCCGCGCCGCGCACGCAGCAGGCCGTCACCTCGTCATTGCCGGCCGCTCGCTGCACAGGGTCATCGAGGTCGGCATCGATACCGGCCACCTGCCGCCGGACTTCAAGTATCTCGACCAGGAGGAATACGGCTATCTGGAACGAAGCCAGATCGTCGTGCTCCTGACCGGCAGCCAGGGCGAACCGCGCGCTGCCCTGTCGCGTGCAGCCGACGGCGAACACCCCGACATCAAGTTCTCCAAGGGCGACCTTGTCATCTATTCCTCACGCAATATTCCCGGCAACGAGAAAGCCATCGGCAGGGTGCAGAACGCGCTTGCCCGCCTTGGCTGCGAAATCCTCACCGACAGCGAGGACCTGGTCCACGTCACCGGCCACCCTCGCCGCGGCGAGTTGCGCCAGATGTACGAATGGATCGAACCAAAGGCGCTCGTGCCGATGCACGGCGAAGCCCGCCACCTGCGCGCCCACGCCAGGTACGCTGCCGAATGCGGCATAAAGAACGTCATCGTCCCGGAGGACGGAGCCATCGTTCGGCTTGCGCCGGGAAAACCCACCATCATCGACGATGCGCCGGTCGGCCGCCTGTATCGCGATGGCCGCCTGGTCGTCCCCGGCGACACCGGTCCGGTGCGCGAGCGCCGCAAGCTGTCGGCGGTGGGTATCGCTGTCGCGTCGTTCGCCATGACGCCGCGCGGCGAACAGGTCTCCGACGTGATGGCGATCCTCGATGGAATCCCGCACACGACCCGCGACGGCGATTCCATGGAGGATGTGGTCCTTGATGCCGTCGAGGGAACCATCGAAAGCATCCCCAAGGCCCGCCGCAAGAACCATGAACTGGTCCGCGACGCAGTCTACCGCGCGGTTCGCGCCGCGATCTACGAAGAGTGGGGCAAGCGGCCGATCGTCAAGATCATGCTGCACGTCGTCGAGTAGCCAGTACCGCTTGCAGCGCGGAACCAGGAAAAGACCCCAACCGAACGAAATGGAGCCACCAGCACATGATCGGTCGACTCAATCACGTCGCCATTGCAGTAAACGACCTGGCCGCCGCAACGGCCACCTATCGCGACACTCTCGGCGCGGAAGTCTCGCCGCCGCAGGCCGAACCCGATCACGGCGTCACGGTCGTATTCGTCAATCTCCCGAATACCAAGATCGAATTGCTCGAACCCCTTGGTGACAATTCTCCGATCGCCAAATTCCTCGAAAAGAATCCCAACGGTGGCATTCACCATGTCTGTTACGAAGTCGACGACATCATAGCCGCCCGCGACCGGATGCGGGCCGCCGGCGCCAGAGTCCTGGGCGATGGCGAACCCAGAATCGGCGCCCACGGCAAGCCTGTGCTGTTCCTCCACCCCAAGGACTTCTGCGGCACCTTGACCGAACTTGAGCAGGCCTGATCAAACGCCATCGCTTCGCCTCCGGCGAATGACGAAAGGACCACCAAATGAGCCTTACATTTGCAATCGCCATTTACTTCATCGTCTGGTGGATGACATTGTTCGCGGTCCTTCCGTTCAATGTCCGCACCCAGGACGAGGCCGGCGAGATCGTCCCAGGTACACCCGAAAGCGCCCCCGCGAAGAGTGCCATGTTGAAGGTCGTAGCCATCAACACCGTCATTGCTTCGATCGTTTTCGCACTCGTTTGGAGTATCGTGGTCTACCAGTGGATCGATCTCGACTTCATGAAGATCCACCAGAATTCACCTGTTTAGTGCGGCAGAAAAAAGCTATTTCCGGCGGGGCGATACCCATACGCCAAAACAAAAGGCGCGAGACGAAAGTCTCGCGCCTGATTTTTTTCACCAACCCGCCGCCCCCGGCAAATGGGACATCAACCCGTGATCAGCCGATCATCGACTCGACGTGCTCCCAGTTGACCAGATTGTCGAAGAATGCCTCCAGATACTTCGGACGCGCATTCCGGTAGTCGATGTAATAGCTATGCTCCCAAACGTCACAACCCAGGATGGGAGTCGCGCCGTGCATCAGCGGATTCTCCCCGTTAGGCGTTTTTGCGACTTCCAACTTCCCGTCACGAATTGTCAGCCAGCACCATCCCGAACCGAATTGCCCTTTGCCGGCTTCGATGAAATCGTGGCGGACTTTGTCGAAACCGCCATAAGCCGAAACGAGCGGCTCTAGCTTGCCGGGCACCTTGCTGCCGCCGCCGCCGGCCTTCATCCATTGCCAGAAATGTATGTGATTGAAGTGCTGTCCGATCTGATTGACGACCGCCTGATCCTTATCGGCGAACGCTTTCTTGCAAATCTCCTCGATCGGCATTCCCGCGTACTTTGAACCGTCGCCTGCGATTTCGTTCCCCTTGTCGACGTATGCTTGATGGTGCTTGTCGTGATGAAACTGGAGCGTTTCCGCAGACATATACGGCTGCAGGGCGTCATAGGCGTAGGGAAGTGCGGGCAGTGAGAAAGTCATGGGGTACAGGCCTCCGGTTGTTGCGATATGAACGCACATACGAGTTGCGGGCAACCTCGTGTTCCGGCTCCGACACTTGGTTCCCCTTGCAGCACGCTATCGACCAAGTGTCGGAGCCATAAGGAACACGAGCAACACTATGATTCTAGTGTAGCTTTTGCACCAAACGTTTGGCAACGAGCCAAGCCGCAA
>Ga0180009_10004247_pt1 | contig 15906 bp, 14 predicted proteins | sample OS_PC_MetaG_FD_123537 | JGI IMG/M metagenome (GOLD analysis project Ga0180009, IMG submission 123537) | Groundwater microbial communities from the Aspo Hard Rock Laboratory (HRL) deep subsurface site, Sweden - OS_PC_MetaG | ecosystem: Environmental > Aquatic > Deep subsurface > Groundwater...
AACCGGCTCGCCTTGCAGGCCGACCTGCTTTTCGCCTATTCACGGGGCGTGACCAACGTGCTCTGCCTGACCGGTGACTCGGTGACCGTGGGCGACCACAAGGAGGCCAAAGGGGTCTACGACCTGGATAGCTCCCAGCTTCTGCGGACCATACGCACCATGGAAAAAGGCTACGATCTGGCCGGGAATCAGCTCGAGGGCGGGGTCAAGTTCTGTGCCGGGGCCATCGTCACTCCGGAGGCCGACCCCCTGGAACCCCAGTTGATCAAGTTCGAGAAGAAGATCGAGTGCGGGGCTGAATTCATCCAGACCCAGGCCGTGTACGACCTCGATCGCTTCAAGTCCTTCATGGAATACGCCCGGCCCTTGGGAGTCAAGATTCTGGCCGGCATCATCCTGCTGACTTCGGCTGGTATGGCCCGCTTCATGAACCGGAACGTACCGGGGGTCATGGTCCCCGACCCCTTGATCAAGGAGATGGCCTCCGCGCCCAAAGGCAAGGCCCTGGAAACCGGCATCCAGATAGCCGGACGCATGATCCGTCAGATCAAAGATGAAAAAATCTGCGATGGGGTCCATGTCATGGCTATCGGTCGGGAGGAAATCGTACCGCACATTTTGGAGGCGGCCAACCTCCGAATATAGACACCGGATACCGAAATCTGCTACAGTGGGACTCTCCGGGTGACAAGGCGCCCGGAAAAGCGGATGAAGAAAGGAGGGGCCGATGAGTAAGAGAATACTGGTCGTTGACGACGATCCGGATCTGGTGGAAGCGGTAAGCATGCTCCTGGAAGCCGAAGGCATGACTCCGCTGGCCGCGTACGGCGGCGTGGAAGGCCTGGCCAAGGCCCGGGAGGAAGCCCCGGACCTGATCGTGCTGGATGTCATGATGCCGGATAAGGATGGTTACGCCGTGGCCAAGGAACTGGCCGCCGACGAAACCCTGAGCAAAATCCCTTTGATCATGCTGACCGCGGTCGTGGACCACATAGGGGATACGCATTACTCCCATTCCGACGGCAAGTCCCTGGTGGCCGACGACTACTTCCAGAAACCGGTCGATCCGGAAATCCTGGTTGCCCGCATCGGGGAACTGGTTCGCTGAACCGCCCGATTCCGGCCTGAACGAAGGGGCCGGACCTGGCGGACCCTGAACGTTAGACTTGGGATAACGCCTTTTTTTTCCTGACCTTTTCCTCGAGATCCAGAAGAATACGAACCGCCGGGCTGGGACAGGACAGCCTGGCGGTTCCATTCCATACCGGGTTTCCCGGCACCCGCCAGCGGGCACGGAAGGCTTCGAGGCTGACGTCCAGGTGGGCGTGGATCATCATCTTCTGGATAAAATTCCGTTGTTCGAAATCGAGTTCCCGCTCCGTGTCCACGGTGTCGCCGTCGGCCAATCGGTAGATCGTCATGAATCGCCTCGAAGGATCATGGCCGGTCCCCGGAAAAAGCCTGTCATGCCACAACGGGGAGGCGCACGAAGAAGGTGCTGCCCCGATCCGGCTCGCTTTCCAGCCAGACCCGGCCCTGGTGGTCTTCCACGATGGCCTTGACGATGGGCAAACCCAGACCGGTGCCGGTCACGTTCCGGGTCCGTGCGTCCTTGACCCGGAAAAACCGGTCGAAAATCTTGTCGTGGTAGTCCTTGGGGATGCCCAGGCCGGTGTCGGCCACGGTCAGGGTCACGCCTTCCTTGTCCGATTCGGTTTGCACCCGGATCCGTCCACCCTCGGGGGTGTAGCGAACCGCGTTGGCGACCAGATTGACCACCATGTCCTTGATGGCCGCCGGATCGGCCATAATCGGCGGCAGGGGGCTCAGGTCGGTTTCGAAAACCAGTCCTTTTTCCTCCGCCTGGGCCCGGAGCAGGTCCACCACTTCCTCGACGATGGGGCCCAGGTCCGTGAGTTCCTTTTCCTGGACCAGCTGTCTGGCCTCGATCTTGGACAGGTCAAGCAGGTCGTTGATCATGGTCAGGACCCCGCCGAGCCGTTTTTTTATCCGCCCGAGCATGTCCTGCTGCTTTTCCGTCAGATCGCCGGCCAGCCCCTTGAGAATCACATGGAGCTGGGTGTCGACCGCGCCGATCGGTGAACGAAGTTCGTGGGTCAGCATGGCCACGAAGGCGGACTTTTCTCTTTCGAGTTCCTTGATGTGGGTGATGTCCCGGAGGACGGCCACCAGTCCCAGGAGATTTCCATTCTTGTCCAGTACGCCGTTCAGGGTCGCTCGTATGTATCTCGGCCGATCGCCGGCCAGGACGAATTCCCGGGTCAGCTCCCTTTCCATTACAGGGAGGCCGGCCAGCAGTTCGTCGGCCATTTCACCGACCGGCCGCAAAGGTTCGTGATCGTCCAGTGAGGTCCCGGCGATGCCTTCCGGCCCGAAGCCCATCATCTGGTTGAGTGACGGGTTGCACATGACCACCCGTTTGTCCAGTTCGGTGATGATCAGTCCGGGGATGATGCTGTCGATAACGGTCTTGAGCCGGCTTTTTTCCGTGGTGATGGCCCACAACCCCGCATCCCGTTCGGCGCTGAGGCGGTCCCGCTCTTCCCGGAGCCGGATATGCTCGACGGCCCGGCCCACGACCAGCCGAAGTTGATCCGGGCGGAACGGCTTGGTGATGAAATCATAGGCGCCGCGCCTCATGGCCTCGATTGCCGTCTCGATGGTGGCAAAACCGGTGACGATTATGACCAGCGTCTCGGGGTATTGGCCCTTGATCAGGTCCAGGACCTCCATGCCGTCCAGTCCGGGCATCTTCAGGTCCAATAGGACGACGTCGGCGGGCTCCGAGGCCATGTGTGCGAGGGCCTCCCGACCTTGCCCGGCCTTGACGACCGCATAGCCCACGCGGCCGAGAATGCGTTCCGAACCGTCTCGGATGTCCCGTTCGTCATCCACGATAAGGACGCGTGCCGGTCTAATCGTTTCCATCCGGTGATCCTCCCGGTTGTTCGTCCGAATGGACGGGCAGTTCCATGACGAACGTCGCCCCCTCGCCCGGCCTGCTGGATGCGCTCAGCCGGCCTCTGTGATTTTTGATAATGCCGTAGGCCACACTGAGGCCCAGGCCGGTCCCTTTGCCCTCCTCCTTGGTCGTGAAGAAGGGGTCGAAAATATAAGGCAGCACTTCATCCGGGATTCCCGGGCCGGTATCGGATATCTCGACCCGTACAGCAAGGCCGTCCTTTCCCAGGGAGGTCGCCAGAGTCAGGCGGCCGTGTCCCTCCATGGAGTCGACCGCGTTGAGGATGATGTTCATCAGCACGTGATTGATCTGTTGAAGGTCGCAAGGTACAAGGGGCAGGTCTGGGGCCAGCTCCCGCACGATCTCGATCTCTTTGAGAAACGGTTGGTTTTCCAAAAGGAATATCGTCCGGGATACGGCCTGGTTCAAGTCGTTCGGCAGGATTTCCAAGGTCCGCTGCCGGGCGAAATCCAGCAGTTCGCTGACGATTTTCTGGCAGCGGCTGGCGTCCTCGATGATTCGATCCAGGTCCTGGAGCGCCGCCGGTTCCAGATCGTACTCTTCTTTCAGAAGCTGTGAATAGATGACGATGCCGCCCAAGGGGTTGTTGAGCTGGTGGGCCACTCCGGCGGCCATTTGTCCGAGCGAGCCCAGCTTTTCGGCCTGTATCAACTGCTTCTGGGCCGATTGCAGCTGGCCCTCCATGCGTAGTCGGCTTCTGAGGTCGTGGAAAAATCCGACCGTGGCCACTTCTTTGCCCCGGTCGTATATGGCGGCCGCGCTCAACTCGATGGGCACGGCGGTTCCGTCCTTGCTGCGGAGGTCCACTCGGAAGCCTTTGAGCTTGCCTCGCCCCCCGTGACTTTCGCTCCTGATCCGACGCATAGCCTCCCGAGCCCCGTCTCCAGAGTACAGGGCCCGGATATCGAGTTGCCTCAAGGCCTCTTCGCGAGTATAACCGGTGATTTTCGAAGCATCTTCATTGAACATCAGGATGCGGCCGGCCATGTCCGAGGCGATGACCGCGTCCGGAGAACTCATGATCAGATTGGTCAGAAACTTGTCGGCCGTGCTCAATTCCAGGGGCGTGTCCGGTTCTTCGGGCAGTTCGACGTCCATGATCGCCACGGCCTCGATCTGCTTGCCCTTGAAAATAGGCGCCGTTCTTCGCAAAACCCGGGTCCCCATCATTGATCCCCGGCCTTCGACGAGGCGAGAGGATGGCCCCATGGCCCGGATCGTTTCCATCGCCTCACAGGGCCGGCACGGGGTCCGGCGGTGGGCCAGAATTTCGTAGCAGGGCCGGCCGTCTATTGCGGATGCCGGGACGTCCATGTCCTTGCCGGCCGCGGCCAGCAGCCGCAGGTCCGGGGAAACGACCACGATCCGGGCCGCCAGTCCGGACAAGGCCCTCAGCAGCCAGTTTTCCGAATTCAACGTCATGGTTCCCGTTCAATCGTTTTGTTTAACCCGGATTTTGCAGTTGACTTCTACTGCGGCGCCGAAATGCGTGCTGCAACGCTCGTTTCCCGTTTTTTTCAGCCTCGACGTATCTACTGATACGCTCGCGGCCAAAAACCGGTCCAACTTCGCGTTTCGCTATGCATTTCGACACCTCGCTACCAACCCAACTATAAAATCCGGGTTAACAGCGAGTCATATTGTATTCGATCAGCCCCGATTTTACAAATCAAGGTCAAAGGGGTTCCCTCGGGACCCGGCCGTACCCCAAAGACTTGACCTCTCTCTCAGCCTGGTTATACTGGGGTTCAGGAGAAAAAGCCTTGAAAAAGCGTCCCGGAAAGGCCAAGGCCGGATCGTGGCGGGTGGGTTTGAGCGGCGGAGTGTTGGCGTTTCTGCCCGCCGGCCTCCGCCTCATCGCCTCCATCATCTTTCTAGTGGCCGCCGTGGTATACAGTCTCTGGCCCTTGGACGTCATCCCGGACATCCTCGGACCCGTGGGCTGGATCGACGATGTGATGTTCTGGTGCCTGATTTTTCTTGTGGAATTCGGACTGTGGCGGAAAGGCAGGCCTCGAAAAGACCCGCGGAGCGGGCCGGGCGAAACATCGACGTGAGGTGATCCGTGGAAAAGATGATCGTTGAACTGATTGGCATCATGGAGTCGGTGGCCGCCGGCAACTACTCGAACGACATCATGGAATACACCCGGCCGGAACACCCGGAGCCCATCCGGAGGCTGGCCGAAGCCATGGGCATGATGATGGTCAAGGTCGAGGCCCGGGAACAGCGCCTGGAAAACCTGGTCGCTGAACTCGAAGTACTCAACGAGCAGTTGCAGAACAATATCATCAAGACCGTTTGCGGCATCGCCAACGCCCTGGGCGCCCGGGACCGGTACACGGAAGGACATGGGGAACGCGTGGCCGAGTACGCCGTCCGTCTGGCCCGACGGATGGGGCTGTCCGAGGAGGAGGTGCAGGGCATCCTGATCGGCGGACTGCTTCACGACGTGGGTAAGATCGGCTTCAGCGACCGGATATTCGAACACATTGACATTCGTCTGCCGGACGACATGCGGGAGGAGATACAGCGGCATCCCGTGATCGGCGCGGAAATTATCAAAGACCTGGATTTTCTCGGTGGAGCTGAAAGCTACGTCCTCTTCCACCACGAACGAGCGGACGGAACCGGTTATCCGTTCGGGTTGCGGGACGAGGCGATTCCCCAGGGGGCCCGGATTCTAGCCGTGGCCGATTCCTTTGACGCCATGACCACGGATCGGTCCTACCAGAAGGGAAAAACCCGGGACGAGGCCTTTGCCATCCTACGGGACCTGGCTGGCCGCGGCCTGTCCAAGGAACTGGTCGAACTTTTCATCGAAGAGGTTCTTGAAAACGGACTGCCGGTTTCCAGGGAGCGCTCCCCGGGGGCTGAAGCCCCTCGGATCCCTTCGGACTCGGCCAGGTGATTTTCCGGGGCCTCTCCGGGAAGTCAACCGGCTGTGTGTTCCGTTTCAGCCAGCCGTCCGGGGATGTCCCATTTTTTCATCAATCGAGCGGCGGCCGGAGGGACCAGGTCTTCCCAGTTTCCGTCCCCGGCCATAAGGGTTCGGACCCGGGTCCCGGTGATACCCTTTTCCGAGATCGGTTTATCCCACAGTATCCGCGTTTTTAGTCCCAAGGCCTGAAAGCGTTCCAGCTTTCGTCTGCCCCAGTCGTCATAGATGGTCAGAAAGAAGACCGCGTCCAAGGGGACATAATGGCGATACAGGTCCGGGTGGCTGATGGGCAGCGGCGTGACGCTGAAATCCCGCCAGGACAGTCCCTTTTCAGCCAGAACATGGCGGACCAGGGTGTAGCGTTCGAAATAGGTCAGCGGGTTGGACCGGGGGGCGTTCCTTGACGGGTCGGCGTCTTCGGGCCGGGTCAGGGACGGGTCCGGGTTGGTGATGCCCACGACCAGGTGCCGGCAGTTCGCCTTGGCGGCCAGTATGTATTTGAGGTGGTCGTAGTGCAGGACCTGAAACCGGCCGTGGACCACGCCAAGGGGAGCGGGCGCTTTTTCAGTCACGGGCATGGTACGCCTTCCAGAGCCTGGCCGCGATCACGGCGTTGGGATGCACCGCCAGATAGACCAGGGCCGCGGACGGCAGAAGCGGCCAGACCGCGCTGCCCAGGGCGCAGACGACCATGACCGTGGTCCGGGTGCCCTTGCTGGCCAGAGTCGGTCTTCCCAGGTCGATGGACAGGGCTTCGGCCCGGGCCGTGGAATAACTGATCAGGTTGCTTCCGACCAGGGCCAGGGCCCCGACGGTCATGATCAGCCAGAGAGGCCAGGGCAAGGGGGCCCGGACCAGATAAACGATCATGCCAATGATCATGGCGCCGTCGGCGTATCGGTCGAGGACCGAGTCCAGGAACGCTCCGGCCGGGCTCTGCCGGCCGGTCAGGCGGGCGAGCTGACCGTCCACTCCGTCGAGCACCTGGGCCGCGGCGGCCAGCAAACCGGCCAAAGCGCCCCATTCCAGGCCGTAGACGAGTCCGGCCAGGGCGCCCAGGGCGGAGGCACAGAGGGTGATCATCCAGGGCCTGAGCCAGACCGCTTCCTTCAAGCGCGGCGTCAGTCGCGCGGACAGGTTGAGTTTGATCCATTTCAATACAAAGCGGTCCGACGGTTTGGTCCGCCAGTCCGGGTTCTGTGGCGCGGTATCTTCGGGCATGAAAGACGTCCCCGACCGATCCTTCAGGATCGGAATCAGTCCCGGCATGATCGTCGTACGGGTTCGAATCGGATGACGAAGCGGGTGCCGGGGTCTCGGTGAATCAGTATCTCGCCTTTGAGCTGCTGGCGGACCAAGTCCATGACCAAGGGCAGTCCCAGGCTTCCGGACTTCCGGGTTTCGACCCCTTCAGGCAGTCCGGAGCCGTCATCTCGGACCTCGATCTCGACAGCACCCTCTCGGACCAGCCGGGCGGAGGCATGAACCTCCCCGGGCCCGCCCCGGGGAAACGCATGTTTCAGGGCATTGGAGACCAGCTCGTTGATCACCAGCCCGATGGGCACGGCATGATCCATGTCCAGGACGACGTCCTCGACATGGACCCGGACGTCCAGGCCGCGTCGTTCCGTGCTATAAGCCTGGGTCAGCGAAGCGATCAGTTCGCGGAGATAGGGGCCGAGATGGATGCAGGCCAGGGACGAGGATTGATAAAGGGTTTCGTGGATCAGGGCCATGGCCATGATCCGGTTCTGGCTTTCCTGGATCGCTTCGGACAGGCGCGGGTCGTCGAGACCATAGGCCTGCAGGTTCAGAAGGCTGCTGACGACCTGCAGGTTGTTTTTTACCCGGTGGTGGATTTCCCGCAGCAGGACCTCTTTTTCCTGAAGGGCGTCCTGTATCCAGGCCTCCGTCTTTTTCCGCTCGGTAATGTCCCGGACGATGCCGAGAGCGACCTTTTGGCCGCCGAAGGTAATCAGACTGCCGCTTACCTCCACCGGAACCTTCCGTCCATCCTTGTGCAGCAGAAACGTGTCTTTAAGGAACGCGGCGCCTGTTTCCAGTAGTTCCTTCAGCAAATCGATTCGGCTCTCGATTTCCTTATCGGGATAAATATCTCCGACGTTCAGCTTCAGGCATTCCTCCCGGCTGTATCCCAGAAGCTCGGCCGCCTTGGAATTGACCTCCAGAATGCAGCCCTGAGGCGAAGTCAGCAGGATGCCGTCCGCGGCCTCATTAATGACGGCCCGGTACTTTTCCTCGGATTCGGCCAGCTTTTGGGCCAGTCGCTTGTCCTCGGTCACGTCTCGGGCCACGGCAAAGGTGAGATTTTCCTCGAACAGATGGGCCGCGGTCCAGGCCAGCCAGCGGTAGGCCCCGTCCTTGCGGCGGTACCGGTTTTCAATACGGGGCAGGTGCTCGCCGTTCATTATCCGCCGTTTAACCTGCCGGGTCGCTTCCAGGTCGTCCGGATGCAGAAGTTCCTTGTGATACCGATCGACGAGTTCGTCGGCCGACCAGCCCAGGGTCCTTTCAAAGGCCGGATTGACACGCCTGAAAACCCCACGGCCGTCGATGATGCACATCAGGTCCGGCGACACGTCGAAAAACAGAGACAGTTCCCGTTCGGCCCGTTTCTGGGCCGTTACGTCCTGGACGAAGTTCAACACGGCCGGCCGGCCCTCCCAATAGATTGGCATGCCGCGGACTTGGGCCCATACGGCTTCCCCCGTGGGACCGATCATGCGCACCGGGCCGGTTTGGCCGGGGGACTGGCCGGCCAGCCGGGCAAGGTAGCGGCGCATGGCTTCGCCTCTGTCGTCGGGGTGGGTAAAGTCCAGGAAATGTTTCCCTTGGATAGACTCCCGCGGCCGGCCGGCGACGGACAGGAGGCTGGCATTGACATATTGGATCAAACCGTCCTGAACCACCACAATGCCCAGAGGCATGTTTTCCACGAGCAGCCGGTACTTCTCCTCGGATTCCCGGAGCGCGTTTTCCATCTTCTTTCGCTGAGTGATGTCCGTCAAAATTCCCACGGAACCGATCAGGCGGCCATGGTCGTCATACCAGGGAAAGGAGTGATCGGCCAGCCACCTTTCCTCCCCCGATCGGGTTGCAATCAGGTAGTCCGCCCGGTATTCGCCCGTCCGGCCGGACTGGCGTTCCTTGATGATATAGTCCCTGGCCAGGGTCGATCCGTCCGGGGAGATGATGCGCTTGACCAGCGATTTGAAGGAAATTCGACCCAACTCTTCCGGCGTGTATCCGGTCAATCCGGCAATGCCCGAACTCATGTAATCGTAGGCCATGGTGGCGTAGCGGAGTTGGTACAGGGCCTCTCCGGTCGTTTCGGTCAGGAGACGCAGGCGCTCCTCGCTGGCCTCCAGGTCGGACAGGGTCTGATTGCGCCTGGTTGCGTCGATACAGGCCAGGACGCATCGTTCCATTTGAAGGCCGGGATCGGCGAAGGAGAACAACCGGGTTGAGGTGGGCACGGTTGCACCGTCCCGGCGGCGAAAGGTCATTTCGGTCTCATCGAAGACGGGCCGGTCGAACTGGCCGGCGATCAGGTCATCGACCTGGCGGGCGGTTTCGGCGTCGGGCCAGAGCAGATCATGGCGGCTGCCGATAACTTCCCTGCCATACTGGAAGCAGGATTCACAGGCGCGATTCCATGTGGCGATGATGCCTTGGCGGTCGATCGAAAGCACCGGCAAAGGGGATTGATCCAGTGCGTTCCTGACCGCCTCCCGAATGCCTTGAATTTCCGAACGGGCCGCTTCCAGGTCGATCCGGGCCTGTCGTGATTCCTCGAGTTCACGTCGTAGCGCTCGAACTTCCGAAAGCAACTCGGCTTTGGTCTTGTCGGTGTCGATCATCGACCTCCCCCGGAGTCAGTCGAACCTGTGAAGCAAAACTGCTCCCCCGGTCACTCCCCTGACTGATTCCGCCCCGCTGGTATTTCTGTACCCCTGTTCGGACGTGACGGGCCGGTCTGAAGCCCCTCAAAGGTCATTACGCGCGGTAAAACCAGCCCTTCCCTGCACCAAGGGCGTCCTGTCGCCTTTATTCATATACGAATTCATCCGAGCAAACAAGTTCGGAAAAGGCGGTCTATTCAAATTGTATCGCTTGGAAACCGGGGTGAGGCTCTGATACACTAATAGCTTGTCAATGGATGTAATAAGGAGCGGAAGCATGAGCCGAGTCAGTTTTGTCGAAACCGATGAGCGCCGCCATGGGGTTCGGGCGGCCCTCCAGGGGCTGGGGACCAATCCGGTCAAGGGGAAGGCCGTATTGGTCAAGCCCAATTTCAATACGGCCGATCCATGTCCGGGTTCGACTCACAACGACACGCTGGTCGCGCTGGTGGATGAAATCTGGTCCATGGGGGCCGGACGGGTATCCTTGGGCGAGCGCAGCTACCCGAGAACCGGCAAGGTCATGGAGCAGAAAGGCGTCTTGCCGCTTTTAAAGGACAGGGACGTCGAGATCGTCGATTTCGACGGGCTGGATTCCCGGGACTGGGTCGAGTTTCGTCCTCCGATCTCCCATTGGCCTGACGGGTTTCGCATCGCCCGCCCCATTCTCGAAGCCGAATGTCTGGTTTCGACCTGCTGTTTGAAGACGCACCAGTTCGGGGGCGTGTTCACCTTGTCGCTTAAACTTCATGTCGGTGTGGTCCCGACTCGCCGTCACGGATTCGATTACATGAGCCAGCTTCACGGCTCTCCGGACCAACGCAAGATGATCGCCGAAGTCAACGAACCGTTCAGCCCCGACCTGGTCGTGCTCGATGGCCTGGAGGCGTTTGTCGATGGCGGACCGGCCACGGGCAGGCAGGTTCGGGGCCGCGTCTTTCTGGCTTCGGCCGATCGGGTCGCCGTGGATGCGGTCGGAGTGGCCGTCCTGAAAACCCTGGGCTCGAATCCGGAAATCATGGATCGTCCGATTTTTGAACAGGAACAGATCGCCCGGGCGGCGGAACTGGGACTGGGGGCCTCTTCAGCAAAGGATATCGATCTGGTCGCGGCGGATGAAGCCAGCCGGAGTTACCGGGATCGGGTCGCCGGCATCCTCGAACAGGGCTGAGATTGGAAAGGGGTGAAGGATGAAGCACGACGTCAGACCGGTCAGGCAGGTGCTGGGGCGCCTTGCTTTCGGGGACGACCTCCTGGTCGCCTTGACCCGGATTTGCGAAGATGAGGGGATCATGCTGGGGCGGGTTTCAGCCATCGGGGCGCTGAGCGAAGCCCGGATCGGGTTTTACGACCAGGCCGCCGCGGAATACATCTACCATGATCTGGCCATGCAACTGGAACTGATCGACCTGGTCGGGAACGTTTCGGAAAAGGAGGGGCGGCCTTTTGTACACGCCCATGTGACCTTGGGCCGGAGGGACGGCGGCGTGGTTGGGGGCCACCTCTTCGAGGGCTCGATGGTGTTCGCCTGCGAGTACGTCATCGAGGTCCTGGAATCAGAAGGCCGGTTCACGAGACGCTTCGATCCTCAGACCGGGCTGTTTCTTTGGGCCGGGGAATGAGCCCGCATCCGATCGAACGTCAAAGCGGGCGGTTCGCTTGACAGCCGGGGCCATCCTTATGTAAGGTGAGTATCGCGATCCTTTTGGGGGCCGGCGATCTGACGATTCCACGGCCCCATCGACGTTTTATGGGAGGACGATGTGGGCGAGACCAGAATACTGATGGGCAACGAAGCCTTGGCCCGTGGGTTGATCGAAAACGGCTGCACCATGGCCGCTTCCTATCCGGGAACGCCGGCCTCGGAGATACTGGACGCCATCCAGACCATGGCCCGGGAGGAAGGGTACCCCATACACGCGCAATGGTCGATCAACGAGAAAGTGGCTTATGAAACGGCCCTGGCCCATGCCTACTGCGGCGGGCGGGCCGCGGTGAGCATGAAACAGGTGGGGCTGAACGTGGCCGCCGATCCGTTTCTCAGTTCCGCCTATATCGGCGTCAAAGGCGGTTTCCTGGTCGTTTCCGCGGACGATCCCGGTCCGCACAGCAGCCAGACCGAGCAGGACAGCCGGCTTCTGGCCATGCTGGCCAAGGTTCCGGTCCTGGACCCGGCCTCGCCTCGACAGGCCAAGGACCTGGTGGCCGCGGCCTACGATCTGTCCGAGACCCATGAAATACCGGTCATGATCCGTCCCACCACCCGCGTCTGCCACGCCAGACAGAACGTGGAATGCCGGCCCTTGAGCGCCAGGCCCCGGACACCGGTCTTTGAACGCAATCCGGGGCGCTGGGCGGCCACGCCCAAGTTCAGGCTGATCCTTCACGGCCAGTTGAACGAAAAGCTGGAACGGATCGCCGCCTCCCCGCTGGCCGAGCCCGTGGCGATCAACGACCCCGGGGGCAAAACCCGGGCCGTTGTGGCCTCGGGCGTGGTCCTGGCCCATGCCAAGGAGGCCCTGGCGGAGGACCCGAGGCTGGATGCCGAACTGGCGCTTTTTCAGGTCCTGATGCCTTATCCGCTCAATCTGACGGCCTTGGCCCGGGCCTTGTCGCCTTTCGAGGAGGTCCTGGTTCTGGAAGAGACGGCCCCGGTCATGGAGATGCAGATGGCCGGCCTGGTGGACCGGCCTTTGGTCGGTCGGCGCACGGGTTTCTGGCCCGGGGCCGGCGAGATGACACCCGACGTGGTGTATGCCGGCCTGTGCCGTTTCACCGGACTGGAAGCACCGGCCGCTTCACCCGCGGCCGCGCCGGGACGTCGGCCGACCCTATGCGCGGGCTGTCCGCACCGGGCCGCCTTTTATGCCTTGATGGAAGCCTTGCCCAACGGGGTTTATCCCAGCGACATCGGCTGCTATACCCTGGGCATGAACATGGGCGCCGTGGACACCTGCCTTTGCATGGGCGCCTCGGTAGCCATGGGGGCCGGCTTCGCCCACACGTTCGGTTCCGAGTCCGGCAAACCCGTCGGCGCGACCATCGGTGACTCCACCTTTTTTCACTCGGGCATTCCCCCGCTCATCAACGCCGTCTCCCACGGCGCCTCGTTCGTTCTGCTCATTCTGGACAACGGCACCACGGCCATGACCGGCCACCAACCCACTCCGGCCCTGGAACGGTTCCAGGTCTCGGCCGTCGGCAAGACGGTTTCCCTGGAAAAAGCCTGCCGGGCCTGCGGGGTGGATTTTCTTGAAATCGGCGACCCTTACGAATACGACGCCTTCCTGGAAATACTGCGCCGGGCCGCCGATTTCGCCGCCCAAGGAGGCGGACCGGCCGTGGTCATATCCCGGCATCCATGCCTCATGGATCGGCACCAGGACGAAACCCACGAGCGGCGCGGCTTTCAAGTCACGGAAAACTGTGTGGACTGCGGGGTGTGCCAGGAACGATTCGGCTGCCCGGCCCTGGTCCGAGGCGGGGAGGAACGCATGATCATCCTTCCCCACCTGTGCGCCGGATGCGGCGTCTGTGCCTACATATGCCCCATGGAAGCCATCGAGGAGGTCTGAGTCATGGAACGTCAGCAGGTGGCCATCAGCGGACTGGGAGGGCAGGGCGTTCTTTTCCTGACCCGCCTTCTGGCCGAAACCGCCCTGGCCATGGGGCGGGACGTCCTGTCATCCGAAACACACGGCATGGCCATGCGGGGAGGGGCCGTCATTTCCCACTTGAAGGTCGGCCCCTTCGACAGCCCCCTCATTCGGGACGGGCAGGCCGATCTGGCCCTGTATCTGGCCGAGGAAAACCTTCAGGTTCACCCCGGCCTCATCGGCCGCAAGACTACCGTGCTCGTCAACTCGGACCGGCCGGACCCCCACGACGGCCTGGACGCGGGACGCCTGGCCGAGGAAGCGGTCGGCCGGCGACAGGCCGAGAACCTCGTGCTTCTGGGCTACGCACTCGGCCGGGGACACCTGTTCGCTGAAACAGACCGGGTGTTGGAAACCTTGAAACGACTGAGTCGAACCCCCGCCGCCTTCGAAACCAACGCCAAGGCCCTGGCCGTGGGACTCGATCGGTCCGGACGGGATTGAGACGGACTGGGGCCGGAAGTCGAATTTTATTTGGCCCGAGACACGGGGTTTAGTACATAAATTAAACCGGGCCGCCACCATCACATAACGGCGGCTTTCACTGCAAAGGGATTTCACATGGAAACCGTGCCCATTACCCGGGAAGGACTTGAAGCCCTGAAAAAGGAACTGGAGAACCTGATCAACGTCCAAAGGCCGGCCAACGTCAAGGCCATCGAGGAGGCACGGGCTCACGGAGACCTGTCCGAAAACGCCGAGTACCACGCGGCCAAGGAAAAACAGGCCTTTATCCAGAGCCGGCTCCAGGAACTTCAGGTCCAGATCGGCCAGTGCGAAATTATCGAGATCAAAGGTCCGTATGTAAGGGCTGTTTTCGGAGCCACCGTGACTCTGGAAAACTCGGAAACCGGCGAAGAGAGCACCTATATGCTGGTCGGTCCATACGAATCCGCCCCGGAAAAAGGTCGCCTCTCCGTCATCTCCCCCTTGGGCCGGGCCCTGATCGGTAAGGAGGAAGGCGACGAGGTCAGGGTCAAAACGCCGAAAGGTCTTCAACTTCTCGAAATTACCGAGATCAACTGACCCGGATTCACCCTTGTCCCGGTCGGGACGGGGCCCGGCTCGGCCGGACCGCCCCGGATTGGCCGCCTCGGCCGATCCACAGGCGGCGGCCATTCCCCAGAACGCCGCCGCAATCTCCTCCGGTCGCTTGCCCCCGCGACCCGTTCCGGCGAGGCAGAATCATGCCTTCGTGCCCGAATCGCCTCCAAGCGGGAAAAGGCCGCTTTTTCATCATCGACCCGATCGGGACGGTCCTGGTTTGCTGTCTGCTCCTCGGCCTGCTCGCCGGGGGCCCTTCCGCTCTCGCCCTCGAACCGCTGCGCCTGGACCCGCAGCGCGACCGGTACGACCTCGGTTCCCATGTTGAAATCCTGGAAGACCCGGAAGGGAACCTGACCCTGGATCAGGTGGAGTCGCCGCCTTTTTCAGACCGTTTCGTCGAGCACCGAGACCCCAGGCTCAGCCTCGGATACAGCCGGGCCGCTTTTTGGCTTCGTTTCAGACTGGACATCCCGAACGAGTCCGGGACCTGGTTGCTTGAGGTCGGAAAACCGGCCCTGGCCCAGGTCGACCTTTACACACCCCGGATACTGAAAGACGCTTCCACGGGTCGGGAAATGCGGGAGCGGATTCATACCGGCACCGATGGTCCATCATCCCTGGGGGCCGTCCTCTACCGGACGCCCCTGCTGGAACTGCCCTGCTGTTTCGACTCGACTAACTACTTCCATCTGAGGCTGAAAAGCGATCTGGCCTTGAATATGTCCCTGGTCGTCTGGTCCGCGCGAGGGCTGATCGGCGAGACCCTTTTCGATTTCCTGGCCTTTGGCATCATCTACGGCGTCCTGATGGGCATGATCTTTTACAACCTCATCCTCATGTTCGTTTTCCGCGATCGGGTCTACTTCTACTACGTGGCCTACATGACTTCCGTCCTGGTCTGGGAGTGGATGATGTACGGCCATGTCTCGGCCTTTCGGCTTCTGAGACCGGCCACCCATACGCTGATCTGGTGGGTTTCCCTGGGTGCGTCCTGGCTGTCGGCCTCGGCCTTCATCCGGTCCTTTTTGGATACCCGGACCAACACCCCGTTCATGGACCGATTGATCACAATCACGCAGATCATGGCCGCCCTGATGTGCCTGACCGGTCTGCTCGGCTACGAACGATGGGCCAACATGTTGAGCAACACCCTCAGCCTCTCCCTCCCGCCGATCGGGATGTTTACCGCCGTTCTCTGCCTGAAACGGCAGTATCGGCCGGCCCTATACTTTCTCACGGCCTGGGCCGTCCTGCTTGTCGGTCTGACCTTGTACGGCCTGGGCGGAGTGATCATTCCCCGAAGTCCGTTGACTGTTTACACCTTTGCCGTGGGGA
>Ga0180009_10004248_pt1 | contig 15903 bp, 13 predicted proteins | sample OS_PC_MetaG_FD_123537 | JGI IMG/M metagenome (GOLD analysis project Ga0180009, IMG submission 123537) | Groundwater microbial communities from the Aspo Hard Rock Laboratory (HRL) deep subsurface site, Sweden - OS_PC_MetaG | ecosystem: Environmental > Aquatic > Deep subsurface > Groundwater...
AACCAGATCATGACGCAGTCTGCAACAGCGATGCTGGCGCAGGCCAATCAGCTGCCCCAGAACGTTCTTCAGTTACTGGGATAGCAGAACCGGGGAGACGAGAGCGTCAGGCGCTCCCCATTTTCATTGTTTCCAGTAGCCGGGTCTGGGTATCAGGGAAGATGATGCAGATCGGATCTGGCTACTGAATTCTTTCTGAACCCATGGGGTTTGGAAAATTAAAATTGTAGGGGACATAATCTACAAGGAGGTGGATTTGACTTTTCGAGTTAATCATAATGTTCCGGCAGTAAATTCACATCGAAATCTTCAGATGAATGATGTGAACCTGTCGAAGAATTTGGAAAGGCTCTCCTCCGGGGTGAAGATAAATCGGGCTGTAGACGGTCCGGCCGCATTCATGATTTCTGAGCATATGCGATCTCAGATTGCCGGGTTAGATCAAGCAATTGACAACTCGGAAGTTGCGGTTTCCTTGATTCAGACGACGGACGCGAATATGTCCGAAGTCAGTTCGCTGTTGAACAGGATGCGACAGTTAGCCATTCATGCGGCTAATGAAGGTCCCAACAACGCTGCGACATTGGAAGCCGATCAGTCAGAGATTCATAATATCTTACAGACGATAGGTGATATCGCCGGTAAGGCCCAGTTTGGCAATGTTAAGTTGCTGGATGGTTCCATGGAAGCAACCGGGACCACGACGGGTGATAATCTTGAATTCGTCGGTGCCTCACTGAAAACAGGTGATTCCCGTGAAAACGGGTTTGAAGTCAGGATTAAACAACTGGCAACAAAAGCGCATGTGATTGGTAAAACGGCCCTAACCCAGGAGATTATCAGTGCAGGTGAAACCCTGACGGTTTTTGAGGATGGCAAATCGGCATCCTATACGACCACGAAGGATGACACGGCTGATATAGCTTTGAAGAATTTGCAGGCAAAAATAGACCGAGCGGGTATCCAGGTGCAATCGAGCCTTGATGAAGCCGGTAATATTAATCTGAACCACAAGCAGTATGGCTCTGCACACAGTTTCCAGGTTACCAGCAGTACGGCAGGTGTGTTAAGTGAGCAGGGGGGACAGATTAATGTAGCAGCAGCTGGAAAAGACATCATTGGAACCATCAACGGTGAAACCACTATCGGAAAAGGGCAGATCCTGACCGGTATTGACGGCTCCAAGTGTGTTGACGGTCTCAAAGTTCGATTTTATGGCGAAGGAAAGGATTTTCTGCGGGATATTCTCTGTGAAGTGGAAGACAAACCGGTTGACGGAGAGCCCGCTGAAGGTGAGCAGGAACAGAAGCCTGAAATTCCGCCGGAAGGTGTCGCTGTGGGGCGTGTTTTTGTAACCCAGAACGGGACCAAGTTTCAAATTGGTGGGAATAAGCTTCAGACGGCTGGGATATCGATTAAAGGGGTCCATCCGGACACTTTGGCTACCAATATCGTAAACCAGTCTGATTTTAACCGGTTGTCCGATGTTGATGTCAGGACCTTTCAGGGAGCCCAGGATACGATTATGCTGGTCGACGAAGCGATCAACCAGATCACGTCCAACCGGGCGGATCTGGGTGCGTTTCAGAAAAACACCCTGGAAAGCAATCTGTCCAATATTCGGATAGCCAACGAGAATCTGGTCTCTTCTGAATCCATTATCCGGGATACGGATATGGCCAAGGAGATGGCCTCATTCACGAAAAATCAGATCATGTCGCAGTCATCAAATGCCATGCTGGCACAAGCCAATCAGATGCCGCAAAGAGTGTTGCAGCTGTTGGGCTAATAGTCAGCCTGAGCCTTTATGGGGGGTTTGACTTCCAGTAAGCCGTGAAAGCGGACGGTTTGTCAGAATTTCCACAGGGGCTGCGGCATTGATTGTCAATGACCGTTTCTGTTCGACAGGTCTGTGTATGAGGTCTTGCACAGATGGTTATGGAAGCGATTTTTCTGAGGTTGAAATGACTCGGTATTCCTTGTTTGAGCGAAGGAAACCGGCTGTTGGAATTGGATGGACCCGGACAGTGGTGGGGACCGTTCAGATGCCGGTATACATGTGACAGGGGCAGTCTGTGCTCTATCTGCTGAACCTGAACAGAGGATACGTGTGCCCTTCAATGTCACCGATCAAGACAACCAGGGAAATGAACTTTTTTATGTTTTTATTTAGTTTGTGGTGTTCCTGTCAGGTGTGTCGGAAACGATACCCGGCAACAGAATACCATTCTGGAAATCGGTGGAGAAACGTTGCAACCCATCCGGTTTGCAAACGGATCATCTGAACGATATTCGGGAGATCGATCCACTTAACTGGCCTGCAAGGATGCAGGTCTGGTTTTCCATCTGATTTTCGCGATAAATATGTAACCACTACAAGGAGGTAGGTTATGAGCTTACGAATTAATCACAATACCAGTGCTATCAATTCCCATCGGAATTTGCAAGCCAATCAAGCCAATATGGCCAAAACCCTGGAAAGGTTGTCATCCGGCTTGAAAGTGAACCGTGCGTCTGAAGGACCCGCCGCTCTGGTGATTTCAGAGCAAATGAGAGCGCAGATTGCTGGCTTGAATCAGGCCATCGACAACTCTGAAACTGCGGTCTCTCTTGTCCAGACGGCTGAAGCCAACATGTCGGAAATCAACAACCTTCTGACCGGGATGCGCCAACTGGCGATCCATGCTGCCAATGAGGGTGTAAACGACGAGGTCATGCTGGCGGCGGATCAGAAAGAGGTCGAAAATGCCCTGGCGACCATCGATCGGATTTCCAACCAGGCCCAGTTTGGCAACAAGCGACTTCTGGACGGATCCAGGGGTGCATTTGGTACCACCACTGGCGAAGACCTTGAATTTGTGGGGGCGACGCTGAACACTGGTGATTCCCGGGCACATGGCTTTGATGTCAAGATCACCCAGGCGGCGACCAAAGCGAGTGTGACCGGCAGTACAGCCATCACTGATGAAATCGTCAAGGCCGGTGAAAAGATGACCGTGATTGAGGAAGGCCGTATGGCAACCTATACATCCAATGCGGATGATACGGCTGCCACCATGGTGCAGAACCTCAGAAACGAGATCAACCGCAAGGGGCTGGATCTGGATATTTCTCTCAACGCCGAGGGTCGGATCGAGATCAAGCATCGTGAATATGGTTCTGACCACAGCTTCCAGGTTTCCAGCAGTACGGCGGGTGTGCTCAGCAAGGAAGGGGATCAGATCGAGATCTCAGGATCTGGAAAAGATGTTAAGGGCACCATCAACGGTGAATCCGCTGTCGGTAAGGGGCAGATCCTGACTGGCGTGAAAGGCGCTGCCTGCGTGGATGGTTTGTCGATCCGCTACTATGGCGACGGCAAAGACCTGGAGATCCCCCCGGATTGCGTGGTGGCGGATATTGAGGTCGAAGGTGAAGACGGTCAGGGTAAGCAGCCGAGACCTGAAATTCCGGCTGAAGGTGTGTCCATTGGTCGGGTGTTCGTGGCCCAGAATTCCATGAAATTCCAGGTGGGAGCGAATCACAACCAGACGGTTGGGATCTCCATGAAAGCGACCAATCCTGAAAACCTGTCGAATGGTATCGCCAATAAGTCCAACTATCAGAGTCTGGCGGATATCAACGTGACCAGTTTTCAGGGCGCTCAGGACTCCCTCCGGATGATCGACGCCGCTATTGAACAGATTACCTCGGATCGGGGTGAACTGGGGGCTTTCCAGAAAAACACCCTGGAAAGCAACCTTTCCAACCTGCGGGTTGCCAACGAGAACCTGGTATCTTCGGAATCCATCATCCGTGATGTGGATATGGCCAAGGAGATGGCAACGTTTACCCGAAATCAGATCATGTCTGAATCGGCGACAGCGATGCTGGCACAGGCGAATCAGCTGCCTCAGAACGTTCTGCAATTGTTAGGATAATCCTTTCCCGGATCCTCCCCCGGTTTCAGCGGGGGGAGGATTCCCACCAGAATCCCTCTCCTGGATCTATAGCGGGAGAGGGATTTTCTGTTTCATCCTTCCCGGGCACCCTTTCCTCTCCGTTGGACCGGCTCCTCATATTCCCTTTGTTGTCAGCAGGTGGTGACAAACAGCTCGCAACACGATACGCTGTTACCATAATGGGGAACACTTTCCGGATGGAGCAGACTGATTTTATTGTAACCATGGCAATCTATCAATTGAATGAGGCGATCATATTTCCGGACCCATCCCTGGCTGATGAGGGAGGACTTCTTGCTGTCGGCGGTGATCTGAGTCCGGAGCGTATTCTGCTGGCATACAGTATGGGGATTTTCCCGTGGTACTCGGAAGGACAACCGCTGTTGTGGTGGTCTCCAGATCCCCGTGCCATCCTGACTCCGGACAGGGTTCACATCTCAAAAAGCCTGCGGCGGGTATTGAGAAGCCACAAATTCACTGTCCGCTTTGACAGCCGGTTTGAGGACGTGATCCGCAACTGCAGCGAAACCAGGCGGTCAGGGCAGGATGGCACCTGGATTACCGACGATATGATAACGGCATACTGTGGTCTGCATGAGGCCGGTTATGCACATTCAGTGGAAACCTATCTTGAGGAGGAGTTGGTCGGGGGACTCTACGGAATCTCCCTGGGCAAGGCATTTTTTGGGGAGTCCATGTTCAGCCACCAGTCGGATGCTTCCAAGGTCGCTTTTGTGTCGTTGAGCAAACTGGTTGGAAATTTTGGCTTTGATTTTATCGACTGCCAGCTTCCCACCCCCCATTTGGCCAGCCTGGGTGTCACCAGGGTCAGTCGGGAGGACTATCTGGTGAAATTGCATCTGGCTCTCTCCAACCATACCTATCGGGGGAACTGGTCAAAATACAGCTCCTGACGGGGGTCAACGGCTTCTATCACATTGTATACCACTGTTTTTTTAAGAGCAGCGAGGTCGCCACGTCAGCTCAGGATCCCCGGGCAGTAAGCATTTGCCGTGTTGCCAGCCTGTTTTCCCCCGGTTCTATATGGGCTATGGTGACAAATAACGCCGCGGGGTTGATTCGCAGGGATCCGACTGTTTGCCAGAAAAAAAGAAAACAGGATACAAATTATTGAATGGTTGTGTTAGGATGACCATCAACCGGAATCTGCGGTATCGAAAACCTTGGGAAACCTGATTCTGGACGGATTGGATTTCCTGGCACCATATTGCACCTTGATTCAATGGAACTCAGTCAGCATCAAAGGGTTGATGTTTCAATAACCCTGGAAGCTGTGGATGGACCTGTGCGTTTCTTGAAAGATCAACCCTTTGTTGCGGTCAGTTCGATCATTTTAATTAATCAAGGTGCCCCATAGAATAAGCGTAATTCAGGAGATCGGAATGGAAAACAATAATAATATCAAAGATTTTGAAGGTGTTATCAAGGATCAGAGATCCAAGAAGCTCAGCCATGAAGAGGTTGCCAAAACCATCAGTCAGCTCCCCAATGAGCATATGGTTGAGTATCTTGAGTTCCTGGAACATAACTGTCCGGAACAGGTCTCCAAAGATATCTGTGAGAAATTTCTGCGCAAGCTGGGCTCAAAGAACCAGCAGTTTATTGACAAATGGGCTCCCAGACTGAATTCCGTTACCCTGGAGAAGCTGGAAAAACTGGTTTTGGCCAGGGCCGACAATCTTCTCGACACCTATCTCCACCTGATACTTCCGGATGAAATCTTAAATGAGTTTGTCATTTTAAAGGCCAAACGGATCAATGAAAAATTCAGGAACAAATACCACAACGCCCTGGCCCTGATCGAACTGGCCGTTGAACTGAACCGGGTCGAGGACCCGGAAAAGCTGTTTGACACCTTTTTAAAAATGGAGAATCGGTATTACGAGGAGAATGAACCCAACGTGGATATAAACACCTTTTTCAAGCTGGTCATTCCAATGCTGAGAAAATATTCGGTCAAAAAGGGCCCGGCAGAGTTTTACGAAATGCGCGATAAGGTGCTGGATGAGCTGAGAAAACACGGTGTCAATCCCGGGCATCTATCGATCGAAATTCTGGAGAGGCGCGGCAAGCACCGGACTAAACCCCCTGCGCAAGGCCATTATCACGGTTATGATCTATTTCACCTCCCGTCCGACTGAAAAGTTGATTCCCAGACACCGGATACGTCATTTCCAATAAAACTGTCCGTGTGACAATTCTTATGGAAGACGGGCGGTCTCCTTTTCAACATCCACTGTAAAATCCGCACCGGGCTCCCCAAACGGGGTGCCCTTGAACTGCTTCTCAAAGCTGGCCATCATCTCTTCCAGGGGAACATCCGCATACTCTCCCCGGAATTGCAGGTATTCCATATGCCGGTTTCCTTCCAGGTCAAAAGCATGATAGATGGAATCGGTCTTCCCGTCGAATTCGAGGGGTTTGAGGCGGAATTTTTCACACAGTTCGATATTAAAGGCCGGGGTGGATTTTACCCATTTTCCTGCCAGATAGATGGCGGCATACCCATGCCATTTGTATATATCGGTCTGCATGCGTTCCCGCATGCGGGCCGTGGAGAGATGGTTTCTGACGTCGGCGTACCCCAGCAGGGCAGGAATTCCCATCAACCGGCAGCAGGCCGCCAGTAAAACGGCTTTAGGGACACACCATGCCTCTCCGGCAGCGATGGTCGTTGATGCTTTCAACCCCTCAACTGAGAGGTTGAATTTGTATGGGTTGTAGCGGATACCATCCCGAACGGCATAGTAGAGATTGACCGCCTGTGTTACCGGATCGCTCGAATTCCCGGCATGGTCTCTGGCAAAACGCTGCACGGTGTCGTGATTAAAATCGATGCAGGGGGTTACTTGCATATAGGGCATTAAATCTTGATTCATCGTTAAACTCCATGTTTGTTAGCGTTTGAAACAATGCTGAACGCTGCCGGATTTCCTACCCGACATGTTTCGCCTCCTTGAAATACCGGAACCAGGGTTTCCCGGACCGATTTACATCAGGATCCACTCCCAACGCCGGGTATTTGAACAGGCTCCCCCCGGGGTCGTCGTGTCCGGATATAAAGCATAGACTCAGGGTTGATAGGTCTCCAGGATACTTCTCGTCTGGTTTTCTTCAAATTCCAGCAACAGGTTGGGGGGGTCAGCCATGTAAGTGAAGTGAAAGGCGGTTTTTTCTTTCGGCAGGATCGAATTGACCAGCAAGGAGGTCGGTGTCAACAGGATTCTGATGGCCGATTTCACACCCAGCGGCGTATTGATCTGCGATTCGCCGATAATGCTGACGTCTATTTCGAACTTGCTGAAAGAGACAGGCAGTCCTTTCCGTTTCAGCTCGATAGCCACCACCGGCAGATAAAGCGTGAAGGTCAACCTGCGTTTTTCCCGCAGCTCCTGGATGGACTTCTGGAGGTACAGAGGCAGAACTGCAAAGGGAACCAGTCCTTCTTCCATTTCCAGCGACAGTTCCAGGTGCTCGTCTCCATCCGTTACCTCTGTCACCAGGTCAGTTCCGGTCATGCGGTTTGAAATGCTGATACCGGTTCGATAGTCGGTTTCAGAGGAGGATACCGGTATCCCCGTTTGAAAATCAAACCAGGTCTTTTTTTCTGAAAATTTCTTCTGTTCTAGATCCAGGTTCTGGCTGACCTCCAAAAAATATTTTTTCCCCGCTTTATGCGTGGTTTTTATTTCAATAATTGTATAACCTGTAATCTTGTTCTGTTCGAGATGCCAGTGTTTATATTTTATCAACTTGGTGGGACGTAACTGATTTCTGAAATCGATGCTGAAACCCTGGGTGCTGGCACACACCAGCATCAGGAATATGATGAAAATTCGTTTCAGGGGTCTGTTTTTCATGTTGATATTTGATGACTGTGGATTTGAAAAGAACGGGCTTTTCTGCTAACACTGTTCAGAAAAAACGCACCCTTTCCAAGCGAAATGCCATGTCAGCGAAGTTCAATGGCGGTCCTGCAGGCACATTGCTGAACGATGCCTCCATGACTGTGATCAATAACTGGAAAGGTATGTCTGTTTGTCCGTTTTATTTTCATTCACCTCATACTGGCAAGGTCTTTTTTGCGATCAACTGAAATCGTTACGGGTTTTTATGGCTGTCATCAACTTTACCAAGATGGAAGGGGCGGGAAATGACTATATCTACATCAACCTGTTCGAGGAGACGGTTTCAGACCCCGTGGGACTTGCCAGGGAAATCAGCCATCGACACTTCGGTGTCGGGGGCGACGGACTGATTCTGGTAGCTCCCAGCCGAAAAGCGGACCTCAGAATGATCATGTACAATAGTGATGGTTCTGAAGCTGAAATGTGCGGCAACGGCATTCGCTGTGTCGGTAAATACGCATGGGAGAGCGGGCTGGTGTCAGATCCTGCCATTACGATTGAGACGGGTGCGGGTATAAAAGCGCTGCAGCTTTCTGTCGACCTCGAAGGAAAGGTTTCGTCCGCCCGGGTTGAAATGGGGGTCCCCATTCTGGATGCCGTCAGCATTCCCAGCCGTCTCTCCGGTGACCGCATTGTTGCCCATCCATTCGATTTTGACGGTCTTACCCTCTCCGGAACCCTTGTATCCATGGGGAATCCACATTTTGTCACCTTTGTTGATGATGTCGGGCAGGCACCGGTGAGGGAATGGGGACCCATTATCGAAAATCATCCATTGTTTCCACAGCGGATCAATGTCGAGTTCGTTCAGGTCCTTTCCTCGTCCGAGGTCATCCAGCGCACCTGGGAGCGTGGCTCGGGAGAAACATGGGCCTGCGGCACAGGGGCTTCTGCGGTGTGCGTGGCGGGTCGGCTGACAGACAAAACGGACGCTACCATCGTCAATCATCTGAAAGGCGGGGATCTTACCTTAACCTGGGAGGGACCTGGGCATCCGGTGATGATGGAAGGTCCGGCCCGGGAGGTGTTCAGGGGAACCTGGAATGTGAAGACACCCTGAAACCAAAATTATTGAGTTGAGACTCGAAAAAACGTACCCACAGTCATGCATAATATTTCCCAACTGAAAAACTATTGGATTGTTCGTCCCATCCTGAACCGACTTGCATTCCTAAAGGTGCGGTTCAGTGAAAGCAATATTGAGTTGATCCTGGCCTGCCTGGTCGGTATCGGTGCCGGGCTGGCATCGGTTTTTTTCCGGTATCTGCATCACCAGATGCACTACCTGTTTTTTGAGGTCATCTATCCCTGGCTCTCCACTTTTTCCATCTACCTGTTGCCCCTGATCCCCATGATGGGAGCGGTGATTCTCATCCCATTCTCACTGCGATATCCGGGTGAGATAAACGGATACGGCATGCCGCGGTTTCTGATCAGTGTGCATCTGCACGGGGGGCTAATCAAAACCCGGCAGATTTTTATCAAGATATTCACAGCTGCTTTGACGATCGCGTCGGGTGGATCGGCCGGTGTGGAGGGGCCTATTGCCCAGATCGGTGGAGCCGTCGGGTCGTCCATCGGCCGGTTTTTCGAGATGGGCAGCCATCGACTGAAGGTGCTGGTGGCCTGTGGTTCAGCGGCCGGCATAGCGGCGCAGTTTAATGCCCCACTGGCCGGAGTCCTTTTTGCCCAGGAAATTGTCATGGTCGGTGAGTTCCAATTGCAGACCTTCGGTGTCATCGTTATTGCTTCAGGTCTGGCGACCGCCATTTCACGGGCTTACTATACATCAGCCCCCACATTCGGCGCCCTGCAGTATGACTTTATCAGCTACTATGAATTCGCTTTCTATATTGTGCTGGGATTGCTGATCGGCGTATTGGCCTATCTGTTTATCAAGATCTTCTTTTACACCAGCGACCGGTTTGCGCAGTTGAAACTGCATGCCCAGTTAAAGCCGGTGTTGGGCGCATTTATTGTCGGGGTGCTGGGTCTGGTTCATTTTGGGGTTCTGGGTGACGGTTACACTTATATCAATGATGCCATTCAATCCCCGGAGACCATCACCATTGCGTGGATTGGGCTGCTGGTCGTTTTGAAGATGGTGGCGACATCCATCACCCTGGGATCGGGAAACGTCGGCGGGGTATTTGCGCCCAGCCTGTTCATTGGCGCCATGGCCGGAGCCGTTTTTGGATGGGGTGTGGATTTGCTCTTTCCCTCCATCGGAATTGATCCCGGATCCTATGCGTTGGTGGGTATGGGCGCTTTTCTGGCAGCCGCGACCCACTCACCGATGACATCGATATTTCTGCTGTTCGAATTGACCAGCAGCTATCATGTCATCATACCCATCATGTTTGCCTCCGTCATCGGTGTGATGGTCGCGCGCAGACTGTGTCCCGATTCACTGGATTCCATGGAGCTTTCAAGACAGGGCATCCACTTGCATAAAGGGTCTGAAGCCAATATCCTCAATACCATCCTGGTAACGACAGTCATGGCCAGGGAGTTTGAAAAGCTGCAGGAGACCATGAGTTTTGCCGAGTTCATGGTGTACTTTCCAGGCAGCAAGGCCCAGTATTATCCAATCATGGATGCCGAAGACAACCTGACAGGGGTCGTCTCGTTCCAGGATATACGGGAAATCATGTTGGAGGAGGGACTGGAGCATGTGGTGGTCATGAAAGACCTGGCGGAAACCAATTTGATTACATTGTTTCCCGGTGATAGTCTGACCAAAGCCATCAACAAGTTCGGGATCAAGGATATCGCAGCGATCCCGGTTGTGGATCCCGAAAACAACAGGAAGATTCTGGGAATTCTAAATCGGAAGGATGTCATTGACACCTATAATAAAGCCATTTTGATGCGTGATATAGAAAAGCAGCATTAACAAGGACAAAGGGGTGACAGATGAAAATTGAAATTAAATACTGCGGTGAATGAAACTATCTTCCCAGAGCTACCAGTCTGGTAGATCAGATCAAAACCCATTTTCAGATCCAGGAACGGCTGATTGAATCCAGCGGCGGTGTTTTTGAGGTCAAGTTGGATGGGAAAAAGATATTTTCTAAAATGAGAACCGGCCGTTTTCCATTGGAAAATGAGATTGTCGATCTGATCCGGAATCGACAAAATTAGGGGCACCTTGATTAACTGGAACATAGTCAGCAGCAAAGGGTTGGTGTTTCAAGAACCTTGGAAGCCATGAATGGCTTCCAGGAGCTCCATGGATGGACTCGTGCGTTTCTTGAAAGATCAACCCTTTGGTGCGAAGCTCGATCATTTTTATTAATCAAGGTGCCCTTAAAAAACCCGAATTCTGTGCGATTCACTGGGTGGTCTGGTTGCCAGATACCCGCTAACCCTTATCAACAGCCAGCATGAACGCCTCTATGATCAAGTTTGTCAAACCGGGGAAACCGGTTTTCCATCATACCATGGAAACCCCGCTCGGCGCTCTGACCCTGGTGGAGCAGTCGGGAAAACTGATTGGCACCAATTTCGGCGAGACCCCGCTGGCAGGCGTTCATGACCTGAAAGCCCTTGTGGGGATGGGTTTTGTGTCGCAACAGACCTCGCTGCTGGAAGAAGCAGTCAAACAGGTGTCTGAATATTTTTCAGGACAGAGACAGGTCTTCTCCCTGCCCCTGAACCCCCAGGGAACGCCTTTTCGGCAACGGGCCTGGCAGGCGTTGCTGGAAATTCCATATGGCCGGACCGTCAGCTATGCAGAGCAGGCTGAGAAAATCGGCGGGAAAAACTATTCTCGTGCTGTCGGCCAGGCAAACCACCACAACCCCATTGCGATTATTATCCCCTGTCATCGTGTCATTGGCAAAAACGGAGCCCTGACCGGTTATGCCAGTGGTCTTGGGAATAAGGAATGGCTGCTGAAACTGGAGGCAATGCACCTTTCCGCCTGATTTGCGCTCCCCTGAGTACCCTCTCCCCGGGTCAAATTGGCCCAGATGGTGATTGAGCTGCCCCTTTTTGACCTACTTCCAGCCCTGAGACGGGTCTCGTTTCGACCCGATGGATTCCTGCTAAACATAAATAACTGAAATATAATTAAAAATAATTTTGGCACCCCCATTGCAGTATTAAGAACATCAATCAATATTTTAGTTTGTGAACAGAAAGATCAAACACAATAGAACATCAAGTTGAACCAGCAGGGTTTTTTTGAATCAATCAGAAAGGACCTGACGGTTTGACGATAATCCAACAGAAACGAGGTAAATATGGGAAAAGTAATCGGTATTGATTTAGGAACAACCAATTCATGTGTGGCTGTGATGGAAGGTGGCGAAGCCAAGGTGATTACGAACGCTGAGGGCTCAAGGACCACGCCATCCGTTGTCGCTTTTACAGATACAGGCGAAAGACTGGTCGGGCAGGTAGCGCGCAGACAATCCATCACCAATCATGAGAAAACCATCTATGCAGCCAAGCGTCTGATCGGTCGCCAGTTCGACTCTGAACAGGTGAAAGCCGACATGAAGAGCCTGAGCTATAAAATAGAAAAAGCAAGTAATGGTCTGGTTCAAATCAGGGTAGGGGATAAATCCTATTCCACCGCCGAGATTTCGGCTTTTGTGTTACAGAAGATGAAGCAGACCGCCGAGGACTATTTGGGGGAATCTGTTACCGATGCCGTCATCACTGTTCCAGCTTACTTCAATGACGCACAACGCCAGGCGACCAAGGATGCCGGCAAGATTGCCGGTCTGAATGTGCTGCGGGTGATCAACGAACCCACCGCTGCGGCACTGGCATATGGTCTGGATAAAAAAGGGGAAGAACTGATTGCTGTATTTGACCTGGGCGGTGGAACCTTTGATGTTTCCATCCTGGAGATCGGCGGTGGTGTTTTCGAAGTCAAGTCAACCAACGGGGATACCCACCTGGGTGGTGAGGACTTCGACCAGCGGATTATCGATTATCTGGCCGAAACATTCAAAAAGGATCAGGGGATCGATCTGCGGTCAGACAAGATGGCCCTGCAACGGTTGAAGGAAGCCGCAGAAAAGGCCAAACATGAGCTTTCGTCATCTGTCGAGACCGATATCAATCTGCCGTTCATCACGGCGGATGCATCCGGCCCCAAACATTTGAATATCAAGCTGACCCGGTCAAAACTGGAACAACTGGTGGATGATCTGATCCAGCGATGTATGAATCCGATGCGCGCCGCTTTGAGAGATGCCGGTGTTCAGGCAAGTGATATCAAGGACGTGATCCTGGTCGGCGGGATGACCCGGATGCCGAAGATCGTGGAAACGGTTGAGAAGTTTTTTGGCAAAGCCCCCCACCGGGGTGTGAATCCCGATGAGGTGGTTGCCACCGGTGCCGCCATTCAGGGCGGCGTCATGACCGGAGATGTCAAGGACGTGCTGCTGCTGGATGTCACCCCCTTGTCACTGGGGATCGAGACACTGGGTGGCGTAGCAACCCGACTGATCGAGCGGAATACAACGATTCCGACGAAGAAAAGTCAGGTTTTTTCAACCGCAGCGGACAATCAGCCGGCCGTCAGTGTGCATGTTATTCAGGGCGAGCGGGAGATGGCAGCTGACAATAAGACCCTGGGTCGTTTTGAACTGGTCGGCATCGCTCCGGCACCCCGGGGTGTACCCCAGATTGAAGTATCCTTCGACATCGATGCGAACGGGATTGTAAATGTATCGGCCAAGGATCTGGGTACCGGCAAGGAGCAGAAGATCAAGATTACCTCGTCCAGCGGATTGAGCGAAGCTGAAATCGAAAAGATGGTTCGTGAAGCGGAACTCCATGCTGAAACCGACAAGAAGAAACGGGAACTGATTGATCAGAAGAACCAGGCCAATTCACTGGTATACCAGAGTGAAAAGCTGATTGCGGAGTCCGGTGACAAGATTCCGGCCGATGATAAGGCCGCGATTGAATCCGGTATCGGAAATCTAAAAACAGCGATGGACGGTGAGGATCTCCCGGCACTGAAAGCGGCCATGGAGACTCTGAACCAGTCGCTTCACAAGGCTTCGTCTGCCATGTATGAGAATACGGGCCATCCGCAGGGACCTGACGCCGGTCAAAACGGTGGCGGATCCAAGCAGAAAGAGGATGATGATGTCGTAGACGCTGAATTCGAAGAGGTCGGCGCCCAATAACAGCCCCACCGATCATCCGGGGCATGATGCAGCGCCCGGGGTGATCTCAATGGGTCGAATCACAAAAAGCAGACAGTGACCGTACGTTGCTGTCTGCTTTTGTTCGTTCTGAAATTCGCTGCTTATTCCCCTGCGGGGTTTTGACTCTCTCCATGGGATGCTGGAAGATTTCCCCTGCTTACTCTTCTCCCAGACCCGACCCGGCCATTGAACCATGCACCGTTTTTCGAAGCCAGCGATGGGCTGGATCGTTGTTCATGGCCTCATGCCAGTATTGCATGACCGGTATCCCAGGTAACATCATCGGGGGTTTCAGCATTCTCAAAAAGGTGACATCCAGCGCTTCAGCCAGTTTTCGGGGCAGGGTCACCAGGTACGGGGTTCCTTTCAGGATCTGGGGAATAACCAGGATATGGGGTACCTGCAGGACCACATGCCGTTTGATCCCCTGCTTGCGAAGGCTTTTTTCCAGTCGGTCTTTCTTCCCACTCGGTGCGAAAATAATATGGGGATTCGCCACATAGGTCTCCAGCGTTAATTCTTCGCCGATGCCACTGTGGTCATTGCTGACCATGCAGATAAACTCATCATCAAACAATTTCTGCTGAAAAATACCGGTGCTGACATCCTTGTTGCCGATAATCAGGTCAAAGGCCCCGGATTCCAGGCCCTGTTGAGGCTCAGAAGTGGCCGGGGCGAGCACTTCAATCCGGACTGCGGGCGCCTGCCGGGACAGCTGTCTCATCAATGACGGTAGAATAACGGTTTCACAATAATCCGACATGGAGATAATAAAGGTTCTTTCCAGCTTTTCCGGGGAAAACCGATCCGGGAGGATCAATACGTCCTGGATATTCTTCAACGCCATCTGGATAGGACCTGCCAGTTGCTGGGCCCGGGGTGTGGGGCGCATCCGGTTGGCGGTCCTCACAAAGAGGGGGTCGTCAAAAAGCTTTCTGAGCCTCTCCAGGGCATGACTGACAGCAGACTGGGTTCTGTCAAGCCGGTCTCCAGCCTCGGTGATACTTCCTTCCTGATAGATACAGTCAAAAATGAGCAGGAGGTTCAGATCGATGTTTTTAAGATGAATCGTTTTCATGGCATGAATGACTAAAATTAATTGGACTCATTTTCCGGAACGGAATATCCTTTAAACATACGGTATTGAAATAGTATATTGTGACCTGTTCAGCATCAACAATCCATCAGGGCACAACGAAGGATGAGAATGGTAAAATCGGGGGACATGTACTTCGTTACGTGTATCCTGATTTTACCATTCTCATACAATCTCATTGAGCCGGGCTCCCCAGGTTCTGACAGATCAGGATCAAAAGGCGGTCAACCGGAAATGAAAAACTGAAATACCATTATGGCGCATGCCGGTGGGTTCGTGAACCCGCAATGGAACAAATCGATGATCAGAGAAAGAAGAGGATAAAGATGGGAAAAACACTCTATGAGAAAATCTGGGACAGGCACCTGGTATATGCAAAACCCGGTGTCGTCTCCCTTATTTATGTTGACCGGCATCTTGTTCACGAAGTCACCAGCCCCCAGGCGTTTGAAGGACTGCGGCAACAGAACCGCAAGCTCCGGCGACCGGATAAGACGGTGGCCACGATGGATCACAGTATTCCAACCCGGAACCGCCATCTGCCCATCGCTGATGCTATTGCCGCGCAGCAAGTGGAGACCCTGGAGAATAACTGCCGGGAACACCAGATAAAATTGTTTGATCTTGCCAACCCGGCCCAGGGTATTATTCATGTGATTGCCCCGGAACAGGGGTTTATCATGCCGGGGATGGTGGTCGTCTGCGGGGACAGCCACACGGCGACACACGGTGCCTTTGGAGCCCTGGCCTTTGGTATCGGG
>Ga0180009_10004249_pt1 | contig 15903 bp, 18 predicted proteins | sample OS_PC_MetaG_FD_123537 | JGI IMG/M metagenome (GOLD analysis project Ga0180009, IMG submission 123537) | Groundwater microbial communities from the Aspo Hard Rock Laboratory (HRL) deep subsurface site, Sweden - OS_PC_MetaG | ecosystem: Environmental > Aquatic > Deep subsurface > Groundwater...
AATCTATTAAACAATCCACAAATTATGACATTCTTTTTGAGACCAGCGTATTCTTTCAAATAATCTGGGACAAGAATTCTTCCTAAGCTATCCAAGTTTAGATCTGCGGCACCAGCCAATCTAATTCTAGCAAAGCTTCTTGCTTCCACTTTGCTCTCGGGCAGATTGCCTAATTTACTAAACATGGCCTCCCCCTCTTTTTTTGAATAAACAACTAAACAATTATCAATTCCTTTGGTAATTATTACATCTTTACCAAGCTCTCTTCTAAACTTAGCTGGTAAAGATAATCTCTTCTTCGTATCTATTGTGTGTTTATATTCACCTGTAAACATAGTAGTTATCCCCCATTAGTAGTAGTTATCCCACTGTTATCCACAATTCTCCACTACATACTCTTTATACCCCATTTCATGGGATATCGTCAACACTCTGTTTTCCACAGCTTTATCCACACCCCGTAGAGAAAATTTGACAGCCTTCGGTAAGTTGAATTTTCTTTGAAAATTCCAGTCAAATTTCTTCTACGGAGCACACCCCTCTGTGCAAAACAAAAACAGTACCGCGAACTAGTACGCGGCACTATTAAAAAACCTAGCTTCTTAATTTTAGATTTTATTTTACGAATTCTATTTTGAGATCAAGATTAAAAGCCGTAGCTATTTTCTGAAGAGTATCTGTGGTAAGATTTTGCTGACCTGCTTCTATGCGAGCTACATTACTTTGCTTAGCACCTATCTTCTTAGCTAACTGTGCTTGGGACATTCTTCTTTTCTTACGTAATTGCAAGATCTGATAAGCAATTTCAAATTGTTTACCATATTCGTCATAATATTCTTTAAATTTAGGGTTTTTTAATCTTTCTTCAAGATATTCTCCAAAATCAATAAATTCAATTGTTTTTTTGTTTTTTTTATCCATGTTTTTCTTAAATTAATTATTTTAAAATATTTCTATAGCTTTCTTCTGCTTTTTCTATTTCGGAAATTGGTGTTTTGGGCGTCTTTTTTAAAAAAGCATGAAGAAAAATTATATTTCGTTCTACAAATGTAAAATAGAAAATCCTATGTCTATTTTTCCCAAAATCGACTCTTAATTCTCTAATCTTCCCTTTAATATGTTTTGAATAAGGTTCATCTAAATATCCCTTGTTTATCCGCAAAACCTCAATATATTTAAAAATCTTTGATTGTTCTTTGTCTCTTAATTTTTCAATATACTCTAAAACAAGACTTTTATTTGTCTTGATATTTTTATAAAATTTTACTTTATATTCTATGTCTTCATTATATATCATATACGGTATACCTGTCAAGTAGATAAATTAAGGATTGGTAATTAATTCAAAGGTTTGGGGATCTAAAGAAATCTTGGTGCCACGAGGAAGTTGCTCAGACAATAAGGCTGAAGCGAGGACGTTTTCTACTTTATCTTGAATAACTCTCCTCATCTGGCGAGCTCCGAAAACGGGACTATAGCCAAGTTCAACTATTTTTTCTTTTAATTCTTCTGTTATTGTAAAATCAATGCCTTTTTCTATGAGATTTTTCTTAAGGCTATTAAGCATTAATTGAGCAATATCCAAAAGATTTTCTTTGCTTAATGCCTTAAATAAAACAACAGCATCAAAACGATTAATAAACTCTGGTCTAAATGTTCTATTTTCAAACAAATAATCCAGCATCTTTTGTTTAACTCCCTGCCATTCTTCCTTATCTTTTAATGCTTTTAAGATTATCTGATAACCCGCATTACTTGTAGCAATAATAATTGTGTTTTTAAAACTAATTTTGCGACCCATGCCATCTGTTACGTGCCCCTCATCTAAAACTTGCAAGAATAAATTTAAAATATCACGATGAGCTTTTTCAAGTTCATCAAGTAAAATTATAGAAAAGGGATTTTCTTTGACAGGAGTCGTCAAAATTCCTACTCCTTTTTCAGAGCCAATCAACCTTCCAATATCTTCTATGCTTTGAAATTCCGACATATCTAATCTGATTATCTTTTTTTCTGATCCAAAATAATAATAAGCCAAGGCCTTACAGGTCTCCGTCTTTCCTACTCCAGTAGGACCAAGAAACAAAAAGGTTCCCATAGGTCCCTTCCTGACTGTTACATCTGACCTAGCTCTTCTTAGAGCGGTTGACACTTCTTTAACTGCTTCTACTTGGTTAATAATTCTTCTGTGAATTAAGTTCTCTAAATTAAGTAGGATCTCTCTTTCCTTTGATTCAATTTCACCAACAGGAACTTCTGTTTTTTCGGTAATAACTTTAGCTACATGTTTTGGTAAAACAATTTTTTCTCCAGGCAAACTAGCCGTATAAACAGCTACTTCGTCTAAAATGTTTATAGCTTTTTCTGGAAAATGAAGTGAGGGGAAGTATTTTTCGGTTAAATTAATTATTTCTCTAATAGCCGGATAAGAAATAAATATTTTATGCTTAGCTTCTAGAGAAAAGGTTAAATATTGTAAAAGAATTAATGTTTTTTCTGGCAAAATACTAGTAACCTCTACTTTGCTGAATAAACTTAAAATAGAAATATTCTTTTCAATATTTCTATGAAGACCTTCGTAGTTAGTAATTCCTATAACCTGAAACTGGGGCAATTTTAAATAAGGAGCTACAATCCCAGAAATATCAATAACTCCTGGTCTTGGATCTTGACCAATATAGTTATGAATTTCATCAATCACTAAAATAATATTACCAGCCATAGCTATTTCGCTAAAAATCTTATCTAAAACGGACTCCACATCCTCTGAGCTTTCAAGTTGAGCAAGTAGGGCTGGCACATCTAATTCAATAAATCTTTTATAATTCACTCCTATCAAACTTTTACCCAATAAACTTTTCTGAGACAATGCGTAAATCATACTTTTCTTTCCGGTTCCCTCTTCTCCAACAAGTAAAACATTGTTAATCTCTCCTCGAGACAAAACTCTTTCTATAATTTCCACTTCTTTCTCATGTCCAATAAAATCTAAATCCTTTTTCCTTATAGAGTTCGTTATATCTCTTGAATATTTATTCAAGGTTATTGTGTAACCAGCCGTCCATTCTTTGGCCAATGTCCCATTCTTGGCTAAATTTTCGTATTCCCAAAACCTTCTCTTTAGTTCTTTTTTTTCTTCAATATTCTCTAACCATAAAATTAAGCTATCAATATCGCTCTTTTTAAGCTTATTCATTAATAGAATATTTTTAAAAACTGAGTCTATCTCGGCTAGGGCTGATAACATATCGTTAATCTCAACTCTTTCATGTTTTTTATCTACTGCGATATCAAACGATTTAATAATTACCTTTTCAAAGCTTTCGGAATCATCGGATTTAAAACAAGTTCTTAGTTCTTTTTTAACATCGTTTATATCTAATAAAAGACGAGAGAATATGAAATTAAGCTTAGGATTATCTTTAAGAATAAAATAAAAAAGATAGGCAGATGAAGGGCCCCTGTTTGTTGCTTTACCAACCGCTTTAGCTGATTCAAAACTCAAGAATTCAGCCAAGTTATATCTTTTTGGATCCAAGACAGCTTCATGGAGAGTTATTTTTAGCTTGGGTTTTTTAAGTTTATTCTCAAAAAAACTTAATTTAACACAAACTAAAAAGAATAAAGTTAGTAAAATTATTGAAATTCCCAATAAAGATCTACTTGTTTCTTCAGAAAAATTACCAGGAACAAATCCATAAATAAACACTAGAAGCACCAAAATAAAGAAAATAAATAATATTTTCTTTAAAGCACCGATAAATCTCAAAAATAAAACTCTCTCCCACCTAACCGCAGAATATATCTTCGTTCTTTTTACATTAAAATTCATAATAATAAATATATGCCGGAAACTAGACATGCTAATAATAAAAACGGTGACAGGAACCAAATAATAAAAACTAAAAAACCTGTTATAAATATGACTAGTTCTAATATTGTACCGGCAATTATAAAGAAAGTTCTTAAAATTGCACCGATAATACGGGACATTGAATTAAAAACAAATGTTTCAAAGTTTTTCCAAAAGTCAAAAGCACCACCATAAGAAGAATGATATTTTCTCCAATAAGAAAAATACGTTCTCAAAAGCGTAGGGACTGAAAAATAATTCAAGCCGAACAAAAGAAAATTCTTCCAGGTCCTAATTATCCACAGAGGAACATCAAAAAACTGCCAAGTAAAAGCTTCTAAAAATATACTCATTAATACATTATACCTTGTAAAACAAATTTAACCAACAATCCCCTTGTTAAAAACTTTCTGAAATTATATAATGTATAATATACTTATGCAGATATTTGAATTTCACTTTAATCCCAAATTAAAAGAAGGCAAGATCTTTGATAGTTTTGTTTATGAACCAGAAAGTAGTTATGAGAAAAAACTTGGCAATTTATATGTTGTTGGAGAACTCCAAAATTCTGTTTCTTCAAGCTCGCTATTATTAAACAACATTACCGAAGTATTCAAAAAGAACTATTATAGTTTATCTATAAAATCACCAGAAAAAGCCCTCTCACATGCTTCCAAAAAAGCAAATGAATTTTTAGCAGAAGAAGTAAAAAAAGAGAATGTCGCATGGCTAGGAAATTTCAATTTTGCTATTATTTCCTTGAACAACCTCGATCTAACTTTTACTAAAACTGGTGATTTAAAAATTCTTTTGTTAAGAGGAGGTCAGATAATTGACATCGGGAAAAATCTAGAAATTCAAGAAATTGATCCTTACCCATTAAAGATATTCTTCAATGTTGTTTCGGGAAAATTACTTGAAAACGATAGAATATTAATATTAACAAAAGAGATATTTAATTTCTTTCAAGAAGAAAATATCTTAAATAAATTTGTTCAATCAAAAGATATTGATTCAAAGAATATAAAAAAAATCATTCCGCATTCTCTTTTTGATAAAGGACCAGGGACAAAGATTTCTGGAGTATGCTTTCTAGTAGCCCTAACATCAAAACAAGAGAAGGAAGCTAGAGGCCCTGTTTTCTTCCGAAACAATACCAAGAAATCTATGTTAAGTATTTTTAAGTTAAAACTACCGAAACTACCAAAGTTGTTAAAAGCACCCAAATTACCTAAAATTAAAATTCCAATTAAGACCAATAATCAAATAGTGGAGAGTTTCAAAAATAATTTTTATAATAAAAATAAAATAGTTCCAATTATTGGATTTATCTTAGTTTTACTCGTCGGATTCTATTTATTTAAAAGAGCTCCTGAAAAAATAAATGATAACGCTGGGGTTTCTGGAGATTTTGTTGAACAAGACCCAAGAGAGCCAGATAAATTAGAAACTATTGAAAATCCTGAAATTACTGTTTCCGACTCGGAATTATTTTCCTCCTCCACTTTGCCAGAAGGTTTTGATTCTCCATCTGATATATTTACTTCGTATCTTTCTAATCTTTACTTTTTAGATAAAGAAAATTGCCAAATTGTTAAGTATTCGTATTTAAGTAAAAATAATTGGGGCTCTGCCGAAAAGTGGTTAAAAGATAAAATGGACTGCGAAAATCCGAAGTCCATAGCTGTTGATGGATCTGTTTATATTTTAAATTCAGATAATTCAATCTCTGTTTATCACTCTGGACTATATCAGAGAATTATAATAATAGATATTTATCCGAATATAAAGAACATCACATTAATAAAAACAGCAAAGAATGCTTCTAACATCTACCTATTAGAACCAACCAACAACAGAGTTATTATTATTGATAAAAAAGATGGGGAGATTATAAAACAAATCCAAAGCTCTAAATTCAACAATCTAAAAGATATAGATATCTCCCCCACAGGTCAAACAATTTATCTCTTAAATGGTTCCACTACTTATAAACTTGGTCTATAATTAACAAGCCAGGCCACTTAAATTTCGTCGTCGGAGGTCCGTCGTCGTCGTCAAAAAGCCAAGCTTCTCACCGCAGTAGGAAGCTTGGCTTTAACGCCCCCGTCGTCTTCCATAAATTTATTTGTTTTTTATTTCTAAATATTTCTTGATATCCTCATCTTTTATTTTCAAATTTCCTTTTTCTAATCTTGAAATGTAATCTGCTTGTTCGGTTTTAAGAGTTTTGTATTCTTTAAGTAATTTTTCTACGTTTATTTTTTGAATTTTCTGCAATCGAGAAACATTGCCATTAACAAAGGAATTGTTTTTTTTCAAAAAAGCCAAAAAGCTATCTAAATCGTTTCCCTTATCCTTCATATTTTGAAAATCTCTATGAACTCCTATTTTACCAATCGCGTCCATATTATCTAGAGCTAACAATAAAGCTAAGCAAATTTCTTTAGGTTTTTCCATGCTCTTGAGCTTCCCTATCTCTATCACATTATCATGACCATAAATAGCATATTCTATCCATTCGTAGTTTGGTATTTTATTTCTCGAAAAGTATTTTTATATTTTTCGCTATTCAAAATTTCTTTAGATATCAATCCATGTCTTTTCTCCGATGTTTCAAATTTTTTTCCTATATCATGGAGTATAATCGCAAGCTCTACAGCATCTAATATTTTTTGATTATCTCCTTCTGCTGTAATTTTTCTAAAATTCTTCAACATTCGTTCTATATGAGGCACACCATGAACTAATTCAGTCCCACAATATTCTCTAGCAGTTCTTTTAAAATTCTTCTTAAGATCATTGTCCATAAATTTAATTATTTTTTAAGGTTTTTTGGGCTTCTTTTTCGTCCTCCTCTATATAGATTTCAACTGCTTTTTTGGCCTTTTCCAAAAGTTCTTTTGATTTTTCTCTTGCTAAATGCGAATCTTTAATTTTCTTCGCAATTTTTTCTTGAATTTTTTGATCTAATATTGGAATTTGTAAATTTAGAATGTCTTTTGTGCTTAAGTTCGTTTGCAAACCGCCGACTCCAATTTTTTCAAATTGCAACATCCCTGCAATTGAATTTAAAAATAATTCTAAATAAGTTAGGTTTATGTCTTTCGGAGTAATTGCTAATATTCTTTGATTGACACAACACTTTTTAATATTTTCTGGAATAACGACACAATTACCAATTGTACCTGACATTGAAATCAAAATATCTCCCGATCTAGCAATATCCTTTTTACTAATATCCGAATATTCTTCACTTAGAAATGCTGTATTTCCTAAATCCAAGAATCCCTTTTTAATATTATTTATTCTTATCAAGGGAACTCCGTCCTCTTGAAATTTTTCACTTTTATAAGTAAATCCTCCTGTATATTTTATCGTTAAATCATCTAAGGTTTTAGTTTTAAATTTGTTTATCTTTTCTAAAATTTCATCATATTTTGGTTGGAAGAATTCTGGATCTATTCTTTTGCACTTTTCTACTTCATTTAAATCCACGATTGCAATGTTTTCATTTGTTGGTTTATAATCTTTTAATCCTAACTCTTCTAGTAAAATTTCTTCTGCTTCCGCATATAATTCTTTTGATTTCTCTCTTTCCATATCTGCCTTTCTCACCACTTTAGCAACTTCTTTTTGAAAACCATCCGATGGAATAGGAATTTTTAAGTCTTTTATATCGTTTTCTGAAACAGCAGGATACATCGTAGCCGTTGTTTCTCTATCTAATAAGTCTCTGATAATAAAAGTTTTGAATAGAACATAAATATATTCTGGTAATATATTTTTAAAATCTCTTAAAACACAGAAGCCAGATGATGCTACTTTTGGCATATCAAAACTTTTTTCTTTTATAAAAACAACTGCATTCCTATTAGGACGAACAGTAGAAATCACTACATCTTTTTCCTGTAGCACTTTTTGAGCCCGAGAAGGAGCATCTTCTTTTTTTATTTTAGCATAAAAATAATCTCCATTAAAACAATTAACATTGGCTATTTCTAAATATTTAAAATCTTTCTCTCTTTTAAATTTTTCTGTACTCTTGCTTGAAATTTCTCTAAGATTAAAATATTTTTTTGATTTTATTTTTTTCTCTAAATCAAAATAATAATTATCGTAATACTCTGCATCTATTCGATACCCACTTTTAAGTTCTGATTTTTGAATTATTGAATATGACATGTCGTCAATTAAAATTATAAATTTCTATATTTTCTATATTTGCAAGGTCGTTCGGAACTTTCAAAATAATAGTTTGGTAATGTCTATTTTTGAGCGGGCTATTAAATCTAATAGTAAATTCTGCTTTCTTGTTTAGAGTGTGCTCATATATAGAAAATAAAAATTCTTTAATAGGAGTATTGTATTTCGTGGAACCATTTACATTATCAATTTTAAACGGTAGGACTTTCTCTCCGCCTGAATTACAATAATACCACTGCTCTCCAAATATAAAAGTTTTATTGTCTATTTTGATAGGATCAATAGTAATATTATATGCCATACCCTTTCCTTCATTTTTTAGAGTTAGATTATTGTCCTCTTTATAAATTAAAACAAAAAATGGTAACTGTTGAAGTTCATTTGTGGTTCTAGCAACGTTTTTCAACTGCCTAGTTTCTAAACTATACCAAAATAAAGTACCAAATGTTGCTAAAAGAATAAGATCTTGAAAAATCCAAAATAAATTTAGAGACCAAAAAATAATTCCAAATAAAATTAATATTAAAACAACTAAAAAGGGAAGTTTTATTTCATAATAAGGAGTTCTTGCAGCTTCTTTTTTAATTTTATCTAAAAGAATTTCGAACATTAAAATAAATTTTATTTCCAAAAATTAAATTTTTGGGTTTTGGCGAATTTTATAAACTCTTCAGCGATTTGATCCAGGTCGTGATCTAAAGTTTTTCGGCCTTTTCCGTCATGGACATAATTTCCATTATCGTCTTTTTTGTAAATATAGTTTCCAGAATTATCTTTTCCCGAATTCTTAGAGGTTGCCATAAAAATAGGATAATTCTTTAATGAGTCTCCTGCCTCGTTTCCCCATTTCTGAAGAAATAAAACAGATGTTTTTGTTCCCGTGTGAGGTTTAAAAGTGTTATTGTGAAGACCAACTACGGCTAAAATACGGGCTTTGTCAAAAAGATACTCTCTTACATATTCCATATTTGTATTATTGAAAACTCCTTGCGGTAGAACAAGAGCTAATCGCCCGCCAGGTCTAACCATATCAATCGCTCTTTCTATAAAAAGAATATGTCTTTCAATATTATTTACTAATTTGCCCTTCTTTCTTCCAAAGAAATATTGTCTTAAAATCCCGTTGTCTTTAATTTCACCAGCGAAAGGAGGATTTGTGAGCAAAACATCAAAATCAAAATAATGAAAAGTTTCGCGATTATCATTATTATCATTTGGTTTATCTAATAACAATAAACGTTTTTGAAGTTGGCTTCTTGCTTCTAATAATTCTTGATCTTCTCCTTTCCACTCGCGAGGATCAAGAGAGTTTAATTTAAACATATGAGATCTTCCGTCTCCTGCTATAAGCATCAAGGCCCGAGAAACCTTAGATATTTCTTCAGCAAAATCAAGTCCCCAAATATGCTCTTTAGCATAATCACTCATTGATTCATCTGAATTATTCAAATAATTATCTCTAATCCAATACATTGCATTTATTAAGAATCCTCCCGAGCCAGCAGCGGGATCAATTACATATTCGTTTTGTTTAGGATTTAGCATTTTTACCGCCATTGAAATGACATGCCGAGGAGTAAAATATTGTCCTTTTTTTCCTTTAGCAACTTCGGGGATCAAATATTCAAAAGCTTCATCGATGATAGAAAGATCCGAACCAAAAAGCCTCGCTTTTTCCAATTCACCAACAATTACGGATAAATGTTCAGCAGATAGCTTTATGCCTTCGTTTTCATTAAATATGCCTGGCCACCTTTTCATTGCTTCTTTGAAAAGCTCATTGATAGTAGTATATGTTTTAGAGGTATCTTTATATTTTCTGAAATAAATTTCTTTATCAGAACGGTTTATTCTTGCTTCTTTCTCATCATAAAGTTTAGCGTAAATTAACTTGAAAACTTCTGTAAAAACATCCACTCCTGCATTAGCCAATACTAATTCCTCCATTGATTTTATAATCTCTTTTAAGTCAACTTTAGTTGTTGTATATTCAAACAATGTTTTTTTAGCATCTAATAAATCATCTATTGTTTGTTCAAAAAATGGCAAATCAGGCAAAGTGTCATCAAACTCTTTAGGATATGGACGATAAAGAATAATTCTCTTTACTCCATTAGACCAAAGTCCAATCTCCGCCCCCTCAGCACTCAAATAACTTTTAAGTTGCTCTATTCCTTTTCTCTCTGTGGGACTTTTAACTTCAATAATAACATATGGAGTTATCTTATCTTTTTTATAGATAATAATATCCGCTGCTTTTGCGTGAATCTCTCTACCAAAATGAATGCTTTTTTCTGTATCAATATAGTCAAGAGGATACTTGTAAAAATTATTAAGCTTATACAACCATAATTGACGAACAATCTCTTCTGGTCTTGATTTTTGATCTGACTCGTCAAAAATAAACTTCGGTTTTCCTGATTTTATATCCTTAATGTAAAATCTTCCTTTTGACTCCTCTGTTATGTTCAAAGCCTTTTGAAAATCAATTCCATCAAATTCTTTTAAACCATAAAGCAACGACGTGTCACGAAAAATCTTTTCTAATACTTCAATAGTTTTATTTTGTTTTTTAGTTGGCATAATTTTAATTTTATTTAATTGGTTTCCAATAACCATTTTTTAAAACCGAAATTACCTTACCTGTTAATCTTACATCATCTGAGAAAAGAATATTTTTATAATTGGGGTTTTCTGGTTTAAGATATACATACGGAGGCTTATCATCTGAAACAAAACGTTTTACTGTTGAGCCTTCATCCATCTGAGCTAAAACGACATCACCTGAAACAAATTCTTTTTCCTCTTTCACCAAAACTACATCCCCATCGTCAATACCCGCGTTTATCATTGAGTCTCCAGAAATACTTAAAAGAAAAATATTATTTTTCAATCTTTTAACCTCGTCTGATAATTGTTGCCATTCTCCAGATATCTCTATTGATTCAATCGGCGAACCTGCACTCGTTACTCCCAAGAAAGCGACAAGAGGTGGCTCTCCAAGAATCTTATATCCAGCAGGCAATATAGCTAAGCTCCGAGCCATTCCTTTTGCATGCTTGATAATCCCATTCTCTTCTAGTTTTTTCAAATGGTCTAAAATTGACTGATTAGATATTACCCCTAAACTTTCTCGCATTTCTTCAAAAGTAGGAGGATATCCTATATTCTTAATATAGTTATAAATTATACCCAATAAGTCTTTTTGCCTTTTTGTTATTTTATTCCCAAGCATATTATTTTTATTATACCCGACCATGCACTCTGGAGTCAAGCGTTGGCATCTGTGGAAAACTATTTTCTTACAAAAACTGCCCGAGGTCGGACCTCGGGCAGTTTTTTGTTTTATTCTAGTTTTCTTATTTCAATTCTACGGTTGCGCCGGCGGTTTCAAATTTCTTTTTCATTTCTTCGGCATCCTCTTTCTTAACCTTTTCTCTAATCATTTGAGGACCGCCAGCAATAGCGTCAACTAGATCTTTGGCTTCTTTTAATCCTTTCTCTGTTATGTCTCTTACCGCTTTAATAACTTCAATCTTTTTATCACCAACTGCAGTTAATTCAACGTTGTAAGAACTTTTTTCCTCTTTGTCTGCTGAATCATCAGCGGAAGCAGGTCCGGCTACAGCAACCGGAGCGGCAGCTGAAACGCCAAATTTCTTTTCTAGAATTTTAACTAATTCAGCTAAGTCCAAAACAGACATTTTTTCAATTTCTTCAACTAAAGATTGAAACTTCTTAGGAACTTCTACTTCTTTATTTTCTTCTTCTTTTTTAATTTCTTCTGTCATATTAATTATTTTTTATTTTACTTAAAACTTGAACAAAATTTCTTATGTTTCCCTGAAGCACATTCGCCAAACCATACACTGGGGCTGATATGCTTCCAACGACCTTTGCTAAAAGTTCCTCTCTTGAAGGTATTTTAGCTAATGTAACTATTTCGTTAACTTCTCTAAATTTATCTTCTAAGAAACCACCTAATATCTTCAAGTTCTCATTTTTCTTAGAAAACTCATAAGATGTTTTAGCTGGTAAAACTTCGTCTTTAAATCCGAAAACTAAAGCAACTTGGCCCTCTAGCTTGCTTGTGTCAATTTCTATCTTACTTTCTTTGAAAGCAATATCCATCAAGGTCTTCTTAGCAACAGATATTTTACAATTTAATTCTTTTAATTTATTTCTTAATTCAAGAAGCTCAGCCGCTTTTAACCCCTGAATAGAAACAAAAACCATTGACTTCTGCTTATCAATGCTTTCCTTCAAATCTTTGACTATATTTTGTTTTTGCTCTTTTGTTAATGCCATTGTTATAATGCCAATCTACAAATAAATACAAATGATGCAAATTATTTATAAAAAAAGTGGCTTATTAATAAACCACAAATAAAAAACTTCTTTCCTCGGCAGGACTTATTCGCGTGTGCCCTTTTCGTTGTGGGCTTTTCGCATACGCCTGCTATCTGTGGATAATTTATTATATTCTTATTTTAATCTATTATTAATTTCTTGTCAACCAGGTCAACCCTAATCCTCAATACAAATAAGTTTTCGCTCTCTGTGGCAATAGCCCCCAGTATTGATACTGCTTACTCCCGAGCCCAATCCTCCTAAAGAAACCGCCCTAACTGAAGACCCCGATGGTGTATAACAGAGCGGGAAATCTGACAATGGAGCATCTCTATATCCAGCAGCAAACTGCTCTGCTTTTGTCCAGTTTTGGCAAGTAGGAGTGTAGCTATATTTCTCATTTAAATTTACTTGGCTTGTTGTTGAAACAATACAATTTTTACTACTTGCTTCATTAACACGTCCTAACCAAACTCCGTTCATATTCTGCAAAAAGGTCTTACTGATTTTATCAGCATTAATTTCTAAGGGATCTGAAAACTTCATTAAAAATTCAGTAAAGTTTTTACCCAAGAGACGATGACAAGTCGCTCCCTGAATTAATTCGGCTGATGGCTCTGCTTGAACAAAAATACCACTTATTCCCCTCTCGCTCTTTTTTAATCTTTCAACAGCCGTATCCTCGTCAGCATCACCACCAAGAAAAGCAATCCAACTCCCTCCAAGTTCTGCTTTATTCGCTTGTTCCTGACATTTTTGATTGGCACCTTCTAGACCATCTAAATTTCCTTTATATTTCTCTTGAGTTATAAAAACCCTTCTAATGTTTGGAAAATCGCTTGCCACATACGGCCACTCATTTTCAATAGATAAAACATCACAGTTAGTTGATATCGGATAAGTAATTGTGAAGGATCCCTTGGAATAGTCCACTTCACCATCTTCTCTCCAAGGATATTCAAAAACAGCTACCCAGAACCCATCCCCATACTTATGACCTTTATAAACTTCCCATTCATATTTTCCTAAACCAGCCGGAACATCTTCAGCAATCCACTCTACCTCTGCTTCATGAAATAAAGCAATACCTACCTTGCCAACTTTCTTTGCTTCCCAAGTAATTTCATATTTTTGACCAATCTCCCATTTATCTCCTCCGCTAGGAGATGTAATCTTTATTTTTGGCGATCCAAAAGTAATGAATAAATAGACAACAACAATCGCAACAATTATGATCGCTGCCACTAGAGTGAAAAATAGACCTTTCTCCGCTGTAATTTTATCAAATATTGATTGGTTCATAAGCTTAATATGCAAGAAGGATTATTTTCTGTTTCTAATAGTTTCCTTAACCCTTGTCTGTCTTTTGTTTTATACTGTTCAGTTGATACCCAAAACTTAGCGACATAAAGGGATCCTCCACAACTATCTATCCAACAAGCATCGCTTGAAAGATTAATACCCCCCTCTGTCTCTCCAATATATATTATACCATAGTCCGTATCTTTTTGGCACAAGATTAAAAATATTGCTGCCTTATCAATACCGCTATTATCTTTTAGCAATTGGGGACCATCAAAATATAGACCTGATAGTTTAATAAAATTAGGAGGAGGAGGAAAACTATCACCGATAGGAGAAGTTGGCTTTCCGCCTAGAATTATCGGAGCTGGACTAGCAAATTTATTCAAAAGCCAAAGAGTTAAAAAGAAAACAACCACAACCAATAAAATTGCCGATAACACATAAATAACCCACGTTAATATTTTCCTTCTATCAACCATTTATATATTATACCCCGTAGAAGAAATTTTACAAAGTGAAGAAATATTTTCAAAGAAATGTTTTTCACCGGGTGTCAAACATCCTGAGATGTTGGTCACCCGGTGTAGAACATTCTAAGCCTCCAATTCGCCTAACGCAATTTCAATAACTTTTTCAGAAACACCAAATTTCTTCGATAAAGGAATTGCCAAATAAGAATTTAATGTTTTATTGCTTATATTTTTAGGAATATCTTTTTGCTTTTCAATTTCTTTTTCTCTTTGTTCTTTTAAAACCTCTCTTGGGACAAGTAAATGATTAGCAAATTTATTTGCTTGAGTTTCAAAATAACTATATTGATCTTGTGAAATATTGTTGGTTAAAAAATCGTAAAAATCTTTAAAGGTTTTAATATTAAAATTTTCGTAAATATTTTTATGCAAAATAAAATGCCCTATTTCGTGAGCAAAAGAAAATCTTAGACGATTCTGATAACGATCATCCAAATATCTATCTTTATCAACACATATTGATCCCAGCTTGAAGCGATAAAAGCATCAATACAACATAATCTTTGTAAATCAGGAACCAAAATGATATCTATTTTCAATTTAACGTCTACGATTTTTTCTATATTAACTGGAATTATGTCACCCCAAAATTTTTCTCTGAATAAATCAGCTTTTTGTTTAATATATTCACCGTTCAAAAAAGGTACCTTATAGTTCATCTTTCTAAGCTTTCCTTATTAATTCAATTAATTTATCTATTTCTTCTTTAGTAGATTTCTTACTTCTCAAAGTTCTAAAAAAAGCTGGTAAATAATCCACAGCATCATTTTTTGACAGTATATCTTGAGGAATTATGCCTTGAGCTACTATAGCTTGATCGACAAACTCTTGCAGTTCTGAACTTTTATTAATACCCAATACCTCTGCCCATTTCTGTAAAGTTTTTGCATCTGATGGTGGAGACATCTTCCCCCTTTCTATTTTACTCCAATTACTTGGATCATACTTTGTAAGCCGGCAAATCTCTCTTAAACTTAATTCTTTTTTAATTCGTAGATCTTTTAATTTTTTACCAAATTTTTGTAAATTTTTAGACATAATATTAAATGTATTTAAATTAATAAGGTGTGGTTTAATATTACCACACCCAACAACCATGTCAATAGCTCTCTGAAGATAAATTATCTTAAGTACTTGTTAACAGCTGCGTTGTGTTCTTTAAATGTCTTACTGAAGATTGTTTCTCCTTCGGGAGTTGAAATATAATATAAGTAATCGTTTTCTGTTGGATAAATTGCTGCTTCCATACTTTCAAGACCAGGATTGCAAATAGGCCTAGACGGAAGCCCTTTAATTTCGTAGGTAATCATAGCCGCATCTACTTGTAAGAGCATACCTGCTTCTAATCTGTTTTTTAAAACTCCTGCCACCATTTTTTTATCTTCTAAACTTCTTACTTCTTTTTCTAATAAAGAGGCCTTAATTATTATCTCGAGATCAGGTCTCTTGCCAAACTTCCCCTTGGTTTTTTTATCAAAATTAACTAATATCTTTTCAATAATTTCATTTATTCCATCATCATAGGATAATTCATAAGTATCAGGAAAAAGATAACCTTCTAAGCTCGGATCTAGTTCTTCTACTTTTAAATATTCGGCGATATCTTCTAATGTCCACCCTTCTATTATAGTAATCGTTCTTTTTATCATATCTCCC
>Ga0180009_10004250_pt1 | contig 15903 bp, 12 predicted proteins | sample OS_PC_MetaG_FD_123537 | JGI IMG/M metagenome (GOLD analysis project Ga0180009, IMG submission 123537) | Groundwater microbial communities from the Aspo Hard Rock Laboratory (HRL) deep subsurface site, Sweden - OS_PC_MetaG | ecosystem: Environmental > Aquatic > Deep subsurface > Groundwater...
CGGATCAAGAAGTCCGAGATGAAGCGCCTCGACATCGAAGGCGATGCGTTCCATCCTGAATGGAACTACACGATTAAACCAAGGCGCCACGACCCGTAGCGGTTATCGTTGAAGGTGTCCTAACGAGGAATCGGAATGCTCTATGAACTTGTGAACTTTTCCGATGCTCTCGGTCCGCTCAACGTCTTCCGTTACATCACGTTCCGCACCGGCGGCGCGATTTTCACCGCCCTGATATTTGTCCTGCTGTTCGGCCCCGGTATCATCGACCTGCTGCGCGTGCGCCAGGGCAAGGGCCAGCCAATCCGCGAAGATGGCCCGCAAAGCCATCTTGCCAAGCGCGGCACGCCCACGATGGGCGGGCTGATGATCCTTTCCAGCGTCCTCGTTTCGACCCTTCTGTGGGCCAACCTGCAGAACATGTATGTCTGGATCGTACTCGCCGTGACCCTGACGTTCGGGTTGATCGGCTTCTACGACGACTACCTGAAGGTGACGAAGCAGACTGCTTCCGGCTTCTCCGGCCGGATTCGTCTCGGCGCCGAACTGGCCGTCGCCGGCATGGCGGCCTATTCCATGACGCTTCTTGCCAAGCCGGAATTCGCAACATCCCTGGCCTTTCCCTTCTTCAAGGATCTTCTCTTGGAACTGGGGCCGTTCTTCATTCTTCTCGGAGTTCTCGTGATCGCCGGCGCAGGCAATGCCGTCAACCTGACCGACGGCCTCGATGGCCTCGCCATCGTCCCGGTGATGATCGCCGTAGCGACGTTCGGACTGATCGCCTACCTGTCCGGCAACTTCAAATTCGCCAGCTACCTGCAGATCCACTTCATCGAGGGAACCGGCGAACTTGCCGTTCTGTGCGGCGCATTGATCGGCGCCGGTCTCGGCTTCCTCTGGTTCAACGCACCCCCGGCGATGATCTTCATGGGCGACACCGGATCTCTCGCGCTAGGCGGCGCGCTCGGCTCGATCGCGGTTGCCACCAAGCACGAAATCGTTCTTGCCATCGTCGGCGGCCTGTTCGTTCTGGAAACGCTGTCAGTGATCATCCAGGTCACGTCCTTCAAGCTGACCGGCAAGCGCGTATTCCGCATGGCCCCGCTCCACCATCATTTCGAACAGAAGGGCTGGAAGGAATCGACCGTCGTCGTCCGGTTCTGGATCATTTCCGTCGTCCTGGCGCTGATCGGGCTGGCAACGCTGAAATTGCGCTAGCGCGGTTGCTGGTGGGCAACCGAAGCGCAAACCAAGAAGCGCGGTTGCTGGTGGGCAACCGAAGCGCAAACCAAGAAGCGCTGTAACCGGCCCCACACAGCTTTAGGACATGCCTATCCCCTTAAAACCGGCGCATCGTATCTTGGCTGTCCTCCGCAATTGAACAAACAACTCCATGGCGAATTTCGCAGGCCGTCACGGATGCCGCCCCTGGATGGCCGGTTCAAGACCGGCCATGGAGTGGGTCGGTTAGCCGCCGTTCCGGTGCTAACGGGATAGGCATGACTTGAGGAGGTGTGGCCCGCACAAGCCTGCGCAGCCTTGGCGCATTGAGCGTTGCGGAGGATCGTCATGCGCCGGTTGTCGCGACCGCAGGGAGCGATGGGCAACCGAAGGCGCAAGAAATGCAGCGCCGGTTGTCGCGACCGCAGGGAGCGATGGGCAACCAAAGGCGCAAGAAATGCAGCATCGTTGCCGGCCGTCTCCTGAGTATTAAACTGTTTTGGCAACAATCGACCCTTTCGCGGTAAACTCCAGCCATGATTCGCGCGACAACGTTTGCCGGAAAAACCGTTGCAGTGTTCGGCCTCGGCGGCTCGGGGATAGCTGCTGCCCAATCGCTCGTTGCCGGCGGTGCACAAGTCATCTGCTGGGACGACGGCGAGGCTGGCCGCGCGCGCGCCGAAGCGGCAGCTCTAGAAGTCTGCGATCTCAAGGCTGCCGACTGGTCGAAGATTTCTTCCCTCGTCCTGGCCCCCGGCGTACCGCTCACCCACCCGAGACCGCACTGGACCGTCGAACTCGCCAAGGGGCGCAACGTCGAAATCATCGGCGACGTCGAAATCTTCGCGCGCGAACGCGCCGCCCATGCACCCGACGCCCCCTTCATCGCCATCACCGGCACCAACGGCAAGTCGACCACGACCGCGCTGACGGCCCACCTGCTCAGCCACCTTGGCTTCGACGTGCAGATGGGCGGCAACATCGGCCGTGCCATCCTGACACTCGAACCCCCGGCTCCAAACCGCATTCATGTGGTCGAGATGAGTTCCTATCAGATCGATCTGACACCGACGCTTTCGCCGAGCATCGCCGTGCTCTTGAACATCACCCCCGATCATATCGACCGTCACGGAACACTTGCACATTACGCCGCCGTGAAGGAACGCCTGCTCGCCGACGCGGACGCCTGCGCCGTTGGCATCGACGACAGCCTCACTGCGTCCGCCGCAAATCGCGTTTCACCCTCAGAAAGGCTTTACGCTTTTACCGCCGGCCAGGGCGCCCGCGCGATCCCGCGTCTCTACGCCATCGGCCAGAGCCTGTTCGTTCACGAGTTGGCCGGCGCCTATGCTTCAAGCGAACAGATTGCCAGCCTCGAAGCCATCGGTTCACTGCGCGGCCGCCATAACGTGCAGAACGCGCTTGCCGCCCTGACCGCCACCCGCGCACTCGACGACCTCGCGACCGCAGGCAAAGCCGCTCTGCGCAACATGAATGACGCCGGCGAAAAAACGGTCTGGCTCCCGCCGCGCCTTGCCGACGGCTTGCAAAGTTTCCCCGGCCTGCCGCACCGCCTCGAACAAGTCGGTCGAGCCGGGCGCGTGCTGTTCATCAACGATTCCAAGGCCACCAACGCCGAAGCCACCGAAAAAGCGCTTGCTTCGTTCGATGGCGGCATCCACTGGATTGCCGGCGGCCAGCCCAAATCGGGCGGCATCGCCTCACTCGAAACCCTGTTTCCGCGCATCGCGAAAGCCTACCTCATCGGAGCCGCCGAAGCCGAGTTCGCAGAAACACTTCAAGGCAAGGTTGCTTACGAGCGCTGCGGCACGCTTCAAACCGCTCTTGCCATGGCCGCCGGCAATGCCGCTGCCTCCGATGCCGCTGAGCCCGTTGTCCTGCTGTCGCCCGCCTGCGCCTCTTTCGATCAATTCAAGAACTTCGAAGATCGAGGCGACGCCTTTCGCCAGATGGCTCAGGAAATCGTCGGGAAAGGGGGCGACGAATGCAGATGACACGCGCCGACCGCAGCCGGCTGGCCGAGTGGTGGTTTACGGTCGACCACGTACTTATCGTTGCGATTCTGGTTTTGATGTTGTCCGGGCTCGTGCTGTCGCTTGCCGCAAGCCCCGCCATCGCCCAGAAGAAAGAGCTGGCGACGTTCTATTTCTTCGAGCGTCACATCGTCTTCACCATCCTAGGTTTCGTGATGATGATCGCCCTGTCGTTCATGCCCCCGTCGATGGCACGACGCGCCGCGGCGGTATTGCTCGTCGGCTCGATTGCAGCACTTGTCTGGGTCCTCCTCGATAGCGACACGATCAACGGCGCGCGCCGATGGCTCTCGGTTGCTGGTTTGTCGGTCCAGCCCTCTGAATTCGCAAAGCCCGCGACGGTCATGATAATCGCCTGGCTGTTCGCCGAAGCCAAACGCGTGCCGGATATGCCGGCCATGCCGATGGCGCTTGCATTGGGCGCACTCGTATGCGGACTGCTGATCCTGCAGCCCGATGTCGGCCAGACTGTCCTCCTTGCCGGCGTTTGCGGCGCCATGTACCTTCTCGCCGGTCTGCCGCTGGCCGGCGCAGCGGTCCTGATCGGCGTCGGATTTTGCGGATTGATCGCGGCGTATTTTGTGTTTCCCCACGTTCACGACCGCATCGACCGCTTCATCAATGCCTCGGCGGAACTCAACTCCCAGGCCTCGCGCGCCTTCGATTCATTTGCCCAAGGCGGCTTCTTCGGCCGAGGCCCGGGGGAAGGCACCATCAAGACGCGCTTTCCCGACGCCCATACCGATTACATTTATGCTGTTCTCGCCGAAGAATACGGTGCGATCGCATGCCTTGCGCTTGCCGCCTTGTTTGGCTTCATCGTAATCAAGGCTCTGATCTCTGCGCTCGATGAGCCCCGCGCCGCCAATCGGCTCGCCATCCAGGGCCTCGCCATCATGTTCGGTCTTCAGGCACTTATAAACATGGGAGTCAACGTCGGTCTTCTGCCAGCCACCGGCATGACATTGCCGTTCATATCCGCTGGCGGCTCGTCGATACTTGCGATTTCCATCACACTGGGCATGTTGTTGGCGCTGACACGGCAACGAGCCGACTCTGCCAGCTACGAATTGCCTGAATTCGCCATGAACAACGCCACTGGCGGCGCAGCATTCGGCAAGCACTGAACCTTGGGCGCGGACAAAATATAATGCACAACGACAATACGCCCTGCGTCCTGCTCGCCGCCGGCGGAACCGGCGGCCATCTTTTTCCAGCGTTTGCACTGGCTGAGGAACTCGGCCGTCGCGGTTATCTCGTCGATCTCGTCACCGACATGCGCGGCGACCGCTACGGCACCGGTTTCCCGGCCCGCAAGATCCACCAGATTCCGTCAGCCACCCTGACCGGAAAAACACCCGTCGCCGTAGCGCAGACGGTTTGGACACTGTCGAAGGGCATCGGCGCCGCGGTGGGTCTGCTCGGCGAGATCCGCCCATCCGTCGTCATCGGGTTCGGCGGCTATCCGACCTTTCCGCCGTTGATGGCCGCCAAGCTTCGCGGCATCAAGACCGCGCTCCACGAACAAAACGCCGTCCTCGGCCGCGCCAACCGTCTGCTCGCCGCCAGGGTCGACGCCATCGCCACCTCCTTCGAGCACGTCAAGCACCTCGAAGGCCCGCTCATCGAAAAGGCACGCCTGACCGGCAACCCGGTCCGCGACGTGGTCATCGAGTACGCATCGCGCCCATACTGGACCCCGGACAGCTCCGACGACGTCAAGCTGCTGATCTTTGGGGGGTCGCAGGGAGCCCGGTATTTTTCCGATACGCTCCCGCCTGCGATGGCGAAATTGCCGCATTCGCTGCGCCAGCGCCTGCGCGTCGTCCAGCAGGCCCGCGAAGAGGACGTCGAACGCGTCCAGCAGGCTTACGCAGCGCTTGGAATTTCCGCCGAAGTCGCGCCGTTCTTTGCCAACCTGCCTGAAATCATGGCAGATTCGCACCTTGTCATCGGTCGGGCGGGAGCTTCCACCGTCTCCGAATTGACCGTGATCGGGCGGCCTTCCATCCTGGTGCCGCTTCCCCACGCCGTCGACAATGATCAGCTCAACAGCGCCCTGACACTTGCCAAATCAGGCGGAGCTTGGTGTATCGAGCAGAAAGATCTCGATGTGGATCGGTTGGCTGTTGAGCTTGAACGCCTTATTGGTGATCCCAAGCTGCTGTTAAATGCGGCCCATGCCGCGCGCAGCCAGGGCAGGCCCGATGCGGTCAAGCGGCTCGCTGATCTTGTTGGCGAACTCGCGATGTGATTTTGACGGGTGGGGGCACTCGCTTCGGAATCAGACTAAGTTGCCCGGGTCTTGTCAGCGACTTGCATCGACAGCCTTTTGAGCGCATGCCTTCGGCCCTATCCGGCTCGACAGGCACTTTGAGGGAACGAAACGAATGGAAATGCCCAGCCAGATTGGCACCTTCCACATCATCGGTGTCGGCGGCATCGGCATGAGTGCCATCGCCGAAATACTGATCGACAAGGGGTATTCCGTCCAGGGCAGCGACCAGAAGGACTCTGCCAACGTCAAGCGCCTGCGCGCGCGCGGCGTGCGCGTCTTCGTCGGCCACGACGCAGTCAACCTTGTCGGCGCCCGTCAGGTCGTGATTTCGAGCGCGGTCAAGGACGGCAACCCGGAACTCGAAGCCGCCCGCAAGCGCGGCCTGCCGATCATCCGCCGTGCTGAGATGCTCGCCGAACTGATGCGGCTCTATTCCACGATCTCCGTGACCGGCACCCACGGCAAGACATCGACCACCTCGATGATCGCCCACATCCTGACATCGGCCGGCATCGACCCGACCGTCATCGCAGGCGGCATCATCAACGACTGGGGCACCAACGCCCGCCTCGGCCAAGGCCCGTGGATGGTTGTCGAGGCCGACGAGTCCGACGGAACGTTCCTGCGCCTCCCGACCCAGATCGGCGTCGTGACCAACGCCGATCCCGAGCATCTGGATTATTACGGCGACGTCGCGACCATGAACGCGGCCTACGAAACCTTCATCCAGAACATCCCCTTCTACGGACTGCTGATCGCCTGCATCGATCACGCCGTCGTTGCCGCGATGATAGCGCAATTGGATATGCGCCGCGACGGCCGCCGGCTCTTCACGTTCGGACAGTCGCCCAAGGCCGATATCCGCCTGACGGCAATGTCGTCCGATGGCCACGCCAGCATTCTCGATGTCGAACTGAGTGCCCGCGTCACCGGCGGTGAGCCGCGCCGCCTAACTGGTCTGCGTCTCAACGCCCCTGGCCGCCACAACGCACTCAACGCGCTGGCCGCAATCGGTGTCGCGATTGCCGCCGGCGTCGGTGACGACGCACTGCGCAAGGCCCTGGCGAGCTTCTCCGGCGTCAAGCGCCGTTTCCAGCTCACCGGCCAGTGGAACGGCGTATCGATCTATGATGATTACGCCCACCATCCCGTCGAGATCGCCTCCGTCCTGGAAGCGGCCCGCGCCGGAGCCAAGGGCCGCGTTGTCGCGGTGTTCGAGCCGCACCGCTACTCCCGCGTCCGGAGCCTTTATCCAGAATTCTGCGCCTGCTTCAAGAACGCCGACAGCGTCATTGTCGCTCCGCTCTACACCGCCGGCGAAAGCCCGGTTGAAGGCATCGACCAGCACACGATCGCCGAAGGCATCCGCAAGACCGGCCACGGCTCCGTTCTGGCCATCGACGATCCGCGCGACATCACCAGCCTGATCCACCGTTACGGTCGGCCCGGCGACATGGTCGTATGCCTTGGTGCGGGAACTTCGACCGAATGGGCCAACGCTCTTCCGGTCTGGCTGGGCGACGCACCGCGCATGGCCGGGGAGTAGGCCTTGTGGCATTCCCCGACCTGACCGGCGAGATTTCCGCCCTGCTGCCCAATCTTCGCGGGCGCCTCAAGGCCAATGCCGAACTATCCGAGATCACCTGGTTTCGCGTCGGCGGTCCCGCGCAACTCCTGTTCACCCCCGCAGACGAAGCCGACCTCGCCGAATTCCTCAAAGCCGTTCCCTCCGACATGCCCGTCTTCCCGCTCGGCCTCGGCTCCAACCTGCTCGTTCGCGACGGCGGCGTGCCCGGTGTCGTCATCCGGCTCGGACGTGGCTTTGGCGGCATCGAAATCCTCGACGGCCACCGCCTGCGCACAGGCACCGCAGTGCCCGACGTCAAGGTTTCCCGCGCCGCCGCCGAGGCAGGGATTGCCGGACTGCACTTCTATCGCGGCATTCCCGGTTCGATTGGTGGTGCCCTGCGCATGAACGCCGGCGCCCATGGCGCGGAAACCAAGGACGTCCTCGAATCCGCCCGCGCCGTCGACCGGCAGGGCAACGTCCACGATCTCACACTTGCGGACATGGGCTTCACCTACCGCCACAGCGACGTTCCCGACGACTTCATCTTTACGTCTGCGACCTTCAAGGGAACCCCCGGCGACCCGGTTGCAATCCAGAAGGAAATGGAAGAGGTCGCCGATTACCGCGAGAAGAACCAACCGATCCGCGAACGCACCGGCGGTTCGACCTTCAAGAACCCGCCCGGCCACAGCGCCTGGAAACTCATCGACGCCGCCGGCTGCCGCGGTTACCGCGTCGGCGGCGCGAGCGTCTCCCAAATGCATTGCAACTTCCTCATCAACGACTTGGGCGCTTCCGGTGAAGACCTCGAACGGCTCGGCGAAACCGTCCGCGCTCGCGTGATGGCGAATTCCCGCATCGAGTTGAACTGGGAAATCATCCGCCTCGGCCAGCCCCGCGCCGGCCATGCGACCGGCGAGGCGCTTGCCCTGCCAGCCGAAAGCGATGCCAATTCCTGACCGACGGGTCAGCCCACGGGAATCCGCCATGAGCACCATCGGCACACCACCGCCACGCACGAGAACCAACGTCGCCGTCCTTATGGGCGGCTGGTCGGCCGAGCGCGAAATTTCTTTGCGCTCCGGCGAAGCTGTCGCTGCCGCCCTCACCGGCGAAGGCTATTCGGTCACCCGCATCGACGTCTCCCGCGACATCGCCGCCCGCCTCGCCGGCCTGCAACCGGAAGCCTGTTTCAACGCCCTCCACGGCGAATTCGGTGAAGACGGTTGCATCCAGGGCATTCTCGAATGCCTCGAAATTCCCTACACCCACTCCGGCGTCCTTGCTTCCGCACTCGCCATGCACAAGGAGCGCGCCAAGGATGTCTTGCGCCGCGCCGGGGTCCCGGTCGCCGATGCGAAGCTGGTCACCCGGGCCGAAGCCGCCGCTGGCCACGTCCTGCCTCCACCCTACGTCGTCAAACCCGTCGCAGAAGGTTCGAGCGTCGGCGTTACCATCGTCCGCGATGGCGACTTGCCTCCCAAGGCTGTCGCCGAAGGCGGCCCCGCCGACCAGCTCGTCATGGTCGAATGCTACATCGCCGGCCGCGAACTGACCTGCGCCGTGCTCGGCGGCTGCGTCTCGGCAATCACCGAGATTCTGCCGGCCGAAGGCATGGCCTTCTACGATTTCCAGTCGAAATACGCTCCCGGCGGCTCCCGCCACCAACTTCCGGCCAGTCTTTCACCGGATGTTAACCAATTGATCCGGAAATACACGCTGGCGGCGCATCATGCGTTGGGCTGCCGGGGTGTAAGCCGGGCGGACTTCCGTTTCGACGATACCCCGGGCGGCACCGGCGAATTGGTGTGCCTCGAGGTCAATACTCAGCCAGGCATGACAGCCACCTCGCTCGTTCCCGAGTTGGCGGGCTACGCTGGCTGGTCGTTCGGCGAACTCGTTCGCTGGATCGTCGAGGATGCGAGTTGCAAAAGGTAGCTGACGCTTCGAATTTCCCCCTGCATGCGGTAGGTCCGCAAGCCCCGGGATCTGCCGCCCGCAACGCCTCCGCAACCCAATCGAATGATGACCACAATCCGCAGCGATCGAAGCGGGCGGTCATCGCACGCAAGCTTGCATCGCTGTCCGCCGCTTTCCTGGCGGCAACCATCCTCTCGAGCATTTTTGCCAGCGATGCCGGTCGCATGCGCATGCTGTCGAGCGCGGTTCCCGAAATCGGTAGCGTTATCGCATTTGCCGGTTTCGGCCTCGATCAGGTGACTCTCAAGGGCCAGCGGTACGCCCTGGTAGCCGATATCTTCGAGGCCCTCGACCTGGAAAACACCAGGACGTTCGCCGACTTCGATGCCGCCGCAGCCAGGACCCGGATCGAAGCCATCTCCTGGGTAGCGACCGCCGAATTGCGTCGCGTCTATCCCAGCCAACTCGTTGTCGACATCACGGAACGCAAGCCTTTCGCACTCTGGCAGGAAGCCGACGGCCGGACCTCACTGGTCGACAGGGATGGCCGCGTCCTCTCCAGCATGGGACGCCATGATGCCCCCCAGGGCCTGGTCCGCATCAAGGGCGCCGGCGCCCCTGAAGCCGCCTCCGGACTCTGGGAAGATCTCGCCCGCTATCCGAAATTCGAAGCACTCCTCGAGGAGGCCGCACGCATCTCCCGGCGACGTTGGTCGCTCAATCTGAAGAACGGCGCCGTCATCGAACTTCCATCCGGCGCGGTTTCTGCCGCGCTGCAGCGGTTGCATGATTGGCCCGGCTTCGAAGGCATCAGCCAACGCGGCAATACCATCGCCGACATGCGCACCGCCGGCCGCATCGCCATCAGGCCAACTGAACCCGTCGAGCCCATCGCTCAACAGCACATTGGCCCGAGAAATATATCCGACCTTCTGGAACCCGCGGGCTGATCCACCCCGGAGTTTCAATACCGCTTCCGCGACCGCACAAGGGATCGAACAAGACGACGTCTCCTGATCAACGAAGGTGTTTCGCGTGCTTGGTAATGAAAAACAAAACCGCCCCTCTGGCCCGCTGGTCGGTTTTCTCGACATCGGCTCGTATAAGAACTCTTGCCTGATCGTTGTCCCCGACAGAGCCCGCCACCGCTCGCCGCTGGGTGCGACCATCGTCGGCGCCTCTTGCATGCGCTCGCGCGGCATCAAGTCCGGCGTCGTCAGCAACCTCGCCGAAGCCGAACGCGCGGTGAAGGCTTGCGTCAGCGAGGCCGAACTGATGGCCGGTGACACGCTTGAAACCATAAACGTCGCATTTTCCTGCGGTCGGCTCGAAAGCGACTCGTTCCGCGCCAATGCGGAAATTCCCAGCGGCGTCGTTTCAAGAGGCGATATCGCCCGCTGCCACAGGGCGGGTCGCTCGTTTGCGGTTCGCGAAGGCCGCCGCCTCGTTCACATGAACGAAATGAACTACCGCCTGGACGGACAGACCAGCACCCTCACTCCGCTTGGCATGGCCGCCCGGCACCTGACTGCAAGCCTGCACACCGTAACAGCCGACCCTGCGCCGCTGCACAACCTGGAAATGCTCGCTGCCCGCTGTTTCCTCAAGATCGGTCGGCTTATCGTCGCTCCGTTCGCGAGCGCCATTGCCGCCGCCAGCCCGGAAGAGCGCCAGCTCGGCATCACCGTGATCGACATCGGCGGCGGCACCGTCAAAATCGCTCAGTTTGCCGATGGCTGCTTCGCCAACACCAGCGTAATGCCCGTCGGCGCCGACCACATCACCGGCGATATCGCCCGCAGACTTCAGACTCCGTTTGCAGAAGCCGAGCGAATCAAGGCTCTTTATGGCACACTAGTATCGGCGCAGTCTGATTCGCACATGACATTCTCCTACCCCCTCGCGGGTCATGAGGATGACGGAATGCACCACTCGAACAAGGCGCATCTCGCCGAGATCGTCTCACACAGGACCGCGATGATCGCATCGCTGATCCGCGAGAGGCTTGATCGCAGCGAGGTCGCCGAACTCGTCGGCGACAAGGTCGTCTTGACCGGTGGCGGTTCCGACCTGGTCGGAATGGCCGAATTCATGGCCAATCATCTTGGCCGCTCCGTAAGGGTGGCCAGACCATCCGCGCAGTTCGCGTTGCCGCAAAACCTGTCGGGACCCGGTTTTTCGACGGTCGTCGGCATGGTTGCCGCGGGGATCTCTCCGGCCGGCGCAACGATGCGGGTCGAGCACGGCGAAGCCCCGCCGCAAGGCTACCTGGGGCGGGTCGGACAATGGCTGATGACTGGATTGTAACGCGTCCTGAGCTGTCGCAGTTGGCAGCCCTGAATGTGGCCGGCGGCGAACCGCCGGCGAAGCGATGCGGGGGCGCAATGAACATCAAACTTGAATTACCGCAGCTGACCGATCTCAAACCGCGATTGACCGTGATTGGCATCGGCGGTGCTGGCTGCAATGCGGTCAACAACATGATCGCCGCCGGCTTGACGGGAGTCGAGTTCGTCGTCGCCAACACCGACGCCCAGACTCTCGAAGCTTCGAGCGCCGAACACCGCATTCAACTTGGCATCAGTTTGACCGAAGGCCTTGGCGCCGGCGCCAACCCGGAAATCGGCGAAGCTGCCGCCGAAGAAGCCATCGACGAGATCAAGGCGCAGATTTCCGGTTCCCATATGGTGTTCCTGGCCGCCGGCATGGGCGGCGGCACCGGCACCGGAGCCATCCCCGTCATCGCCCGCGTTTCCCGCGAAATGGGGATTCTTACGGTCGGGGTCGTCACCAAGCCGTTCCAGTTCGAAGGCAGCCGGCGCATGCGCATGGCCGAAGCCGGTATTGCAGAACTGCGCCGCAACGTCGACACGATGATCGTCATTCCGAACCAGAACCTGTTCCGGGTCGCCAACGAGAAGACGACGTTCGCTGAAGCCTTTCTTCTCGCCGACCAGGTTCTCTATTCAGGCGTCGCCTGCATTGTCGATCTCATCGTGCGCGAAGGCCTGATCAACCTCGATTTTGCCGACGTCCGCGCCGTCATGCGCAACATGGGCAGCGCCATGATGGGCACCGGCGAAGGCAGCGGCGAGTGCCGCGCCATCGAGGCTGCCGAAGAGGCGATCGCCAACCCGCTGTTGGACGACGTATCGCTGCAAGGCGCAAAGGGACTGCTTCTGTCGATCACCGGTGGCGCCAATCTCACCCTTTACGAAGTCGACGAAGCCGCCTCGAGAGTCCGCAAGGAAGTCGACCCGGAAGCCAATATCATCGTCGGCGCAACCTTCGACCACACCATGGAAGACCGCGTTCGCGTATCGATCGTTGCTTCAGGAATGGACACGTTGGCAGCAAATGCCGGACCGAACGCCGCCAGCAGCGGACTTGATGGCCTCGATGCTATTCGCAGGGCCCAGGATTCCAACGGCCTGCCACCTAACCTGCCGGTTCCACCGCCGGTTCCCGCCGATCGGTATCGTGCCAACGGCGAAGACCGCTCCCGCAGCAGGCAGCACGATTTCGGCGGCAGCGAAGCCGCCCATGCAGGCCATCGACAACCGGACAATTGGACATCGGTTGCGCCGCCCCGGGGCGAACCCGCTCCGGCACGCCACCCCGTCGACACACCAGTGGCCGTACCCGCCAACACCTCTGCTCTGTGGCGCTCTCCCGAAGGCGTGACGATCGAAACCGGCCCGGACAGCCAGCGGCAGGCAACCAGGCTGCCGCCACATGACGTCGCCGATATCAACGCCGGGAATCCTGATGGCACCTTCGAACCCCGGCAGACCGAAGCCATCCGCCGACAACCGCGCCGCCTGCTCGACGTCGAGGATTTCCCGCCTCACGCCCGTCGCGAATACTACGCCAAACGCGACCCGGAAACGGGTCGGCAGACATCGGCACAAGACGAACAAAAGGTGAGCCGCAAACAGCGGCTGATGGAACGTCTGACCGGTCGGTCGCGCAAGCAAAGTGATTCGGTTGATTCGCCCGTCGCGGAAGCGCACTACCGCAATGCACAAAACAATACACAGCAACATTCAGATCGAACCGACGAGGCAACCGGTTCCGGTCACGCTTCGCCGCCGGCATCTGCTGATGACAGACAAGCTTTTGAATTGCCGGTGTTTTTTGGTGGTTCGAGAGCCCGGCGTTAGTCACAATCGGCGTCGTTTCGCATAGTGTCGAATTCGCCGCATTCGGGTAACAGAATGTAAGAAAGCGTGATTTGTGCCGCCTGTGGCACAAGGGTATCGTCTGAATCGTTAACGGGCGATATCGAGTCGCTTTCCTTAGGTTGTGCAGCGAAATTCTGGGGTAGCTGCACAACGGATAGCGGTGAAATTTCGACCCTTCCTTAGGGGGTGGCTGGCCGTTGCATTGAGTGCAAAACGGCCGTTGCCTGGGCAGGCATCGAGGGACGACATTCATGTCGAATCGTTTTATCGGCTCGCGCCAGACTACGGTTGCGCGCGAGATCGAACTGACCGGCACGGGGGTGCACAGTGGAGCACCAGCATCGGTGATCTTGCATCCGGCAGAAGCCGATGCTGGTCTTCGCTTCTTAGTCACCAAACGTGGCCGCGTCGTTTCCGACATCGAAGCTAACGTTCATAACGTCAAGAACCTGACGTTGTGCACCGTGATCGGTGACGACGAAGGCAACACCGTCAGCACGGTCGAGCATCTTCTGGCTGCCCTGCGCGGTCTCTCTGTCGATAACTGCTACATCGAAATCGACAGCCAGGAAGTCCCCATCATGGACGGCAGCTCGGCGACGTTTGTCGAAGCCATCGATGACGCCGGACTGATGGAGCTCTCCGAGCAGCGCAAGTTTATCAAGGTTCTGAAACCCATCCGCGTCGAGGACGGCGACTGTTTCGGGGAAATCGCGCCGCACACCGGCTTCCATCTCGATGTCGAAATCGACTTCGAATCGCCGATCATCGGCCGCCAGCGCCTCGCCTACGAAATGGCGCCCGGCATCTTCCGCAACGAGCTGAGCCGCGCCCGTACCTTCGGGTTCATGCGCGACGTCGAGCACCTCTGGAAGAACGGCCTGGCCCTCGGCGCCAACTTGAACAACACCGTCGCAATCGGCGACGACCGTATCATGAATACTGAGGGGCTTCGCTATCCTGAAGAATTCGTCCGGCACAAGATGCTCGATGCCGTCGGCGATCTTGCTCTGGCCGGCCTCCCGATTCTTGGTGCGTTCCGTTCCGTACGCGGCGGCCACCGGCTGAATTCACTGGTCGTCAAGGCGCTTTTGTCCGATGTTTCCGCTTGGAGCATCGTTCAGGCACCGAAGGTCCGCGAAACTACCCCGGCAAGCTTCGCTTACCCAGCAGCATTTGCCGGTACATCGCACTGACACTACCTGCTAGTGTTCTGGATCAAACATTTGATTCCCGGGTGGAGGTCGTCAAATGTTTGTGAATCCAGAACTCAATCGAAAGGTTGCCAAGTGTTCCGGGCTGAGTGTTCCGGGCTGACATTCAGGTTCCCGGCAGGGAACCATATGTCAGAGTCGGAGCACTAGGGTTGTGTTAGGGTGCGGTTTGAAAATCGGAGAGTGAGCGGCAATCTGCCTAATGGACTGCCACTCATTATCCATTTCGATAGAGGATGACTCCGCAGATCCGCTATGAGCTGACGGGAACTGCGTTAAACTTCGGTGCGGGTCGATTCTTTCCGTTACCGGCGCCGCGTGGCGCGGTATACGACTAACGACAGCAAGTGGAGCCGAAGTTGAGCCTCGTGAAGAAACCAAACAAGCGGATTACCGATCGGAACGGCCAAGCTGACCGCATGACGGGGCGCGTTCGCGTTTGGGCAATTGCCTTGCTGTCGGCGGCGACGCTGTCGGCCTGCGCCTCCTCGGGCAGCGACCTCTCCAAGGCATTGAACCCGGATCCGCCCGGAAAGATGTATACCGAGGCCGATGCCGCAATGAGCTCCGGCAAATTCAACAAAGCCGCCGCGAAATTCGAGGATCTCGACCGCGACCACCCGTATGCGCCCGAAGCGCGCCGCGCCGTCGTGATGGCGGCCTACGCATATTACAAGGCCGGCAAGAACCCCGAGGCAATCGCCTCCGCCCGCCGCTATACGACGATGCATCCAGGCACCAAGGAAGCGGCACTGGCCCACCACATCATCGCGTCGGCCTATTTCGACGAAATGAACGGTCCCAACCGCGATCAATCGACCACCCGCAAGGCGCTGCAGGAACTCGAAATCCTGCAAAGCCGCTACCCCGACAGCGAATACGCTGAAGTCGCGGCCAACCGCATCCGTCTCGCCAAGGACACGCTTGCCGCTTCCGAAATGGAGGTCGGCCGCTACTACCTTGAACGGCACAACTACGTGGCCGCCATCAACCGCTTCAAGACCGTCGCCACCGAATACCAGACGACCGCCCACGTCGAAGAAGCGCTGATGCGCCTGACCGAGTCCTACATGGCATTGGGAATCGTCAACGAAGCGCAGACAGCCGCCGCTGTCCTTGGGCACAACTTCCCGAACTCCCCGTGGTACAAGGATGCCTACACGCTGCTGGCCTCTGGCGGTCTGGCACCACGCGAGGACACCGGCTCCTGGCTTTCGAAAGCCTGGAAGAGCCTGCCGAGCCTGCCGAAATTCTCACTCGGCGGCCCTGGTTAGAGGTCTCGATCTCACGCTGATTCGAGGCGAAGATCGTCTCGCGTTAGTCAATCCAGAGCACGGATAACGACCTTCCTAGTGTTCTGGATCAAACATTTGATTCCCGGGTGGAGGTCGTCAAATGTTTGTGAATCCAGAACACAATCAAAAGGTTGCCTAGTCTTCTGGGCTGAGTGTTCCGGGCTGAC
>Ga0180009_10004252_pt1 | contig 15897 bp, 13 predicted proteins | sample OS_PC_MetaG_FD_123537 | JGI IMG/M metagenome (GOLD analysis project Ga0180009, IMG submission 123537) | Groundwater microbial communities from the Aspo Hard Rock Laboratory (HRL) deep subsurface site, Sweden - OS_PC_MetaG | ecosystem: Environmental > Aquatic > Deep subsurface > Groundwater...
GATTGGCGAGATGCAAACACAGATAAAGCCAAAAAGGGATTGAATATTCGTGATTTTGCAAGTATAAATGAGCTTGTTGTTTTATCAAACCTTGAGAATATTAATTCAATTCTCATTCGTAATCAGATAGATAAACATGAACGCTATAGACAATTAAGAGAGATTGTTCAGGTTCAATTAAAATCACTTGACGGACAAGATTTTATGAGAGCGTTGAAAAAAATTTCTGACGACATTTATATTGAAAACAAAAAGAAATTGGAATGAACAATGAAACGACAACACACAATATAGCCATTAAGGGTTTCTATGGTTTGCGAAGGCCTATAGACCGCTTAACTTTTTGTGTAACCTCCTGATAAGAAATCGCCCGTAATACCTTACTGGTCATATTGTAATCCGTTATGCACAGTGATAATGCAGACAAATCCATTTTTACAAAAAAAGTAATTTTCAACTAAAACCACAGTGGATATAAACGCATATACCTTATGAGGGGGGGCTGAAAATGAACATTATATTTAAAAATAGTAATGCTTTTGGGCAGACGGGTGTGTCATTTTATGTTATTCAAAAGCATGATCAACACTTATTCAGGCCACCCAAATCCCCATCCACCAAAAAACCCTAAATTGCACCTCAAAAACGCACAAGCCCAATGAAGCTTAACAAACTGAAACCACGCAAGGCATTGAACAAGGCTTTCCTGAAAGTTAAATGCTTGGTGTGTATGCCAAAAAGATTTGTTTTAGATCCTCGGGATTTAGTTAAGTCTGGTGGCAAACAATAAATAGAGATGGCAATTAGAGATTCGGATGGGCTGACAATCTACACCTGTAAAGCAATTAAAAGATCAATCTAATGGAATACAAAGGATCCTGCTTGTGCAAAGGAATAAAGTATAAAGTGATTGGTGATTTTGAGCATTTTTACCTGTGTCACTGTCGCTATTGCCAAAAAGACACGGGTTCAGCACATGCGGCAAACTTATTTTCAACATCGGCACGGTTGGAATGGGTAAAAAGGGAGACGGAACTAAGGATTTTTCAACCACCCAAAAGCAGCCATATCAAGGCATTTTGCGCCAATTGTGGTTCAGCTCTGCCAAATTTGCAAATGGAAGGAAAACTACTCGTTGTTCCGGCAGGGAGTTTGGATACCAAATTAACGAAACGGCCAGATGCACATATTTTCATTTCAAACAAAGCAAGCTGGGATGAAGCCCTGGAGGAAGTGAGCAAGCTTCAACGCTTTCCGGAGTGAAGTTCTTTCAGTTAATTTCAATAAATATTAACACGGCTCTGCCGCCATTTTTTGTACAAGATGAGCGATTGTGAAATCTGAATTGAGAAACAATAAATCCTGATCACCACACCAACAACCAATTTCCCAAAGGAAAACAGAAAATTAAAGCCATCACGCTAAGCAAGGAAAGTATGTTTAGCAAAGCAAAATTAGTTTTGGTAGAGCATGTCGCTCCCGCGCTCTTCCGAAAACGTTTTTGTTATGGTTATTAAGTTTCCCTCGCCATTTGTGAAGCTGTCATTTTGTATGAAACCCCCGCGCTCCGGCGCGAACTATCTCCCCCGTGCTCCCGCGCGAACTATCTCACCGAAGGTAATCCTTTCGCGTGGTAATAAGTTAGATTACTTAATTTTGTTCAATATGCCGCGCTCCCGCGCGAACTTTCTCACCGAAGCTAATCCTTTCGCGTGGTAATTATCTGCTTTTCTTGTCCTTTGACCGGGCAAAAGAACCAAAGCCCTCGCTAACGTGAAGCAGGGATTTTGTATAAAACAACAAAACCGCAGCAACCGAATTTTTTTTGCGGAACTAAAAACATTTTTTTTACCTTTATGCCTTATTAACCAAACCATTGGGCTTATGCAGCAATTAGCCAATTCGTACGTGAAACCAATAGCTTTTTTGGAGGTGTTTTTAGGCATTGATTTTGAGCTGGGATATTGTGAAGCCATTGGATTACAAGGCGTTGGAATATATGCTTTAGAGCAAAGTGCCGAATTGCGCTATATACAGGAACTGTTTGGCTGCAAGCGGTGTTAATCACCCGTGATATAAACACATGATACTGAAAAAAGCATCTGTAAATCATGACTGAATTGGTAATAATAACGATTAATCTATGACAGAGGATGGTAAGATAGAAATAGTGGTAGCATCTTCTGTTTATGGTTACGAAGATCAGCTCAATCAAATTTGTGGTTTGTTTGAACAGATGGGATATCAACCCATAAGTTCACATTACAAGACAATGCCCATCGATCCTTCTAAATCCAATTTGGAAAATTGTCTTAAAGCAGTTGAAAACTTCGATGTATTTTTTGGCGTGCTTCGTCCTTTTTATGGTTCCGGTATTATTGGCGATGCGTCCATTACTCATAAGGAAATGAAGAAAGCGATTGAGTTGAAAAAACCAAGATGGTTTGTTGCCCACAGAGACATCAGAGTAGCAAGAGAGTTGTTCAAACAGTACCGCTATTTGCCTGATAGAAGTCTCAATCCTGTTTTTACTTACCGACCAACCAAATTAATGGACGACATTCGGGTAATTGATATGTACAATGATACTATTCTTAATGACATCGATCCCGCGGAACGAATAGGCCACTGGACAGATGAGTTTTACAATTTTAAAGATATTGAAAAAGTCATTCAAACCCAATTTAGCAAGAAAGATAGAATATTAGACATCATCCAAAAAATGAAAACTCTATGAAAAAAGATGGTGCGAAATATATAGAAGACTTGTTGCAAAAAAAAGAATCAGCAACACTTGAGTTTAAAGCTCTTTTTGATAAAAATGAGGTCGGCAAAGTTATTTGCTCATTTCTGAACAGAGATGGTGGTCAACTGGTTTTAGGAACAGAAGAAAATCAAAAAGTGATTGGAATAAAAGATGCTGAAAAAGTTGCTTCTGAGATTAAAAACTTCCTTACGGCTGAGATTGTACCCGAACCAGCTGTTTCGGTAGATGTTCAGACAGTTGAAAAGAAAAACCTTTTGATAATTTCGGTTTGGCAGGGAACTAATCAACCTTACATTTTTAATGGAGGAGTTTATTACCGTATCGGAAGTTCCACAGTTCAGGCAGACTCAAAACAACTCGCTTCATTGATTCACAAAGAGTACGAACGTAATCAACGTTGGGAAACAAAATCAGCCATTGAGGTTGAGGTGGAAGATATTGACCTGAATGAAGTTTTAGAATGTATCAAAGAAGCAAATCTGGCCGGGAGAGAAAAAAACCTGCCCAACAATCCATTACAGTTTCTTAGTAAATACGGGCTTTACAAAAATGGTGACTTTACCAATGCCGCTGTCATTTTATTTGGAAAAAATCCGGTTAAGTTTTTCCCTCAGGTTCGAGTTAGATTATCGGTATTCAAGACAGATAAAACTGGCGAGAAACTTTTGTATGACAAAATATTTGATGGAAATTTATTCAAGTCCGTTCAACAAATTACCGATTTTTTTGATTTAGCCTATGGTATTTCCAGTTCTTTCCGAACGTCTGATTGGCAACGAACTGATAAACTTAGTTTCCCCAGATTAGCTATTAGAGAGGCAATACTCAATGCTTTTATACATCGGGATTATTCCTCATTTTCAAGCAATATAGCCATTAATGTTTATCCCGGTAAATTACAAATTAGCAGTTATGGTAGTTTGCCAAAAGGAGTTAGTATTAAATCTTTATCTGAAGATCATTTATCTGTACCTGTTAATCCTACAATAGCACAAATTTTCTTTCTAAGAAATTGGATTGAGTTAATCGGTATTGGAACTGTTAAAATGATAGCACAATGTAAAGAACTTGGTTTTAAAGCACCTGTTTGGAATCAAAAAGATGATACTGTAAATGTTGTATTTCCAGATGTCAGAGTTCCTTTTAATTATAGTGAGGGAATAAGTGAGGGAATAAGTGAGGGATTAAAAAATCTGATCGAAAAGGCAATTGATGAGGGAATAAGTGAGGGAGTAAGTGAGGGATTAATTAGTGCTTATTTAGCTGTTATTGAAGTCTTGATAAAACTAGGAAGTTTAAAAGTAAGTCAACTTGCAAATGAAATAGGAAAATCTGCTAAAACAGTTGAAAGATATGTTTCTTTTTTAAAGGAAATTGGTGCAATTGAATACGAAGGATCAAAAAAGGCCGGTGGATATAAAGTTTCCGATATTCTATTGAAAATGAATAATGATTAACGAAGAACTTGCAGTAGAGAGGATACACGCTTCTTTGTAAACGCAAGAACTCCTGGCGAAAAAGGGGGTTCTCCCCGCGGGGCGAACCCCGCGCTCCCGCGCGAACTATCTCACCGAAGGTAATCCTTTCGCGTGGTAATAAGTTAGATTACTTAATTTTGTTCAATATGCCGCGCTCCCGCGCGAATCCTTTCGCGTGCTAATTAACTGCTTTTCTTGTCCTCTGACCGGGCAAAAGACCAAAGCCCTCGCTATTGGTGAAGCAGAAATTTTGCATAAAACAAAAAAAAACCGCAGCAACCGAATTTTTTCTTGCATAACTAAAAACATTTTTTTTACCTTTATGCCTCATTAACCAAACCATTGGGCTTATGCAGCAATCAGCAACCACAAAACCTGAAAATATCAAACAGATAATGGCGGATAGGAGTAATAAATATGGGCATATAAGAAGTTGTGCGGCATTAAAAAAACGGGGGTAGTTCAATATGGCTAGAACAGATTTCGAAAGAAGAAAGATGTGGGTTCGATTCCCACTCCCCCCTCTAAATTGATTATGACAAGAAAAGAGATATACGATTTATATGTATTGCAAAGTAGAAATGTTCGGAAGCTTAATAAAGTAAAGGATAATCTTATTAAGGATATTAATTTCTACATTAAAAGAGCTGATTTCCCACAAGTTGATATAAAAACAAAACTTTTGGCTCTTTTGTATAGCACATTTTCTGAAGCTCAATTTCTTCAAGTAATTCATACCCCTGATGGATTAACGGATACTGAAATAGACGAGATAAAAAAGATTAAGTCAAGAAATATAATAGAAGGATGGAAATTACTTATTGATTTAGCATTTAAACGAGTTGGAAAAGTTGAAAAAAGTGGTGATTTAGAAAATAGAAAACAAAAACTAAATAAAATAATTGAAGCATACATATGGCCTCAAAGTTTGATGAGAAATAAAATTGCACATGGACAGTGGATTCATGCATTAAATAGAGAAAACACCAAAGAAAATACTGATTTAACACATCAAATGTCTCAATTAGACATTGTTCAAATAACAAAATGGTTTGAGATTCATAAGTACCTTGGATTTATTGTAAGAGATTTGCTACAATCACCTAAAAAAGCATTTCATAATAATTATTGGGCAAACGTAACGGAATTAGAAGAATATTTAAGAAGAACAAAAAACTGGGATTTTGAATCAAAGAAAAATGAGTTAGTTAAAAAAGTAAAAAAATAAATTATGGCAATATTTGGAGCAGGTTCCAATTGGGATGGAAACGAAATTAAACAAGAATTATTTGAAAATGGTAATTACTTGATTGGCTGGGATATTGTAAATGCAGAAGACTTATACACTTTAATTTCTTCAATCAAAGTTGGTGACATTATTTACTTGAAATCAAATCGACCAGGTTCTTTAGACATTAGAATTAAAGGCGTTGGTATTGTTACCCAATCGTTAATGCAGACATTATTCGAAAATGAAATTGACTTAGCTAACAGAAGAGCGAATTTTGAACTTCCAGTTGAATGGATTTTTAGAGATGAATTTATAATTTCAATTCCTCAAGACACTGGAAAGTTGACTAATATCAGAGCAGCAACTTTATATGAAGAATTTTTGCCGTTTGTACAGACTGAAATTCTAAATGTAATATTAAGAAGAATTAATTGACAATAATATAACGACCACACAACAATGTGTATAGTGCATAAGGGTTTCAGAGGTTTTCGAGCGGTATCACCCGCATCAATTTTTGGTGGTGTCTTGATAAGTTTGAACTCCGCAATCCCTTACGACACCATACACTCAACGTTACCCGCAAGTTTGACGAAAAAACGAAAACCGACAATATGGAAAAATTCGACATTACAATAGAAATTAAACAACCAACTCCGAGTCAATTGATAAATCATTCTTTTATGATTGATTATAAAATGCTTGCAAAAGAGGCCAAACATTACAAAGAAGCACTTATTCGAATCTTAAATGACAGAATTGATTTCTCAACATACCCAGAGAAAGAAATTTTAGTAATAAAATACTATCGAAACGGTAAACATAAAATCGACTATTCATCTTTAAAAAATAGAAAAGCTAAAGCTCAAATACGACAGGTACTGGATGATGCTCACCCAGTAATTTGTTGATACGTTCTTTATATTTTATTGGCAATTTAAAATCATAGACTTTTTCAGGGTGGACAAATTCGCGAAGCGGACCACGACCTGACCTAATTCTTGTGAAAAGATGACCGGAAAGAAAAATTGATTCTTTTGTTTCTTTTTCAATGGCTACATCATTGAGCCGACAGATTTTTTTTTGTTTCTACTAAAATTTAATTGCATAATTATTTGACTTAAAATATTGATAATTAAAAAAATGATTAAAAACCTGCGGGTAATAAAGTACATATTGCAGGGCGGCGTTGGTGCGGTTAGCAACTGCGGATTCTCGAATCGCCGTTCATGTCCTACCGGACAGGAACGCTCTACGAAATCCGCAACGACAACTTACAGGTGACCGTAGTTCCTCATTGTAAAAAAAGCCACCGCACAAACAGCACATTTGGTTTTTGCCAACACGAAAGCCAAAGCAGAAAACCAAAAGAGCTGTTTTTTGCCAACGCAAAACGAATTTTTTAAGATAATAAATATTAAGACCTAAGTGATGGAATTTACTGAAAGACAAAAAAAATTCATAAACGATTTCGTAATGGAAATCAATAGTGGTGATGCTGCAATCTTTGCGGGTGCTGGACTTTCTGCTTCTTTGGGATTTGTGAATTGGAAAGGTTTACTAAAAGATTTGGCTGATGAACTACAGTTAGATATTGAAAAAGAACACGATTTAATTTCTGTCGCACAATATCACTTCAATAAATTCAAACGTGGTAAAATAAACAATAAGATTATAAATGAATTCACAACTCTCAAAACTGGTAGTGAAAATCATAAAATATTATCTCGAATAGGCATAGACAACTTTTGGACAACTAATTATGACAAACTAATAGAAAAAACACTAGAGGCAGAAGGAAAAACCGTAGAAACTAAAATACGGAATGTTGATTTTTCAAGAAACATCAAGAAGAAAGACGCTATAGTTTACAAAATGCATGGGGATAAGGACTCTCCCGATGAAGCAGTTTTGACCAAAGATGATTATGAAACATACAATGACAAAAAAGAATTATTCTCTACCGCACTTAGAGGCGATTTGCTGTCAAAAACATTTTTATTTGTTGGATTCAGTTTTGACGACCCAAATTTAGAATACATTTTAGGAAGAATAAAAGTTCTTTTAAAAGACAATACACCTACTCATTATTGTTTTTTCAAAGCAATAAGTGAAGCAGATTTTAAAGATGCTACTAAAACACCCGAACAGAACAAAGAAGATTTTTTATACGCAAAAATCAAACAGGAATTAAAGATTGACGATTTAATTAGGTATGGCATACACGCCATCATGATTAATGAATACACAGAGATAACAACGATACTCTCCGAAATAGAAAAAAAGATAAAAAGACGAAATATTTTTATATCAGGTGCAGCACATGACTATTCACCATATACAGAATCTAGTGCAATAGACCTTATTCATTCTTTGAGTTATAAATTAGCTGAAAAAGAATATAACATTGTTTCAGGATATGGATTAGGTATTGGAAGTATTGTAATCAACGGAGCATTAGATTTTAAACTGAATTCTAATTACAGGAATTTAGATGACTTGTTGATATTAAGACCTTTCCCTCAAATTCAATCAGGCACTAAGAGTATTCCAGAAATATGGACAGAATATCGAAATGAAATGATTTCAAAAGCAGGAATTGCGGTTTTTGTATTCGGCAATAAGTTGGTAGAAGGTGAAATTGTTAATTCAAATGGAATGGAAAAGGAATTTGAAATCTGTCTAAAACACAATGTCATTCCTATTCCAATTGGTGCAACTGGTTATGTTTCCAAATCTTTGTGGAACAGGGTAGTAATTGATTTACAAACTTACTATCCTAATAATGCTGAATTACACAATGCTATCAAAGAACTTGGCAAGATCAACCCAACAAAAGATGAGATAATAAATAATATAATCAAGGCAATAAACATCTTACAAAAATTTTAAATATGGCTAGAATAGTTTTTACAAGTTTTCATTATGTACCCGATAATTGGAGAGCATCTCAAATTAGAAACATGGGTAAAATTGAAGGTAATAGTGTTGCTACTACTAACAAATGGGAAGAAGTTACCAATGGTGGCAATAAAGCAATTGAAAAATGGATTGATGACAATATGAGCGGAAAATCTTGTGTTGTGGTTTTTGTTGGTGAAAATACAGCGGGTAGAAAGTGGATTAAATATGAAGTTGAAAAGGCTTGGAACGAAGGACGTGGAATATTTGGGATTTTCGTTCACAACCTTAAAGACCGTGATGGAAATCAAGCGAATAAGGGTAAAAATCCATTTGACGACTTTACGCTAAATGGGAAAGCTCTTTCATCTATAGTCAAATGTTATAATCCACCATATACAACAAGTAAAAATGTATATGACTATATAAGCAGTAATATTGAAGATTGGATTGAAGATGCTATTGAGATAAGAAAGAATAATTAGAAAGCATCAAGACTTTTGGAATAAAATGGCAAGGAGCGTTTACTTTTCATTTCACTATCAGGATGTAATTGATTTTCGTGCAAATGTTGTGCGTAACAGTGGTAAATTCAGCAAAAGTGGAGACGTGTTTCGAGATTCTTCTATTTGGGAAGAGGCAGAAGAAAAGCAAGTAAAGAAAATTAAAGCTCTTATTGAAAGTGAGTTAAATGGGTCGAGTGTTACTTGTGTTTTAATTGGTTCTGAAACATATTCAAGGCGCTGGGTTAGATATGAAATAATGAAAAGCTTTGAAATGAAAAAGGGACAAGTTGGCGTTGGAATTAATTGGATAAAAGATAAACACGGTAATACAAAATTATGGAGCGGAGAAAATCCTTTCAGCTATCTTTCTGTAAAAGTGAGTAGAGATGGAAAGTTCATTGATATTCTGGAATATAAAGACGACACTTGGAAAGCCTATAAAGATTTACCCATGATTAAAAACTCTCATTTCAAGGAACGTGATTTTGGGAAAAAGTTTACACTTTCAGACTTCTATCATCGCTACAGCTATTATTGGAATAATGGGAAAGAAAATTTTACAAATTGGATTGAAGAAGCAGCAAAAAATGCAGGTAGGTAAGCCAATGCTAAAACCATACACATTGCTAAGTCGCACCAGCCGACACCGCGCTCCCGCGCGAACTATCTCACCGAAGGTAATCCTTTCGTGTGGTAATAAGTTAGATTACTTAATTTTGTTCAATATGCCGCGCTCCCGTGCGAATCCTTTCGCGTGGTAATTAACTGCTTTTCTTGTCCTTTGACCAGGCAAAAGACCAAAGCCCTCGTTATTGGTGAAGCTGGAATTTTGTTTAAAACAAAAAAAAAAACCGCTGCAACCGAATTTTTTTTTTGCGGAACTAAGAACATTTTTTTTACCTTTATGCCTTATTAACCAAACCATTGGGCTTATGCAGCAATTAGCAACCACAAAACCTGAAAATGTCCGACAGATACTGGCGGAAATGAGTAATAAATATGGACATATAAGAAGTTACCCGCAAGGCTGAAAAAGATAAACTATGAATGAAATTGGTTCTATATGGAGAAAATGGGATTTACATATCCATTGTCCATCAACTGTTTTTAACAATCAGTTTGAGGGGGCAACACTTGATGATAAATGGAAAAAATATGTTCAAAAAATTAATGAATTAGATGACATTTCTGTTTTAGGAATTACGGATTATTTTTCAATTAAAGGATATTTGAAAATGCTTGAATTGAAAAAAAGTGGTCTTTTCCCCAAGATTAACCTGATTCTACCAAATGTTGAATTAAGAATTATTCCTGTTACAGCAAATAGTAAAGCAATCAATTTACATATAATTTTTTCTTCTTCTATTGTTAATGAACTAGATAGTTTGTTTTTTAATAATCTTGAATTTGATTACTCTGGGAATACTTATAAATGTATCGATAACGACCTAACTAGATTGGGACGAGATTTTAAAAACGACCAAGAACTTTCAGAAGAAATTGCCTATAAGGAAGGCTGCAATCAATTCAAGACAGAACTAAGCCAATTAAAAACCATTTTTAAAAAGAGTAAAAAATTAAGGGATAATTCAATTACTGGCGTTTCAAATAATAGTGTTGATGGAAACTCAGGTATACAACATTCAAGTTTAGCAGCTACAAGACAAGAAATTTATCGATTTTCAGATTTTATATTTTCAAGTAATCCAAATGATAGGACTTACTTTTCAGGACAGGGAGTTGACAATCCTGATAAAGTGATAAATGATTATGGTAGTCTAAAACCATGCATACATGGTTCGGATGCTCATAACCTTTCTGATGTCTGCAAACCTGATGAAAATAGATATACATGGATAAAAGCTGATACCACATTTGAAGGATTAAGACAAATAATTTATGAACCACTTGAAAGAGTAAGTATTCAAGAAAAGAATCCTCAATGCGAATTTGCAAAACCATTTTTTAGCGATGTTAAAATAGAAAAGGACATTGATGTTTTTACTGAAGAAACAATTAAATTCAAATCTCAAACTTTAAAACTTAATCCAAATCTGGTAACTATCATTGGGGGTAGAGGAGAAGGGAAAAGCGTGTTAATAGATTATTTCGCCAATGGGTTTGGATTGTCAAACAGAAAAAATTTCAATTATTCAGAATATTTTAAGATTTACTATTCAAAGGAAGTTTGTACAAATGATAACTTAGAATACAATTTAGGAATACAAAACAACTTGAATTTTCTCTATATCTCACAAAATGCCGTAAAGGAAATAGCTTTATCTCATAAGAAATTAGGAGAAGAGATACGCGGTCTTCTGAATTTAGAAAACATTGGTTTCTCTGGAACTGTGCAAGGTGAAATTGACAAGGTTGTTGAAGAATATAATGCTTTATCAGTTTGGTTTACTGAAACCAATTCAAATAACATTAAAATAAACGATAGGGAGTCTTTGAATTCTATTAAAAAGCGAAATGAAGATTTACTTAATAGTATTACGAACAAGGAAAACAAACAAAAATTAGAGCTTTATACTGAAAACATCAAAGAAATAAGATTATCCGAACTTAAAAAGGAAAAAATTGTAAAGGTTATTTCAAAACTAAATGTATTTGAAGAGGAAATAAATCCAGAACTTATAGAAATTGACAAAGAGATTACAGCTATTTCTTTTAAAAAGCAGATTGATGAACTGCAAGTTATAAATATTAGTTTAAGTAAAAAGATTGAAAATAAGAACAAAGAAAACACAACAATCAAAGAGCAATTTTCTGAAATTTATAAAGGAGACTTATCCTCATTATTGGAAAATGCAGAAAAGTATAAAAGTACAATAGAAACGATAAATGAAAGATTAAAACTTATTGAGAAACAAGAAGAAAAGCTTTTGATAGTAGAAAAAAACAAAATCGAAATATCAACCATTCTAAATACAGAGTTAAACAAGCAGGTCGAATTAATAAACAATGCTTGGGCAAATATTCTAAGTGGTAATACTTCTTGGACTGCTGAACAAATGTTGTTAATGAATCAAATATTGTCAGACAGAGAAATAAATATTCAAGGCAAAATTTATTTTAACATAAAAAACTTTTATGATGGGTTAAGAGAATGTATTAATGGAACATATTGGCGTAATAAAAATAAAGAAGGTGAATTGGAAAATCACTTTAAAATCACTGATGAATTATCATTTTTCAACTTTCTTAAAAATCGGTTAAGTGCTGAACTTATAGAAAACAAAGATTACTATTACATTACAGAGGTAGAAGATTATTTCTACAGTCTTAAAAAGCGTCAAAAGTACTTATATGTTCAGCCTGAAATTACTTATAAACACAAAACTTTGGATAAAATTTCTGTCGGACAACGAGGAACTGTTTACTTATGCTTAAAATTGGCAACAAGTACTTTCTCCACTCCTATAATTTATGACCAACCAGAAGATGATTTGGACAACCAATTTATAATAAATGAGTTAGTTGGAATCTTTAAATCTATTAAAAAATTCAGACAAGTAATTATAGTTACACATAATGCAAATCTTGTTGTAAATTCTGATACAGAGCAAGTAATAGTTGCTCAAAATATAGATGAAACATTGATCTATTACAGTGGTTCACTTGAAAATGAAATAATAATAAATGATGTCTGCAAGATACTTGAAGGAGGAAAAAATGCATTTGAACAAAGAAGAAATAGATATAAATTGAAATAAGCCCAGCAAGTAATAATGTACAAAAATAGTAGCCGAGATAGCAGTAAATTCAAGGGTTGTAGTCCGCTTCAACTTTCGTGTGAATTGAAAGGAATGAGGCTGCAAACGCCTACTTTTCATATATTAAACGTTAGCTTTAATTTTACAACATGAACGATACAACATTTAACATTGTAATAGATACTATTTATATGACAAATGATACAATAAATATAATTATTGGTTCCAATGTAATTGGTAAAAACGAGACAATAAATATTAATTGGACGGAATTAATAACTATAATATTAGCTTTCGCTACCTTTATTTTTGGTTTTTACAAAATATCAAAACAATCAAAAGATTCATTTATTACTCTTGAAGAACAGTTAAAAACACAAAAAAAACTAACATTAACATCACTTGAAAACCAGAACAAGGGAATTGTTCATCAACTTAAAATTGATAGTTTAAAGAAGCAATCTTTTGAATTTACTCACACTCTAAAATCGAAAATTTCTAAGATAATTTCAATCACAGCGTATTCTAAAACACAAAAAGATATTGTGTCTAACATACAACAATTGTATTGTCTATTTATTGAATTACAGCTTAACCTAAATCCAAAAAAGCCAAAACATAATGAGCTTATTCTACTAATTGAAGAAATATTAGCAAATATTGAGAATACACAAATTGAAGACTTGAGAATCAATATTAAGACAATAATTCTACTGTCAAAGAAAATAATAATTGAAGAAGAGGATATTCTAAATATAAAGATTAACAAACTATAACAAAACTGTAATGAAATTCGAAAATGATAAATTTGCTGAGTTTTTATACAACTCTCCGTTTGATGCTATTCGCAGAATAAAGCAGATAGACAAAGAGACATTTTTTCAGAATCTACACGTAGAATCAAAATCATTAAGAAATCAATGTACTCAGCTTACGAACTTGCTCCATTCCCAAATTGAAGAAAACAAAATTATAAACCTTGATGGCTTTGCAGGGATTGGAAAAACAACATTTCTTCATTATTATTTTGAGAAGCAAATGGAAATAGATTTTATCCCTATTGATTTTAACAGAAACTCAAAAACAATTAATCGAGCCAAAAATGAAGAAAATAACATCCCATTTGTTGTTCTGAAACTAGCTGAAAAAATAAAATCGAATCCAGAGAAATCAGATGTTTATCTTCAAAAGATTAAAAGTTTTATTATTAATAAGGATGAGTACACCAATCCAATATTAGCTGTATTAAAAGCATACTTCCAGGAACTGGTGCTTGATAGTGAAAACAAAAGTATAAAGGAAGAGTTATTTTCTTTTCTAATAGCAAAAAAGAAAAACATAGCACCTTTTTGTAACCGCCATTTTCTAGCAATGTTAGAGTTTTTTGAAAACACAAAAGAGCTAGAAGATAATTTTACTTATATAATCAATGATTGTTCGTTTAAAGATTTTTTCACTTTATTCTTTTTATTCCTTTTCTTAAAGGACAATTCAAGAAAAACGGTAATAGTTTTTGATAACCTTGATACTATTAATGTTGATTTTCTATCTGATTATTTCAAGACTAGCTTCAAAACAACCTTAGTTAATATTGCCGACTTAGCTGAATTATTTTTCCCTAAAGTTAATTTTAACAAAAACTACAAGTTTATTTTTGTTCTCAGAGATGGAAATGGTGCGATTATCAACTCACATTTACTAGGTTCATTTACTGGATTAAAAAGAACGCTGAATTTTCGGATAAATTATGACCCTGATGTTTACAAGCAGATTATTGAAAAAAGGATTAATTATTATTTTGAATACACAGAAAAATCAAACATCCATATTGAAATATATAGTAAAAAAATAATTAAATTTCTACATCAAATAATTAAAGACAAATACTTAAAAGAAATTGTTATTCCTCTTTTTAATGCTGATATAAGGAAAATCTCTGCATGTTTATTTAGCATTTCTAAGAAAAATGGGTTTATCAATTTTACAGAAAAAAACATATTAACATCTTTTGATACAATCAATGAGACGGAAGAATATGGACTACGTGGTGCTATATTATTTGAGATACTAAAATATTTAAAAACCGAAGACTTTCTTAGAGAGTATCCATTCTATAGAAGTCAAAATTCAATTTGTGAATCAGGTCATTTAAGTCATTTACGACTTATTCTAATAGCAGTTATTAATCTTTCTAAAATATCAAATTCTCGTTTTATAAATGATACATCATTCCGTCCTGCAAATATTCCACTAATTGCTCTTTTTAATAATACATCAATACTTTTCAAAGAAAAGGAAGTATTAAACACTCTTATTGATGCATTTAAATTTCATTCAAATAATTGGGTAAATCTGGTTACCTTCAGAAATATGCCATTTGAGTCTAACGAGGATATTGAAGTCTTCTTAAATAGGAATATTGAAGAAGACAATCTAAATATATTTCAGGAGTATATTGATACTTGTGTCAATATTAACCCAAGTGGCTTTACCTATATTAAGTACATTTTGACTCATTTTGAGTATTATTCTTCCATTTTATGTAATAATACAACGCCTCTTTTCTCGACTAAATTGAATTTAAGGCAAGATGGAAATTTCAAATTTGAAACTATTTTAGATAGTGTATATAAGACATTAAGAGATCATATTATACAAATAGATGAATGTTTTAATCAAAAAATTTACAAAGAGCTTTCCATGTCAAGGAAAGATTTTGAGAAATCTGTATTTTCGTTTAAACATTTAGGACAGTATAAACCAAGTGTTTCAGGCCTAAGTCATTCTGTCAGATTGTTAACAACTATTATTAGATACATTGATACCTTTAGAATTTATGCATTAGACCTTACGCAATCTAGGGAAGAATATAACAAAGTCAATTTGATTTTACTTGACTGGTTAAGTAGGTATAACGGACTTTTTGTTAGAATGCAAAACAAAGGAGCAAATGACCTCTTTTATGAACAATTTAGAAAAAACATCAATCGAGCACGTAATAAGAATTCATCAGCAAGAATGTCTTCAGTTAAACACTCATTTGCTCAATATTTTCGTTTAGCAAGAAATAACTAAAGCAAACAACAAATATAGTGCGTTTGGCAGATAGTGCTAAATATAAAGGTATGAGCAATAAATAAAATTAGTCGTATTTTGAAATTGAAGTGTTTCAAAATGCCAAACGCACTATATTCTATCAGTCTTCCGACCTCCAAATCCCCATCCACCAAAAACCCTTAAATTGCACCGCAAAAACGCACAAACCAGATGAAGCTAAACCCATTGAAACCACGTA
>Ga0180009_10004253_pt1 | contig 15896 bp, 21 predicted proteins | sample OS_PC_MetaG_FD_123537 | JGI IMG/M metagenome (GOLD analysis project Ga0180009, IMG submission 123537) | Groundwater microbial communities from the Aspo Hard Rock Laboratory (HRL) deep subsurface site, Sweden - OS_PC_MetaG | ecosystem: Environmental > Aquatic > Deep subsurface > Groundwater...
AAGAGGGACGCCAGAGTAAAGAAGTGACACGCGTCAGCCGGGCACTGTCCTCGGACGCGTGTCACCTTTTTAAAAAACGGCGGTTATGCTGAGGAGCTACTCCACGCGCTCGAGCTTGAAGACCACCGGCCGGAGGCCGTCGGTACAGCATGACACCATGCTACCCTTCTTCTTGATCCACGGGAAGTCTCCGCCCATGGCAAGGTGAGCCACATCCCTCTGGATGTCGGCCCACGCCCAGGCGCAGAACCCCTCAGGCATGTTGAGGGCCTTGCTGATGTACTCGGCCCCCACCTTGTAGCGGCTGCACTCGGGGGTCACCGTGTCGGCGGCCAGCTCCTTGAATATGGGGCCCGGCTTCAGCAGGGCCGCCACTGTGATCTTTACGTCGTTTACCAATGAATCACCGGGACATCTATACTGGTGGCCGTATTTAAGAGGGAGAGGTCAGGCACCAGCCTGGATGTGGGTTAGTATCTCCCTCCAATGGTCGTCGCCAGCCATGCCCAGGTCCCTGAACCCGTTCAGCCGCCTCCACTCCTATGGGTGGGGCCGGCTCCTGAGGCCAGGTGCCGGGCCAATGCCTCAGTGGACACGAACCTCCCCTTGCAGCCCTGGATGGGGCACGGCACCGTGAGCTCGGGCACCTCGTATCCGGCGAGGCTCTTCCCGAGGCGGTGGGCCTCCTCCAGCTTCCCGGGGCTCTCATTGACGTGGTTGGAAATCGAGTTGTACTTGACTACGTGTAGGCTCATGCCGGCCCAGGCCGCGATGGACCTGTACATCCTGATGGCGAGGGCTACACCGTCCGGGTCCTCAGCCACGTAGGTGACTATCAGCACCAGGGTCTTGCCGCTGAAGTTGTTGGGGCCGTTGCCGTCCAGGAATCCCTCCAGGCGGTCCATGAAGGTCTTCATCTGGCCGCAGATGGTCCACCAGTATATGGGGGTGGCGAAGACCAGTAGGTCCGCCTCCATGAGCAGCGGGTAGACGCTGATCATGTCGTCGTCTATGACGCAGCCTGGCTCGCCCAGTTTGAGGCAGCTCCAGCACCCGTTGCAGTGGCGTATGTCCATCTCGTTGAGGAATAGCTCCCTGATCTCCGTCTCGCCGGCGTCTCTGAGGCCCCGGATGAGGCTGCGTGCAAGGGTGATGGAGTTTCCGTCCCTCCTGGGACTGGCCTCGACTACAAGCGTCTTCATGGCGAGAGTTTTAGGCCGTGAATTATTTAACAGGTATTAAACACCATTCTTTGAACTCCGTCACCGGAGGCTTCAACCAATGATAAATCCTTATTATCCACGGTTTCCCAGCTCAACACATGGAGAAATATCAGCACGTGCGATTCCGGTGGTGGAACCTTGTGAACCTGGACAAGGCCAAGGACGAGCTCAGGGACTTCAAACCCAAGATCACGCAGCTCCCCACAGGCGGCCTCGACCTCTACAAGGACGACAAGCGGGAACTGACAGCAACCTCGGACACCCTGATGGTTCACCTCAGCGGGTTCAGGGCTGTCCTCACCCAGAAGGAGGCGAAGCCCTTCACCAAGCGGGATGCGGAGCTACGGGAGAAGATCAGGCAACTGTACCCCCAGGACAGGCCCACCCCGTTCCCGTGGGAGTGGTCCCCGGAGCCCAAGTTCACCGTCGAGGAATAGGTGGACCACTAGTACCGGACACCGTTTCATCAAACTTTTTTAAACAGCCGACTTGGTTGACGCAAACCTATCCCGGTGAACACTTTGCATGCCATACAAGCGGTGAACATATCCAAGAGCTTCGGCTCGGTCAGGGTCCTAGACGACGTTAACCTCACCGTGGCCGGGGGAGAGTTCTACGGGCTCTTCGGCCCCAACGGGGCGGGCAAGACCACCCTCCTCAGGGTGCTCACGGGCCAGCTGGCCCCCGACTCCGGGTCAGCCACCACCGCAGGCGTCCCCCACACTGACCCCATAAGGCTGAAGCAGCGGGTGGGCATCGTGCCGGAGGCGGAGACGCCGCCCACGTTCCTCACGGCCCAGGAGACTCTGGAGCTCACGTGCAGGCTCCGCGGCCTAGAGAACATGGGCGAAAGAGTGGAGCACTGGATCAAGTTCTTCGACCTGGACGAGAAGCGGGACGTCCTCTGCAGGGACCTATCCAAAGGGCAGCGGCAGAAGGTGATGCTGGCCGCGGCCTTCATCCACGAGCCCGAGCTCCTGCTCCTGGACGAGCCCTTCATCAACCTTGACCCCATCTACCAGCGCCGCCTCAGGGAGTACCTCCAGGGGCTGGCCTCCGAGGGCCGCACCGTGTTCATGTGCACCCACATCCTGGAGATAGCGGAGCGCCTCTGCGACAACGTGGCCTTCATCCACAGGGGCCGCATCGTGGAGCAGGGGCGCCTCAGCGAGGTCAGTCACGGGGAAAGCCTGGAGGACGTGTTCCTCCGCGCCGTGGAGGGCCACCAGGTTGCTTAGCCTGAGGCTCCTACACGCCATGATGAAGGAGGAGTGGAGGCTCCACCAGAGCCTCGTGGGCCCCATGGGCTCAGCCCTGTTCCCGGCCACCATATTCCTGTTCACCTCGTTCCTGGCCCTCGTGGCGCCCCGGGTGCTGAGCCACATGCCCACAGCCACCATCCTGCTGATGCTGCACGTGGCCAGCGTCCTCTACGGGCTCTTCGTGGGCAGTTTCGGGGCCATCGGTGAGCACGTGATGACCGGGCGCCTGGGCCAAGTCAGCATGATCATGCAGATGCCCCAAACGTACCCGGTTAGCTTCAGGAGGATGATGGCCGTCTTCTACGCCAAGGACTCCCTGTTCTACCTCCTCTACAGCTACGTGCCCCTGACGCTGGGCCTGGCCGTAGCCGCTCCGGGGGCGGGGGTAAGCCTCGGCGGTGTGGCCATGCTGGGCCTCACCACGTTCCTCTCCTTCATGATGGGGATGGGCCTCAGCTTCACCCTCTCAGCCGTATCCGTCCGCAGCCGGCCCCTGTGGCTGCTGCTCAACGCCGCGGTGGCTGGCGTAGCCGCCCTGGTCTACCCCCTAGGGCTGCTGCCGCCGGAGCAGATCATCCTGCCCCTGGCCTACTGGACTGAGAGGAGCATGTGGACGCTTGGAGCCTCATCTGTAACAGCTGTTGTACTGGCATCAGCAGGCGTCGCTTTGATGAAGGAGCGGTACGAGTCCAGGGAGTCCCGTTCAGGGTTCAGCTTCCTAGATGCGGAGAGCCTCTTCGGCTTCACAGGCGGCCTCAGCACCCTGGTAGCCAAGGAGTGGGCCGAAGTGCGCAGGGCAGGAGCCCTGGCACCTGTGATTATGAGCTTCGCGGGCCACCTGCTGGCCATCTACGGGATGAGCTGGGTCTTCGAGGCCGGCGTCGGCGTCAGCCTGAGCTTCAACGTGGTGTTCTACAGCGGCTTCGTGGGCTTCATGGGTGTCATGACCTACAGCTTTCTCACCAATCTGGAGCACAACGAGTACCTGAACGTGCAGCCGGTGTCCGTGGACATGGTAGTGAAGGCCAAGCTGGTCCTATACTTCATCCTCACGGCCGGGGTCTCCGCGGCCTACGTGGTGGGCATCGGCCTCCTGAAGGGTCAGCTGTCCCTGGTGCCCCTGGGGCTGCTGCTGGCCGGGGCCACCAGCGTCTATGTTGTTGGGGTGACCAGCTACCTCACCGGCCTCTGGACCAACACCATGTTCTTCGACGCCCGAGTCATCCTCAAGTTCTGCGCCTTCGTGGTGCCCCCCATGATAGTGACCGAGATCGCGGCCCTCATGATGCCCATGAGGGCCGGTCTGGCGACGCCCGTCGTCGTGGCGGTGTCAGCGGTGCTTCTGCTGGCATCTGCTCCGCTTCTCAGGCGCATGGAGCGGAGGTGGGCGGCTGTACCCTTCAGCTTCGTCAACGCTGGCGGCTAGATAGCTAGCCTAATGCCCCTATGTGGGTGCTTTAGCTATAATCATCTCGTGCAGCATGCGCTCTGAGCCATGGCTTAAATCCTCTAAAAAAAGGTGATTAGGCTGCGGCGCCCGCGGCCGCCCCGGGTTGACCGGGCTTGGGGTAGAAGGGCGTGTTGGCGGGGACCGCGTAGACCCTGGTGCCCATCTCCCGGTCCAGCATTAGGACCGCCTGGGCCTGGGCCCCGGCTATCTCCAGCTGCTGTACGGCCTCGCTGGGGTTGGCCTCCTCCTCCACCTGCTCGTCCACGAACCACTGGAGAATCTTCCAGGACGCGTTGTCGTTCACATCCTGGGCCACCTTCACCATGTGGTTGATGCGGCCCGTGATGTGCTGCTCATGGGCGTAGGCGGCCTTGAAGATCTCCAGGGGGCTCGCCCACGTCTTAGGCGGCTTGGCTATGGCCTCGAGCTCCACGTGGGCCTGCCTCTCCGCTATGAAGTTGTAGAAGATGTCAGCGTGGATCTTCTCCTCCCTAGCCTGAACCCTCATCCAGGTGGCCATGCCCTTGTATCCCTTGTACTCTAGGTCGGCGGCCATGGCCTCGTAGATGTACATGCTGTAGGTCTCCTCGTTGATCTGCTGGTTGAGCTCCTTGAGCATCTTGTCCGGTAACATAACTATCAATTTTTTCTAGGAGCCGCGCCTTAAAAACATGGACGGGGGCTACCTGCGGCTGACCACCAGGGTTATGAGCTCGTCGTTCCTCACGGGCTGGCCGCCGGTCTCCTCCTTGTGCCTCCAGAGGTCGGCTACACCCTTCCTGAGGCCCTCCTCTGTGATGGGCCGGAACATGCTCCACAGCCGCTTCTCAGCCACCTCCACGAACTCCTCCACCGTCTGGTAGCGTTCCAGACTGTACTCGTGGAACACTGTCTCCTTGAATCCGGCGTTCCTGAAGTAGATTCGGAACTCGTGATTACTGGGGTAGACCCTTAGCTGGTGGGTCTTGATCTCGGGGAAGTACCTGAAGACCACTTTATGGTGGAGCTGGCTGTGGCTGATGGTCCTGATGACGTAGCAGCCCCCCTGCTTCAGCACGCGGCCGCTCTCGTCGGCGGTGCCCTGCCGGTCCTGTATGTGGTGCCAGACCTGGCTGCTGAATATGCAGTTCAGGAGTCCGGGGCGCAGGGGCAGCCACTCCCCCATCCCGGCGAACCAGTGGACGCCTCGGCTCTTCTCCCTGGCCTGGCCCAGCATCCCGGCCACGGGGTCCATGCCCAGCATGGTGCAGCCCACGTGCCTCATGATGCCCACCGTGTAGAGGCCTGTGCCGCAGCCCAGGTCCAGCACCCTCGAGTCCTCGTCGAGGGCGGCCAGCCTCTTGGTCTCATCAGCCCAGAGCTCCACGTTCTCGCCTGCCCTGCCCTTGTCGTACTCCTTGGATATCTTGCTGAACTCTTTCCCGGACTCTCTGCTGTAGCTGCGGCTCATGGGATGGAACACCGCTTATGGAGCATAAAAAGCCTAGGAGGCTACCTTTTCTCGGCTTCCTCCACGATGATGGGTATGCTCATCTCGGCTGAGCTCACCCCCTGGCACCAGGCTAGGAGGCTGGCTGACTCGATCTCCTCCTTGCTGGCCCCCGCCTTGAAGGCCTGCCTCACCCAGAACCGGGTGGAGAGGGGGGCCCTCGTTGTGCTGTTGATGGCCACGAGGATTAGTGCCCTGGTCTTGGGGTCGAGGGCCTCGCCCACGTTCATCTCTTCGAAGAGGTTGAGTGTGCCTTGGCTACGCGGGGGCACTCGTCGCTGAAAACCGTTCAAACATCCTTTCCGGGCATGAGGGCAGTCTACGGCAAATATTAATATAAGCACTCGTAATAATTGGGAGCGCGAGCCGCCATAGCTCAGCTCGGTTAGAGCGTCTGCCTGTTAAGCAGTTGGCCTTCGGTTCAAATCCGAATGGCGGCGCCATTCTTCTAAACTATGTCCACCATGGTCCAGCTGAAGGACATGACCTCGCCCGTCACGGCGTTCACGTTGGCCCGGGCCTCCAGCTTCAGCTTGGGCACCGTCACCGAGGCGGCCATGAACTCCAGGCTCGTGTAGGTCTCCAGCCTGACCTGGTAGACGCTGCCGCTCACCTTGGCCACGGAGACCCTGTTCCAAACCATCTTACCCATCTTGCCGTCCAGAACAGGTGTCAACAGTATCTTGGCGGTGGTCTCCCCGTAGGCCTTGGCCCAGCCAGAGTATGCGGTGTTCTCAGCCATGAGGACGCTGTGAACCATGTCCGTCAGGCTGGCCACGTTGGCCTGGCTGGGGTTACCCATCCACGCCCTGAACCTCTCGAAGGCGAGGGACTGGGAAACCTTCTCCTGCACATCCACCACCTTGGCGTCCACGGCCTGGAACTGCTCCTGCACGCTGCCGAAGCCTGCCATTGTATTGGCCCAGTCCGCCTGGAGGGCATCTATGTCCTCCTGGAGGCTGCTCAGGTCCTCCTCGAGGTCGGTGTAGTCGCCTGTGAGGGCGTTCACCTTGTTCTCGAGGCCGTTGATCTTCCCGTTCATCTGGCTCAGGCTCACCTCCAGGGCCAGTATCCTGTTGCCCAGGGTGGTCATGGAATCGGTGAGGCCCATGATGGAGCCCAGGCTTCTCTGTACGTCTCCTATGCTTGCGTTGAGGCGGGTCAAGTGGGCGTTCACCTGGTCCAGTCCGTCATCCATCTCCTGGATGTGGTCCTCTATGCTCTTGTTGCTGTCCCTGACCATCTGAGGGAAGAACACAGCGTAGCCTGAGCCCAGCCCCAGGCTGGCGCCCAGGATGAGGCCGATGATTACAAGCGCTAGGGGTTTTGATGACGAAGCCTGCATGGCTATATTTTGGGTTCGCTGGAATAAAGCTTTGACACTACTTGGTGAAGTGGATCCAGCCGCCGGGCCCGATGGGCTTGACTTCTCCGCCGTGGTCAAGGGTTATCTCCTTCTCCTCGGTGACCTCGCCGATGACGTGGAGGCCGCAGTCCACCCCTGCGAGGGCTGACTGAACCTTGTCCCGCTCCTCCGGCTTGAAGGAGAAGATCAGCTCGTACTCCTCGCCCCCGTAGAGGGCCAGCTCTACGGGATCCAGGCCGCTGTGCTCCGCGAACCGCTCGGCAGCCGGGTGGACGGGGGGATCGGTGACCCTGTACCCGAGGCCGGTGCTTCGGGAGAGGTCGTGAAGGCTCACCCCCAGGCCGTCGCTGCTGTCCATGCACCCCGTGACGGCCCCCGTCATGGATAGGGCTACGCCCTCCCAGACCCGGGCCACCGGCATGTAGATGGAGTCCAAGACCGGCTTCCTGATGTCCTCCGGTAGCTCGTACCCCTCCAGGAGGTGCTTGAAGCCGGCGGATGTGAGACCGAAGGCCCCTGTTGTGGCCAGGAGGTCACCGGGCTGGGCGCCCCCCGCCCTCCTCATGATCCTCTTCTCCACCACCAGGCCGAGGGCTATTCCTGAGATGATTATATCGCAGGCCTCGTTGGTGTCACCCCCCACCACGTGGGCCCCGTAGAGCCTGGCCCCGGCCTCGAAGCCCCTGGCCAGCTCCTCCACCGTCTCAACCGGGGTGTCCCCAGGGACGGCCAGGTCGGCCATGAAGGCCATGGGCGGGACCCCCTTGGCGCCCAGGTCGCTCACGTTCATGACCACCGCCTTCCGGGCCACCTGGAAGGGCGTCATGCCCGCGGGGACGTCGGTGCTCCACACCAGCATGTCCGTGTTGATGACCAGGGCCCTGCCGTCGCCCAGGCTGAGGGCGCTGGCGTCGTCCCAGAAGGGTATGGGCATCCCGGGCATCCTGGTTAGGTGCCGCATTATCCGGGTGACGAGCTCCCGCTCCCCTATGTCCCTTACAGTGGCCATCCGCATCCAGATAGGTTTCCATTGCCCCGGGTTTAAGCTTTCAGCCGTTTGGTAAACGTCAAATATGGGAGATAGACATGTACTGTGATTGCTTTGCCTGAAATGCAGATGCCGCTTGAAGACATCAGGGTCCTGGACCTGACCCACGTATGGTTTGGCCCCTGGTGCACCATGATGATGGCTGACATGGGCGCCGAGGTCATAAGGATAGAGCCCCCCTGGGGCGCCATAGACAGGCTAGCCGAGGGCGCCCTCTTCGGCGGAGCCAGCTACACGTTCCACCACCTCAACCGGAACAAGAAGGACCTGACCCTTAACCTGAAGGACCCCGAGGGCCTAGCCATAATCAAGGAGCTGGTGAAGAAGAGCGACGTGGTGGTCCAGAACTTCAGCCCCGGAACCATGGAGGACCTTGGCCTGGGCTACGACGTGCTCAAGGAGCTCAACCCGAGGATCATCTACGCTGCCCTCAGCGGTTTCGGCCAGTACGGCCCCTACAGGGAGTGGAGGAGCTACGCCATGATCGCTGAGGCCATGAGCGGCCACACCATGCTCACCGGCGAGAACCACGACCCCAAGGGTCCCCCCATCGAGATGGCTCAGGCCTACGGGGACCTAGGCCCAGGCACCATGGCTGTCATGGCCATACTAATGGCGTTGAGGTACAGGGACAAGACAGGCATAGGCCAGATGATCGACGTGGCCCAGCTGGACTGCATGGTGGCCTACAACACGGCCATCACGGGTTACCTCCTCTCCGGCCTGATGCCCCTGGAGCTCCGGGAGAAGTACCCGCGAGGCAGGGGAGCCGGCGGGATATTCAAGACCAAGGACGAGAAGTGGATAAGGATGACAGCCTTCGGGCCCAGGGCCATGGACAGGATAGTGCAGCACATGGGCGTCGAGCACGACCAGGTCACAGAGGAGATGCTGAGGGAGAAGACGGCCACCATGACCCGGGACGAGGCCGTGGCCTACTACACGGAGATGGGTCTGCCCTGCGCCCCCATCCTCCACGTGGACGAGACGGTGGCGGACCCCCACATCAACGCCCGCGACATGTTCATGGAGATGGACCACCCCAAGGCGGGAAGGATCAAGCTCATCAAGTTCCCTGTCAAGTTCTCGGAGACGCCGGCCCAGATGAAGACGCCTGCCCCCGTCCTTGGGCAGCACAACAACGAGATACTGAGTGCTCTCCTGGGCTTCACCGAGGAGAAGATCAAGGAGCTGGTAGGCAAGGGCGTCATAAGCTACCCCGGATAGCAGGATAGCATCTCTTAAATTCCTATTCTTATTTATGGTTCATAGCGCCCCGGTAGCTCAGCGGTCAGAGCGGCAGCCTCGTAAGTTGTAGGTCGCGGGTCCGAATCCCGCTCGGGGCTCCACACTCAGGTTAACGTCATCCGCCGATCTCCCCCTTCCTGAGAGGGCTTGAAGACTCCTTTTAATACTCCCAATCCGTAGTCAACTTATGTCTAAATGTCCTCAATGTGAAGACGAGGTCCGTGAGGACGCCGCCTTCTGCCCAAACTGCGGGTACAACCTGAAGCAAGGCGAAGTAAGTGACGCAGAGGCACCCGGGGAGAGAAAGAGGAGCTACACGGAGCACCTAACAATCGCGTACAACGTCGCGAACCAGAACCCGACGGTGTTTGTACCAGCATTATTGGCTGGAATAATTTCTTCCGGCTTAAACTGGCTAGGCCAGGGCTCACTAGGCGTGATGGCTATCCTGGTATCCATAGCCGCATCGATAATAGCCTTCATGCTATCCTTCGCGTCCCTCGACATGTCCAGGGACGCTTATAACCGGCAGCCTCTGGACCTCGGGGAGAGCATGAGATACGTCTCAGGCAGGTTCCTGGAGTTCCTAGTAGCCGCCATTGTTGGGGGCATAATGTCCATCACCATAATACTGATCCCGGTGGTCGTCCTCATGTTCAGCATCATGGTCATCGATGAAACTGGGTTAACCAACTCCCTCTCCAGGGCCTTCAGCGTACTAGGGGCCGACCTGTCCGACATCCTGCTCATCCTTCTGGTGAACATCCTCGGCTCCTTCATCATCAGCTATGTTCCCCTGGTGTCAGGTCTCCTCAACTCGGCCCTCAACGTGATAATCGGCCTAGCCTTCATCGACCTGTACTATAACTATAAGAGACCGGCACAGGGATAGCGTCAGAGTATCGAGGGGGCACAGCCCCCATACCATATCCAGGGGCAGAGCGGCAGCCTTGTAAATTGTAGGTTGCGGGTTCGAATCTCGCTCGGGGTCGCTACTCGCATAGCTTGTTCAACAACAGAACCTTGACCTCGTCTATCCTCTGGAGCCTCACATCGTTGGTTATGAAGGAGTCAGCTTCTTCAACTATACTGGTCGCCACATGGATGGCGTCAGGTGCTCTGATGTTATACTTGGCCCTCAGTTCGGAGGCCTTCTCGGCTACCTCCACATCCACTGCCCTCAGCACCATTCCCGGGAAATTGGTGACAAGGTACACATAGTCGCGTGCAGCCGATGTGTTAGCCACCCTCAAGGGCTTGACGAGTATTTCCATGACTGTCAAAGTCGATGTGACGCCCTTGATCCTACCCGATTCCACCATGTGGAGGATACGGCGGGTCAAAGGCGAATATTTTGGGCTGCCTTCAAAGTGGTAGATGAAGACCATAGAGTCTATGTAGACCCTTTCGTAGGGGGTTAGAGAGACTACCTCTCCGGCTCCCGCTCCCAAGAGGTTCTCTCCCCGTCTACATAATCGGTGGCGTCCACGTCCTCCCACACCTCTCTGTGGAGCCCCAGCATGTGGTCCGTGAAGTTGTTGGGCTTGACCTTCAAGACTATGTCGCTGCCTTGAACGGTGACTATGAGCTCATCTCCCTTGTTGACGCCGACCCTCTCTCTGACGGACTTTGGTATCACAACCTGGTATTTTGAGCTAACCCGTGTCGTTTCAGGCTCCACCGTCAACGCCTCCCATATGGTTGTAATACTCTATTAATATATGTCTTACTTATTTATTAAGTGTAAAACATGGAAATAGTTCATCCAACGGATGCCTCATTCAGGGGTCGGCTCGCCCCAACCGAACCGCATCCTTCTTCCCATACGAAGCATCGGCCTCACCTACACCGAGGTCGTATACCCGAATCCTGTTCGGAACTCCCTAATACACTCGTTCCAGAGCAGTCCTGTCATAGTCGTTGTCGTTGGACACAATTCTCCGGGCTTTAACCTGAATGGCCACGGCCAGATGCAGTGCGTCCTCGTAATCTAGCCCATACACGTCCATCAGCTCCAGCGCCTCAGTGTAACAGGTTGCTGTCAGAGGCTCCACCTGCAATCCGCGTATTCCCATGAGGGGAGTCAGAGCCTCCTCTACAAAGCTACTGTCCTTAAGAGTTCTCCCAGTCAAGCCCCCGATGATTACTAGGGCTTCATAGATGGTTAAGGCGGAAGTGACGAACTGACCCGGAGCTTCCTCCACCTCACCAATCCATCTCAGCGCTGTAGGCCCGAACGTGGGGTGGCCTCCCAGCCAATAGATGAAGACGTTTACGTCTAGGTACGTTTTCTCATCCACTGCTTCATGATCTCCTCTTTAGCGAACTCGTTCAGGTCCTCAGGCCATTGGTCCACCTTGAAGGCACCGTAATACTTCTCTGATATTGGCTCAACTGCCTTTATGGTGATCTGTTTCTTCTCCGCCTCGAACCGGAAGTAGCTCCCGGTAGGCATCTCAGCTATTTCCCTGATCTCCTTGGGTACGAGCACCCGGCCCTTTTCGTCCATCCTGTAGATCTCAATCATTCCCACTTAACTATATTTTCCCACCAATATATAAATTCCCACCTCATATTTGGTTCCCACCACAGCCCGATACCCATTTAAGGGCTGGGTTTAACTTCACAGTGGTGTAAACAGTGGCCAAGTACATCCTGCTATCCACGCTAACACCTGAGGGACAGAGGACCCTGAAGGAGAAGCCCGAGCGCATCAGGGAGGTCAACAAGGAGATCGAGGCCTACGGCGTCAAGGTGCTGGAGCAGTACGCCGTCCTGGGCCCCTACGACTTCGTCAACATCGTCGAGGCGCCGGACAACGACGCGGTCTTCAGGATGAGCGTGGAGCTGGGCAGCAGAGGCACCATAAAGATTCTCAGCATGCCCGCAGTGACCATAGATAAGCTCATCAAGTCCCTCAAGTAACCCCCCATTTTTTATGCACTAGCTTGAAGCCACGCCAGTCGCCCAGTTACCTTCATAATCCACCATCCACCCTTCAACGGTATGAAGGTCATAGGCGTAGTCGGCGGCCCGAGGAAGACCGGGAACACGGCCAGGCTTGTGGAGGAGGTCCTGGCGGGGGCCCGGGAGGCGAGCCACGAGACCCACATATTCTATCTAAGCGAGATGGAGATAAGGCCCCTGGACCACGACGGCGGGGGCTACGCGTACCCCGAGGACGACTTCAAGTCCATGATGCCCCACCTGGAGACCATGGGGGGCATAGTGCTGGGCACCCCCATATACTACGACCACGTGAGCAGCCGCGCCAAGCTGTTCATAGACCGCCTCTACTACTACAGCAAGAGCCACGGGGACGAGTACAGGAGAAGGTTCCCAGACGGCGTCAAGTGCGTCAATATAGTGACCTGCGGCTGGGACAACCCCAACGCCTACGACGAGGTCCTGGAGTGGATGGACGGCCGCATGAGGAACTACTGGAAGATGAAGATAGTCGACGGGTTGAAGGCCTACGGCACGGGGAACCTGCCGGTGGCAGAAAACAAGGAGCTGCTCAAGAGGGCCTGGGAGCTGGGCAGGAGCCTCTAGGGCTCGGCCCTCAGGGTTAGGTTGACTGTGGCGCCGCTGCGCAGGGTGTTGCCCACGTAGCACTTGTTGGCGTCCGCCTGTAGTGCTTCTCTCTGCGCTTCGGTTAGCTCCGCCTTCACATGGATAGTGGTGGTGAAGCCGCCGCTCCTGCGGGGGTTCTCGGCGTTAGCCTGCTCCACTGTGACCTCAAAGCCCTCATAGAGTATGCTGTGGCGCTTCAGGTAGCCTGCGACGTGCATCCCGGTGCAGAGGCCAAGGGCTGCGGCCGTGAGCTTGCCGGGGCTCATGCCCTCGGGCTGCGTGTTCTCATCCACACGGCCGCTGACGACCCCCAGGCCCTCGTACTCGGCCTTCAGCTTCATTCCTTCGATCTGGGTGACCCTGACTGACATTTCAATTACCACCCGCCTCGCAGGTTAAATGGGTTACGTGTGAACCCGTAGGAGGCCGCCCATGGCCGGCACGGTGTACCTCTCGGCGCTGAGGGCCCCACCCTTGACGTACCTCACCTGGGTCCAGCGGAGGTACACGGGGTCCGCCCCCGCCGCCGCCTTCAAGACTATGTGGTAGCGGGCCTCCAGGGGCTCACCGGCTTCCGCGGAGCCGTCCGGCGCCTCGATCCTTACCTGGTACAGCTGTCTGCTAAAGTCGCTCATGTCGGTCCATACCACGCCCTGCTCCTGGCCCCACAGCCAGGGGATGATGTCGCCCCACCTGAGGGTCACGAGCCTCCAGAGGAGGGTGAAGATGCCCACTGGAGGCTCCCTGGGTGGCTCGTCGTAGCTGGACAGGGTCATGTTGGCGCCGGGGGCGGAGCCGTCCACGGCGTACTCCAGGCTGCTCCACCTCCACCCGGAGACGCCAGCGTCGGAGCCCGGGGTCAGCCTCTGGTTCACCGTCAAGTCGTACGTGTTGAACCCGGACGCGTCCAGCACCCTGAGTACCTCGGTCCTAGTCTCCAGGACGCCTAGAGGTAGGTGGCGGTCTACCTCGGTCAGGACGGCTACGAGCCTGTATAGCTCCGACAGGCTCCCCGAGGGGGCCTCGACGGGTTCCTCCAGCCACCTGTAGGCGACCTCCAGGCACTCCGGGGAGTAGAAGGAGTCCCGCACCAGCAGGACGCTGACGGGGGCCCCCAGCTGGCCCAGGTGCAGCCACACGCCCGCCGCCGCCACGTCATCTAAATCCTCAAGGGTTATAGGGGCGCCTGCGACCTCCAGCAGCCTCTCCGCGCCCTCACCGATGAAGACCACGGGGAGCCCGTCCCTGAGTGTGGCGTCTACCTCGGTGAGGATGTCCTCGGTGACCGTGGTGGCGTTGTAGATACGGGCAGTGACGCTGCCTATGCTGTCGACGAGGACCGCGTCCCCTGCGCTAGGGGTGAGGCCCTGGGCGTGGGGGTAAGCGGCAGCCAGGGCCAGATAGATGAGCAGGTACGCGGCCGCCGCTTTCAACCTCATGCAGATATGAGTGGTAGCTTGGTTATAAAAAAAGTTATTTGAACTCGGTGCCCGTGCCTGGGCGGTTCAGCGATGCGGTTAAGGAGGCGAGGCTGAGAACCCCTGAGCGTCCTTCGCCCCTTCACCTTCTCTTCTTCTGGTACTCAGAGTAGGAATACCACACGAGGTACAGGCTGGAGAGGGTCACGGGTACGATGATGAGCCAGATGCTGACGTCTGGGATAAGGGCCCCGAGCACGGTCACGGCTCCGCTGGCTCTGAAGAGGCGCCCACCGGCGCGGTGGGTCCTGTCCCAGACCTCCTCGTCGCTCAGCGTCCAAGGGGTGCGAATCCCTACGAACCAGTTCTGCTTGGCCTTCTCGAGGACCGTGCCCAAGTAGTAGAACATGGCGCCCATTGCCAGGGCCAGCGCCGCGACCATGTTGAAGGTGTATCCCAGGTTCTGGGCGATGAAGACGCCGTTGAAGAAGAGTATGTAGAGCTGCATCATGCTCATGAGGCCAACGTATGCGCCTCCGAACCGGCCTATGTTGCCGCTGGGGTCGATCCTGGGGATGACTAGGAACAGGCCGAGGAATATCAGCGAGGCTACGGGCATTATCAGCACCCCGAGCTTCCCAGAGTAGCCGTCCGCGGCCCCCGTCGCGTTCCAGTGGATGATGATACGGTCTGGGAGCGAGCCGTAGGCCCAGGCGGTGAGCAAGATGTTGGCCAGGGTGATGCCTAGTGGCGGCGCCAGGCTCCTCGTGTCGTAGAATTGTTTCTCCCCCATTCTTCCCCGTTAAACATTTTGCCGGGGGATAATAAACCTGTATCACTGGTGCGGCGGAGAATAGACAAAAATTTATTTGGCGTTCTTGGTCTATTGTGGTGCGCGTGCCTTGGTAGCTCAGGGGTAGAGCGGCAGCCTTGTAAGCTGTTGGCCGCGGGTTCGAATCCCGCCCGAGGCTCCATTTCTTAACAGGCGTCACCTGCCCTGCCCGGGCTCGTGGGTCCACAGGATGATTATGGCTGAGGCGATGAGGCTGAAGGAGGCCAGTGTGAGGCCGACCAGGCCCCACCCGGCTAAGCTGAGGGCGAGGCCCCCTGCCGAGGCTCCGAGGGCCCCGCCAAGCTGGCCCGCGGCCGAGGCCAGGGACATTATGGTTCCCCGGTAGGTTGAGCTCTGCTCCAGGGCCAGGCTGTTGGCTGAGGTGAGGACGATGCCGCCCATGACGCTCATGATGGGCACAACGGCGACGGTCAGTGCCACACTGGGGGCGTTCATGTAGCATGCAATGAGTATGCCCGTGGCCAAGCTGCTGAGCAGCAGCACTCTTCTCCTGCCGTACCTGGAGGCGAGGAGGCCGCCCACGTAGTTGCCCACCAGGACTCCTACGACGAGGCCACTGAAAATGAGGGACGCGTCCTGTCGGGCCAGGGTGAACCTGTCCCTCAGGTAGGAGACGGAGTAGATGACCACGCCCAGCCAGGACCCTGCGGCCAGGGTGATGCCCGCCAGGCAGGCCAGGGTCTGTCGGGAAGCGAGGGCGATTCTGAAGCCGTCGAGGACGCTCCCTTGGCCAATGTTGGAGGCTTCTTTGACGTCCGGTAGAACCAGCCGTGAGGAGATGAGCCCAAGGCCAGCTAAGGGCACGACGAGCACCAGGAACGCGGTGCGCCAGCCCAGACTGCCCACCACCACCCCTATGAGCTGAACCATGACCAGGTACACGAAGGTCCGGGACGAGGACAGGATGCCCACCATGCGTGGGCGCCGCTCCGAGGGGTAGCACTCGCCCAGGATGGCGAACACCAT
>Ga0180009_10004254_pt1 | contig 15889 bp, 16 predicted proteins | sample OS_PC_MetaG_FD_123537 | JGI IMG/M metagenome (GOLD analysis project Ga0180009, IMG submission 123537) | Groundwater microbial communities from the Aspo Hard Rock Laboratory (HRL) deep subsurface site, Sweden - OS_PC_MetaG | ecosystem: Environmental > Aquatic > Deep subsurface > Groundwater...
CTGCCAACAAAAACATTAGGGCTTTCGCCAAAATACTCTTCTTTAGCCTCAATATTTACTTTTTTCTGAGCACTAATCTTAGCAACTATTGGACAGAAAGTTCGGCCACAAATACTTGGGTCTCTACCCTTGCATTTAATACACCTAATGTTCATATCAATAAGAATTTAGAAGTTGGATAAAAATGTTTTTGTTTATGCTGCACTGTTTTGAAATATTTCTTTTTCTTCATTTACTCTGTTTATGTATTTTTGATTTTGCCACTCTGTGTTTGGACCTGTATTATATTTACTTTTGGCTTTATTTAGTATTTCGTTAGATATCATTAAGTTTTTTCCATCCCAGCCAGAATCTTCTAGACAATATTTAAAAAACCAAGCACCCATTCTTAATTGCAGTTTTGGAAAATATAAAAGACTTCTTTTTTCTTTTGGCAATGATTTGTCATAATAAGGAATTGTTTTTGGCAAGCCTTTTATACCTTGTGTTTGCATTTTTCTTAGAACCCATTTTTGGGTTGGAATTCTCATTTGAATATATCCTTCGGAATGAGTTCCCCGACTTTTGAATTTTAAGTCCCCTAACATGTTTGTAAACTTGCTTTCATGTGAAATCAGAGCTGTATAATCTACTAAAGGCACATGGAATTCTTTTGCAGCTTTGAATATATATTCTGCTATTTCTTTGGCTTTTTGTGTGCTTAAATTCCTTTCTTTTTTGTGATAAGTGAAATATCTTTCTTTGATAAATGGAACAGTCATGTTAACATATTCTTTTTCTTCATTAATTTGTTCTATTCTTATTTTGAATTCTGTTTCCATGGATTTTATTCTTTCTTTTCTTTCAGATTTAGGCTCTTCATATAATGGTGTGATTGTCTCAGTATTAAGAATTCTGTAAGGTTTGGCTTGTTTTTTTGGGTTAAAGTATTCGTTTTGAATCAGGTTTTCAAGGGTTTTTTGTGATTCCTGTCTGTAGTTCCTACAATTGTTCTGTAAAAAACATCTCCTTGTTTTGTTTTTATTCTTTGTACATATGTTCTTTTCATGCCTGTGTCTTTTAGTGTTTCTAGATTTAGTAAGGTATAGTCAAAATATTGGTTAGAAGAAACAATTATTCCTTGGGTGTCTGGGTTCATGTCCAGCCACTCTTCTATGCTTTCTTTTATGTTGTGGCTTATTTGTCCTTCTAGAATTTTATCTGTACCTATGTATGTTGCGGCAGCGCCTCCTACTAAAGCACCTCCAATTAAGCGTAGAGCATTTCTTCTGCTCATTATTTTTTTAGGTACTCTGACCTTAACCCCTTTTTTTGTCATGCATCTTTATTTGATTTCAGCCTTTATAAAGCTTTCGTTTTTTTACCACTTTCAAGTAACAAAATAAGAACAAAGGACAAAATATAAAAACATGCTGTTCTCCCAATTTATTTTCTCATATTAAAAGAGCAGGTGACGACATATGAAGAGATACGAACAAATTGCAAAATTCAAGGAAATTGGAGAAAAAGGGCAGAAAGCCCTAACTGAAAAGTCTGTAACGATTGTAGGGATGGGTAATATTGGCTCTACAGTTGCTGTAATGCTTGTCAGAGCAGGAGTAAACCTCAGGCTAATAGACAAAGGTAGGTGCTTAACAGCTGATTTAGCTTCACAATCATTATATCTTGAAGAAGATGATACTAGATTCAAGGCAAAACAGGCAAAAAAACGCCTGGAGCAGATAAATCCCGAAGTCAAAGTAAGGACTTTTCATGAAGATCTTACAAAAAATAATCTGTATTTAATAGAATCAGATGCAGTAGTAGACGCCACAGGAAATTTAGAAACTGGAAAGCTCATTAGCGATCAAGCGAAAAAAAAGAAGATTCCTTGTGTATTTGCTGTTGACTCCGGAAGCCAAGGGTTTATTATAAGTACTGATAAGGGTGTTAATATTGATAAGCTTAAAAAGCTCCTTGATAAGATGAAGCCAATAAAAGAAGCAGGCATTATAAATCCTGCTGTGCATATGGCTGCTTCAATTATTGTAAAGAAACTTTTTAAGATTCTGCTTAAAAAGCCATATCATAAAGAAGCAGTGATATTTGACATTTGGAAAGATACTTATCGTCGACAAAAACTATGAAAACAGTTTTTGAGTTGTCTAAAAAGACAACGACAAAAATTGTAAAACCAATTTTTGAGCTGTCTAAAAAAGACAACGACAAAAATTGTAAAACCAATTTTTGAGCTGTCTCAAATAAGACAACAACAAAAACTATGAAAACAGTTTTTGAGTTGTCTAAAAAAGACAACGACAGAAACTTTAATGAGATGTGAGTGATATATAACAATGGCATTGACAGAAAAGCAATTACAGAAATTAAGAGAAATATTTGATTCGTGTATTCGCCCTCTTGTTCTTTTTGATGCTGACCCTGATGGCTTGGCAAGTTTTCTGATGATATATAAACATATTAAGGATGGTAGAGGAGTTCCAGTGAAAAATGCTCCTGAACTTGGCCCTCAGTTTGCACAAAAAGTTAATGATTATGGTCCTGATTTAGTTGTTATTGTTGACATGCCTATTGTGAGCCAGGATTTTATTAATAAGATAAAAGCTAAAATTGTTTGGGTTGACCATCATCCTGTGATGGAAAGAAAAGGAGTAATGTATTTTAATCCAAGATTAGAAAATCCCACTGACAATCGTCCGACTTCATACTGGATTTATAGGGTTTTTGAAGAAAATCTTTGGGTTGGAATGATTGGAATGATTGGTGACTGGTTTATGCCAGAAGAAGAAATCGTCAATAAATTCAGAGCTAAATATCCTGATCTTCTTCCTCCTGAAATCAATCTGCCTGAAGTGGCGCTTCATAATTCAAAACTTGGAGAACTGATTAATATTCTGGCTTTTAATTTGAAAGGCATGACGTCTGATGTTATTAAGTCAGTAAAGATTTTTACACGGACAAAAGATCCTTATGAGATTCTTGAGCAGAAAACTTCTGGTGGTAAATTTGTTCATAAGAAATACATGAAGTTAATAGGAAGATATAATGAACTTTTGGAGCAGGTTAAGATTAATCCTAAAGATAAACTTGTTGTTTTTGTTTATCAAAACCCTGACATTTCTTTTTCAAAAGAACTTAGCAATGAACTTATTTACAAGCATCCTAAAAAAATTATTCTTGTTGCATGGGAATATGGAGGAGAGTACAAATGTTCTTTGAGATCCGCAACTGTTAATATTATTCCTATTATTAACAAAGCTCTGGAAGGTTTGACTGGATATGGCGGAGGCCATGAATTTGCAGCTGGTGCCTGTGTCAGACTTAATGATTTTGATCAGTTTGTTGAGAATATAAAGAATCAGCTTTGAATATATTGTTATTCAAACCATTGTCATTTAAGTTCTTATTTTATTTTATTAACTATTTCATAATGGTTACTTGCGAAAGGTTTATATATTCTGTGTGCATTCAAAACAACAACAGTGATTTGGGGTGTGGATAATGAGTGATGAAATAATATCTTCTTTAGATGAAATGATACAGAGATGGATTGTTGCTGAAAGGGAAATTAAATTTTTGGGTCAGACACATAGACAATCTTCTGGTTTTTTATCTTTAACACATAAAGATGTGACAGAAAGAGAAATATCTTTTATTAACGGCGGATTTGCGATTGATTCTATAGATAATGAAAAAGCTGTTTTTGCTGATGTATATTTTGGAGATGAGCAAGGCTTAGGCCGCGGTGTTGTAGGAGCAACAGATGTTCCTATCCCTAGTTCTGCTTTGAAAAGAAGCATAGATGCTGTTCTTGATTTGACCCTGAAATTAGCTACAGAACATTATTTAGAGCAAGTAGGTGTTTCACAAACATCTAAAGAAAAAAACATTTTTTATTCTCTTTCAAGAGAAAATGTCATTAAATCAAAATCAACAGTTCCTGTACGTGATGAAAACTTGCTTTCTGATGAGAATATTAGAGAAATAGAAAGATTTTCAGAACGTCTTTATAAGAATCCTTATGTTGAGAAAGTTTCCGCTACTATGCGTTTCAAGGATATTACCAGAAGATTTGTGAATTCTGAAGGAACAGAAATAAGAAGCACGAGTTTTAGAGGAGTATTCCTTGCAGGATTATTCCTTAGAACTGCTAATTCTGAACTAATAGAGTATACACTTCCTTTACATTATTTTATTTCACCAAGCAAAGTAAAAAGATTTAATTATTATAGTGAGGTACGCACTAAAAAAATCCTTGAACACATAGATGTCCTGGCTAATGCCAAACCAATTGATACAGGAGAATATCCTGTTATTTTAGATGGTGCAGCTTTGGGTGTCTTCTTTCATGAGGCAATTGCAGCACATTTATTGTCTGGCAAACATATTTACCAAAATCAATCAAATGTTTTTGCTGATAAAATTGGAAAACAAATAATGCCTGAATTTTTGAGTGTTATAGATGACCCTGCTTATAGATCTGGATTTGGTCATTATGTTTATGATGAAGAAGGTGTGCGTGGACAAAAAACAACACTTGTTGAAAACGGTGTTTTGAAAAATTTCTTACTTGACCGTCACAGTGCGGGGTATTTAAACTTACAATCTAATGGACATGCACGTTGCGAAGGTATTATTGGTGAAGATTTTAGGAATGGGAGACTGAATGTTTTAATGCCAGAGCCCAGAATAAGCAATTTATTTGTTGAATCATCTATGGATTTAAGTGAGGATGATCTTATAAGATTAATGAGAGAGTATTGTGAAAGAACTAATCGTGAGTTTGGACTTTATGTAAAGCAAGGAAGCGGTCAAGTAAATATACAAACAGGCCAGTTTTTTCTTTATCCGGGTGAGGCTTATAAGATTTATACAGATGGAAAAGTAGAGTTAACTTCAGGTATTAATTTGATGGGGGACCCTTATTCTATTTTAAATGAAATTGTGGCTTGCAGTAATAGATATGCTGTGCGTTTTGGCTTTTGTGGTGCTGAATCAGGATTCGTTCCTACATGGGAACGGGCTCCATCTGCTTTTTTCGAGAATGTTCTGTTTAATAAAGAGATTAGAGAGCGAGTAACTGACAGAACTATCCCTAAGTATATTTAATGAGAGGGATAGTTTCTTATGTTGTTTTTTCTGTCATTTTCTTTTTATTTCTTTGTAATAATATTATTTCTATATTGAAAATTATTCTACAGAATCGAAATATTTAAATATGATGACTACTACTTAGTAACAACATAAAGGTTTGGGGGATTAAAAAAAGAATCATACTGACGCGAAACAAAATTAAAAATCATATTCACTACTTTCGTGTTTAGCTGTGTAGCACAGAGCCGGGTGTCTAGGTTCTTAAGATCACCTCACCCACCCTTAACCCTAATATTCTAACCCGCTCTGTGTTACGCACTAACCCTTTAAAATCAAAATGAAAAAAATAAAATTTGAAGTTCTTGGTATTGAAACAGAAATTTCTCATTTTGATCATTATTTTGATGATGGATTTCAAGATGATCTTGTTGATTATGCAGAAAAACTGGCAGATAAATATCATAAACCTTGTATAAACTTTAAATCTATTACTGGTGCATCAGGTATTTGTTTTTATGATGATTCTTTATTTCCTTCGCGTAGAAGAGTTCATATTGCATATAAAAAAGGGAGGGATTATTTTCATAATATTTCGACTAGAGCTCATGAAGAAACACATGCTCTTATTTTGCTTAGTAATATTGAATTACTAGAAAACGAAATATTCAAGCAGTATGATAGAAAGTTTAGTTTTAGATGGCTTGGTCATGAATCTAAAGCAGAAATAGGATCTTTATATGCTCTTTCCCGGATTTTTAAGTTTGAAGAACCAATTTCAGATAGTTTTTTATCTCAATGTGCTCCTAGTATAAAAAAACGTAAAATTCAACAAGCTCATGATATATTTTTCTCCTAGTTATTAATCAAGAAAATCAATTCTACATCTTAAACTTCATATTACCGCCTTTCTGCAGTCTTTGAAGAGCTTTTTGCATGCCTTTTTCAGAATCAGCACCTTTCATCATTTTGACTACTTTTTTGCTCTGACGGTATTGCTTTAGAAGGCCACGTACTTCCTGAGTTGTTGTGCCTGCACCTTTGGCAATCCTTTCAATCCTTTTACTGGTTACAATATCAGGTTCTTCAAGCTCTTCTTTGGTCATGCTGTCCATAACATAACGCCAAATCTCAAGCTTTTGTTCCTGAACCTTAAGAGCTTCTTTAGGCAGCTTAATCTGGCTCATGCCGGGAATCATTTCCATGACCTTACCCACAGGACCCATTTTTTTCATTGCTTTCATTTGCTCATAGAGATCAATTAAATTAAATTCTCCTTTTAAGAATTTCCTGCCTAAATCCTGGGCATCTTCCTCTGAAATCGCTTCTTTTGCTTTTTCAAGCAATGCTTCTAAGTCACCCATTCCAAGGAGCCTGCCGACAAAACCCTCTGGCTTGAATTCCTCAATATCATTCATCTTTTCTCCGACACCAATGAACTTGACAGGAGCACCTGTAACTGCACAGGCAATCAGAGCACCGCCTCCTTTGGCAGTGCCTTCAAGCTTTGTAATAACAACGCCTGTGACTTTGCATGTCTCATGGAATTTTTTAGCCTGATTCTCAGCAGCTTGTCCAATGTCAGCACTAATAACCAATAGATTTTCGTCTGGCTTGACAGCAGAATGAATATCGTTCAGCTCGCTAATTAATTCATCACTAAGAGCATCTCTTCCAGCAGTATCAATAACAACCAAGTCATATTTGCTAAGCTTTTTCTCAACACTCTTATAGATTTTAACAGGGTCTTTTTCTCCTTTTATTCCGTAGAAATCAGCACCTGCTTTTTTAGCATTAGTTTCCAGTTGCTCATATGCTGCAGGCCTCCAGGTATCAGTTTGAACAACAGCAACTTTTAATCCACGCTTTTTGTAAAAACCAGCAATTTTTCCTGCACTGGTTGTTTTTCCATTACCAAACAAACCAACAAGCATGATTTTGAAAGGTGTGCCTTTAACAAGAATCTTGGCGCCTGCACCGCCGAGGAAATTAACTAGTTCATCATAAACGATTTTGATTAAGAATTCTTTTCTGGTAACTCCGCTTGGAGGCTGTTCTTTCAGGGCTCTTTCTTTTATCTTGCTGGTGATATCAAAAACAAGCTTAACATTCACATCGCCCTGCAGAAAAGCACGCTGAATGTCTTTGACAAGCTCATTAACCAGTTTTTCATCTATAAAACTCGCGCCTGTAATCTTCTTCAGCGTGTTCTTTAATGAATCTGAAAGCTTGTCTAAAACCATGTTTGTCCTCTTTAGAGGAGAGGATGAGAAAGAGGTTTAAAAAGGTTATGGATACCAATATGTGTATATGATAAATAAAAAGAAAAAACAAAGTCAAAATATTTTGATTATTCACAAAAAGTAAATAAAATAAAAAGAAAAAATAATTATTTCTTTTTCTTTTTAGCGCTTGTTTCGCATGAACACACTGGCACGATAAACATAATAATTGCTTTGATTATCAAGAGTGCACCAAGCACAACCCAGATGTCCCAAGTGGTGAACAATCTGACCAGTATCAAAATTATACCAAAAACTAACATTTTAGCAGCCATGCACTGCGGTGTACAATGTCCCATATTATCACCTCATTATTAGTATTGGTTAATATGGGCTTTGCCTTATTTAAAGTTTGCGAAAATTGAATTACCAAAACTTTTATTAATAGTGGATTATCTCGTTATATACAGCGCGCCGGTAGTATAGTGGCTATTATCTCGGCCTTCCATAACAGAAGAGAATCTTCTGAACTCTCTCTGTTGAAAGAGAGCCGATGACCTGGGTTCAAATCCCGGCCGGCGCATTCTCTCTTAAAAAACCAAAAACTAATTAAACATGGTTTCTAAACTAGGTTATATGGATAAAGATAATGTTGATACTGTGAATACTAAGAGTAAGGGATCTATACTAGTTATATGTGCTCATTCAGATGACCAGATTATTGGGCCTGGCGGCACAATTGCTAAGTATGCCAAAGAAGGCTATGATGTTTATACAATCATTCTTTCATTTGGTGAGTTTGTCCAGCCTCATGTAAAAAGAGAAATCATTTCCAAGACAAGGATTAAGGAGTCCCAGAAAGCAGATAAGATTATTGGAGGTAAAGGAGTTGTGTTTATGGGGTTAAAAGAAAACAAGTTTGAAAAAGACCTGCATGAACGTGGCCTGGAAAAAAACTTTAAAAATCTTATACGTAAGTATAAGCCTGTAAAAATATTCACGCACGCGCCTGATGATGCTTTGAATGACCATAGAGCAACATATAGAATGGTTCTTAAAACTTACAAGGAAATGAATCTAAGGGCAGACCTTTATACATTTGATGTCTGGCACTTATTTAACCTGAAAAAAAGATACAGGCCTAAGTTTGTAGTTGATACTACTGATACTTTTAAGATTAAGATGAAAGCCCTGAGAGTATTTAAAAGCCAGATTGACCTTTCAACATTTTATAATTACCTTGTTTTGAATAATTTTTTATTCATTTTAATTAATATAAGAGACTTGCTTAAAGGCATAAGTAATAATACTAAATATGCAGAAGTTTTTCATAAGGTAAGATAAGATGGCAGGAAAAACAAAATCCAAAGATTTTGAATATGCACAAAAAGTGCATAAAACAAAAAAAGAAAAGAGAAAAAAAGTAAAAGAGGAGAAAAAGCAAAAAATAAGCTCTGAAAAAGAGCAGCCAAGGAACAAAAGATTGCTTATTGCCACAGATAATTTTTTGCCAAGATGGGATGGTATTTCTCGTTTTTTATCAGAGATGATACCAAGATTAAAGCATAAGTTTGACATCACACTTCTATCTCCTGATTTTGGGGCTTCCAGCTTTGATAAAGATAAAGATATTAAAATAATAAAAATCCCTTTGGGAAAATTCAGAATGGGTGATTATACTTCAGCCAAGTTTAAATACAAAACAATTCGCAAAGAAGTCAAGCGCGCAGATATTGTATTTACGCAGACAATAGGACCGGTTGGATTGCTGGCATTAATGGCTTCAAAAAGATGCAGGAAAAAATCAGTATCTTTTATGCACTCAATTGAATGGGAGCTGGTTTCAAAAGCAGCAGGTATATTTTTGCTGAAAAAATATTTGCATGTGATTGTTAAATTAATTGCCAAAAAAGTTTACAAAAAGGCTTCTCTGCTGATTGTTCCTTCAGAAAACATTGCAGAAATGCTGACCTGGCAGGGAATTAAATCCAGGAAAAAAGTAATACATCTGGGTGTTGACACAAAGAAATTTTTGCCTGCAGGCAGCAAGATTAATGCAAAGAATAATCTTGGATTAAATCCAGATTCTTTTGTAATTGGGTTCCATGGCAGAATTGGCAGAGAAAAAGACCTGCCAACTTTACTCAGAGCTTTTATTCAGGTAAAAAAAATTCATCCTAACACTCATTTAATGGTTATAGGAGATGGTGTTGAAGGCATAAAAAAGAAACTTGCAAGTGTTCAAGGGGTTATTCTGCCTGGCAGCACAGACAATGTTGTTCCTTATCTGCAGGCTATGGATGTATATTGTTTGCCAAGCCTGACAGAAACAACAAGTCTTACAACATTGGAAGCAATGGCCTGCGGTGTGCCGGTAGTAGCGACCAAAGTAGGTTTTGTCAAAGATTACATATTAAATGGTTTCAATGGCTTGTTTTTTCAGGAAAAGAATTCATATGACCTTACAAAGAAAATACTTTATTTAATGAAAAAACCAGAGCTAATGAGACAGATAAGCCTTGAAGCCAGGAAAACAGTGGAAAAAGAATTTGACTGGGACAAAACAGCCAAAGAAATAGAAGAAGCTTTGAGTGAGATGGTTTAGATGCATGGAATTCTGACTTTTGGAGACAGCATTGTTTTTGGCAGAGGTGAAAAACCAGGCACTGGCTGGGTTGGCAGATTAAAGAATTATTTTGAAGAGCAGGATTTTTATCATGCTGTTTATAACATGGGAATTCCTGGAGATACGACATCTGATTTGCTCGCAAGGTTTGAGATAGAATCTAAATCCAGAATTCATTATTTTCACACAGGAGATAAATATATTATTATGTTTGGAATCGGCACAAATGATGCCAGATGTATTAATAACCCTGAAAACCATCAGACAGAACCTGATAAATTCAGAAAAAACATTATCTCTTTAATTAGCAAGGCAAAAAAGCACACAAAAAATATTGTTTTTATTGGCTTGCTTCCTGTGGATGAATCCATTACAAATCCTTATGAAGACACTTATTTTACAAACAAGCTGCAAAAACAATACAATGACATAATCAAAGAATGCTGCAAACAAGAAAACATTGAATTCATTGATTTGTTTGATGACTGGATTAATATAGATTATAAAGTTCTATTAGATGATGGCTTGCATCCTAACTCAGAAGGATATGAGAAGATGTATGAACAAATTAAAGAATTCTTGGTTGAGAAAGAGATGATAGAATAATAATACCTAAGTTCTGTTTGCCGAATTTTTTTCGAATCCTCTGAAGATTTCTTTGATTTTTTTTAATCACAAATATAAATGAGTTGTTTGTTTGTTCTAGTTTATAACACTTTTAACAAAAACTTTAAATACAAGATATATCTTACTTATCTTGTAAATTTTGTTAAAGGTGATATTATGGAAGCAATGATTGAAATGGGAAAAATAAGCTCAAGAGGACAGATAGCAATACCTTCAGATATGAGGACGCACTTAGGATTAGAAGAAGGGACAAAAGTATTATTCTTTGTAGAAAACGATACTTTGCTGATGAGAAAAGTAAAACCAGAAACATGGGAAGAACTTACACGTCCTTTAAAAGATGCAAAGAAAAAAATTAAGGAGAAGGATGTTAATGCCCTGATTCACAGAATGAGAAAAGATGCGCGTAACACTTGACACAAATGTACTGGTTTCAGCTACTTTTTGGAAAGGGTATTCTTATGAAATTATTAGATTGATAGATGATGAAAAAATCATATCTTTAACATCAAACGAAATCATAAAAGAATATTCCAAAGTAATTTTTAGTAATGAAATCATTGATAAAATAAGAGAAAAAGGTTTAATAATGGAAAAAATAATTGGTGGCTTTATGAAAAAATCGTTTTTTATTGAACCCAAAAGAAGCTAAACCTGGTGAAAAATGACCCTGATGATAATAAAATCATAGAATGCGCTCTTGAAGGAAAAGCAGATTATATTATTACACAAGATAAACACCTACTAGACTTGAAATTTGACAAGATAAAAATACTAACACCCAGAGAGTTTCTTAGGAGAATTAAATAATAATGTAAGAATAGTCAGGTTTCCATATTCCATTTATTTATCTTTCCCTGATTTTCGTTTATTTTCTCCAGCTCTTCTTCACTTAACTCTTTCTTTTTCAGCCAGTATTCTCCTTTGTAAGAATCTTTTCCAAGATAATTAAAATTAACAAGCTCTCTCCTTATTAGTACATGGTCTTCGACATCAAAGCTTTTAATCATCTCATTTACTTCATCTTCAGAATAAGTTTTATCTTCTTCAAACTTTGCAGCAATTTTTTTGAGAATTTCCTGTTTTTCAAGGTCGTCTTTTGGAAGGGTTATCATTTTTATTTAATCTTATACTTCAAAAATAATTCATCTAACATTTTCTGATACTTGGTTACAAATTGTTCTGCTTTTCTTGGCTTGCTAACATGCCAGTGTTCATAAGCAATAAAAACTAATGCGATGCCGACTGCTGTGTAAACATCAATGTCTTTTTGCGAGCAATGTGTTTGCACTTTTTTCTTTTTCAAAACATTTTCAAATGCTTTTTTGCCTTTTGGAAACTTGTCTAAATCGAGGTCTAGATTTAGCAAATCATTTTGAGGTGGAAATGAGCCTGACCATTCCCAGTCAATAAGAGCTGTTATTTTTCCATCTTTTACCATGAAATTCTTCAGAGCATAATCCATGTGAGTTAGTACAAACCTTTCTTTTGGCTTATATTGCTTTATTACTTTTTCCTTGAATTCAATAAACTTGGGAATATAAGGAATAAATCTTTCTTTTTTCTTCATTTCAACAAGCCTGCACTCAAGTTCAGCAGCAAGATAATCACTTGCATTATCAAAAGGACCTTCTCGAATATCAACCATTGGCCCGATTTTCATGCCTGGCTGAAAACTGCCAATCTTGTCAAACTTGAATTTTTTTAATTCAGCAAACACCTTTGCAATTTGCTTTAGATAATGTAGTTTCTCTTTATCTGACAGTTTGTTGTATATTTTTGATAAAGGCTTGCCTTTAATCTTCTCCATAAGGATATATTCATATCCAATGAGTTTTTTGTCAAGAGAATAATCATATACTTGAGGAACAGGGATGTTTGTATTTTCCCTGATAAAATCCATTATTGTAACTTCATGCAGGGTTTTGAGCCTTTCCCATCTTTTTAATGGGTTGGTCACTCTTAGAACAAGTTCTTGTTTATTTTTGGTTTTTTTATCTTTGGTTTTTACAAAATATATGGGATTATTAAATCCATGGTCAAATAACTTATAATCTAGAACTTTCTTATTGACTCTTGCCAATACATCTTCAATATTCTTTTTTGAAAGTTTAATCTTGTATTTATTCATTTTAGAACTATTGAACTATGGGGTTTTATAAATATTTAGAAAAAATCAGATTTTAAGAGTAGTAACCTTGCTAATCGTATCTTTATCCATGCTGACGCCGTAGAGGTTGTCTGCTTCGCTGATGACTGCGTCATTGTGGCTTATGATTAAGTATTGTGCATCCTGGCAATAGCTTCTTACAAGCTTAGAAAGTTTCTCTGAGTTGTGCTTGTCAAGTGCAGCATCTACTTCATCCATTATATAGAAGCTTGCAGGTGCATATTCCTGCACTGCAAAGATAAAGGCAAGTGCTGTAAGTGTTTTCTCTCCTCCACTCAGGCTTCTTATATCCATGAACTTCTTGCCTGTAATCCTGACTTTGATAGTCATTCCGCCTGCAAATGGATCATTCTTGTCTTCAAGCTCAAATGAGGCATCTCCTTTGGTTGTAAGGGTGTTAAATATTCTTTTGAAGTTATCATTCAGAACTTCATAAGTTCTCATAAACAGTTCTGTTTTCTTGCTGTCAATCTCATTAATCATAACCAGAACATCTTCTCTTTCAGTTGTCAGCTTGTCTCTTTTTTTGAGCAGGGCATGGAATTCTGTTTCTGCTTTTTCATAGATTTCCAGAGCTTTCATATTAACAGCACCTATGTCTGAGACCATTTTTTCAAACTGCTTTATTTCTCTTTCAATCTGTTCTTCGCTCTTGTCCTTGAACAATGGCACGCCTTCGTATTGCTTGAATTCTTCATTAAGTCCTGCTATTTCTGCTTTTACACCTGCATTATCAATGCCGAGTGTATTGTTTTTCAATTCAAGCTCTCTGATGCTGTTGTCTTTGATTTGCACATTGCCTTCAAGCTTGCTTACTTCATCACTTAGCTTGGTCCTGCTGTTAAACAAGGCTTTAAACTGCGCATAGAATTTGGTCTGCTTTTTATCCATCTCTCGCAGGTCTGATTCCTGACTTTTTATCAATTTCTGCAGTTCATTTTTCTCTTTTTGGAAATCCTCTTTTTCCCTGTCATGTTGTTTTAGTATTTTCTGTATGTTTTCCCCTTCAGGACCTAGTATGTTTTTAATCTCACTTTCATTATTCCTAAGCTCTGACTGCAGGCCGCTCATTTCTTCTTTTAGCTCTGCTTTTTTCTGCTCAAAAGAATTAAGTTCTGCAAGCAATGAAGGGCTTCTGAGTTTTGTCAGTTTGTCCCGCAGTGTTTGTTTTTCTTTTTTCAGCTCAGTAAGCTCTGTATTCTTTGTAATCAGCTGTTTTCTTACAATTTCAAAGCCTTTGTCAATATCCTGAAGTTCAGAGTCAATATTTTCTTTTGCTTTTTTGCTGGCATCAAGGTCTGCTGAATCAATATGCAGGGTTTTCTCAAGCTTGATAACTTCTGCATCATGCTCTGCTTTTTCTTTTCTAATGTCGTCGATTCTTACTTCATTATTCTTTTTCTTAACATCAAGATTAGCAACAATTGCAACTAGATCTTTTATTTCAATCTCTAATTTTTTAATGTCTTCTCCAATCTTCTTGTCCTGAAAGCCAATTCCTTTTCTTCTCTGCCTGAATCCTCCCTGCATTGCTCCGCTGGTCTCTACTAAGTCACCTGTAAGGGTAACCATTCTTTCCTTTCCAATACCAACTTTTCTGGCAGTTTCAACACTTTCTACAACAAGGGTGCTTCCAAAAACATATGAGAATACTGTTCTGTATTTCTCAGGGAATGTAATCAAGTCAATTGCAAGTCCTTTTACACCTGTTGAATTAAGTTTTCTTAAAGAATCATTAACATGTCTTGGCTTTAGTTTGTTCAGAGGAAGAAAAGTTGCAATTCCAAGCTTATTGTCCTTAAGATATTTAATGCATTTTGCAGCAACAGAATCTGTTTCAACAACAACGCTTCCAAGTCTTGGGCCGGCAGCCACTTCAAGTGCAAAGGCATATTCATCTTTTACCTGTCCGAGTTCAGAAACAGTTCCAATAATTCCCTGGATAGTTCCTTTGGCTTTTAGCTCCATAATTTTCTTTAGAGCTATTCCTCCTGCCAAAGACTCTCTGAGACTTGCAGACCTGGCTTTTAATTCAGACTCCTGCTCTTTTTTGCTCAATAGTTTGTCTCTTGCAGTTCCCAATTGTTCTGCAAGACTTGAATCATAATCAAGAGCATTGTTAAGTTCGTTTGTTTTCTTTTTAAGAATTTCTTTTGTACTCTTTAGTTTTTCAAGGCCGACTTTGTTTTCTTTTTCAATACCAATAACTTTCTCAATCTTATCATCAATTGACTGGATTGTTAATTCAAGCCGGTCCTTATCCCTTAAGAGTCCCTGCTGTTTTTCTCTAAGAGTATGGGTTTCGTCTTGCAGTTCATCAGCCAGCTTATCAATTTCAGAAACACGAGTGTCAATTTCCTGGGCATCTTCAAGCTTGTTCTTTTTTCTGAAATCAACAATCTTTTTCTCGACAATGGCAAGGTCTTTCCCCTTGCTTGTTATCTCTAATTCAACTTCTTTTTTAGTCTTTTCAAGTACAGTTATTTTGCCAAGCAGTTCTTTGTAGCTTTCTTCAAGCTCAGCTTTTCTATCGCCAATTTTTTTTATTTCAGTTTCAATAGTCTCAATTCTCTGCTTGTTAAGTGCGCTGTCAACTTTTAGTTTTTCAGTTTCTTTATGAATAGAAACCTGTCCTGTTTCGCCTTTTTCTTCAACTTCTTTGTTTATGGTTTCAATCTCTAGTTTCTTCTTAGAAATAGTCTCTCTTAGTTTTTCAATTTCTTTTTTCAGGGTTTCAATCTTCTTGTTGTTCTCACTTATTCTTTTGTCAAGCTCATCTGCCTTGCTTTTCTTGTTTTTTATCTTGCAGTTCAGGCTTGTGGCTTTGTTCTGCTTAATCTTGTCATTTAAATCTCTAAAGCGCATTGCCTGATTTCTTTCTTTTTTCAGCTCTTTGATATATGTCTCTCTTTCTGCAAGAATAATAGTGGCTTCATTTATCTTTTCTTCAACTCTTGAAAGCTCTCTGATGGCTTTTATTTTTTTGTCTTCATAAACACTAATGCCTGCAATCTCTTCAATCATTCCTCTTCGTTCCATAGGAGTCATTTCAACCAGCTGGACAATATCTCCCTGTAGAATTATATTATGACCATCAGGATTAATCCTTGCCCTGCTTAGTAAATCAAGAATCTGCTGTCGGGTTACTGTCTTTCC
>Ga0180009_10004255_pt1 | contig 15889 bp, 13 predicted proteins | sample OS_PC_MetaG_FD_123537 | JGI IMG/M metagenome (GOLD analysis project Ga0180009, IMG submission 123537) | Groundwater microbial communities from the Aspo Hard Rock Laboratory (HRL) deep subsurface site, Sweden - OS_PC_MetaG | ecosystem: Environmental > Aquatic > Deep subsurface > Groundwater...
GCAGGAGCCAGCGTTGCTTTGGGCATGAATGCCATCGTGCCGGGCAGCGGAGTTGCACATAACGCCAACGTGCTGCTTGTTGGCGTTTCTACGTTCGCCATCAGCTATATCGTCAACAAGACGTTGTTTCATACCGGCAGCAAGCTTGCAGCCACCGGCAACAAGCCGACGATCGCCCTTTCGGCCGGCTGGTTTGCCACGATGGCTGGTGTGTTTGGAACAATCTCGTTCACTGGCCTGTCGCACGAAATCGTCGAGGGCGCCAAGCTCAGGGATCCGGCCGCAGCCATGTCACGCGCGGCCCGTGAGGTGGGCGAGACAACGGCGGCAGCCAAACGCGTCGTGCCGCTGATCTCGTCGGCCAGAGGCGATATGCAGGCGATCGCGAGCTGCGAAGAAAACTCCGGCTGCGTATCTGGACGTCGCGGCCGCGGTAGCGAAGTCGCCGCACTTGAAGCCTTGTCGGCGAAATTCGCTTCCGTCGAAAAGCTATACGGGCAGGCCGACAGAAAACAGGCGGATCTTGCGGCCAAATTACAGAAACTCGCCAGCAGTTATGAAGAACAACTGACCCGCGGCGGCGTTGGAGGTCAGAGTCGCTCGAAACTTCTTGCGATATACGATCAGGCGCAGGGATTGGCGACGGAACTCGCAAATGTCGTGCCGACGTCGGCGGCAAACGGCCTTGCCAACGAGATGCGGCGCCTTGCGGTCGGTACTCCGGCTGGCGGCCGCATCGATGTCGGCGCGCGGCTTCGCGCCCATGCCGATCAGATCGAAGACGCGATTGCAGGGATTATGGTGACTTCGGTTACGCTGCCGCCGTTTCCGCCGCCTTCCGGAATGGCAAGCGGATGGGAGCGCATCGAGGAGACGTGGCCTCTTGCTCTCCTTCTGTTTGGCTTGGAAGGCGTTCTGATCGTCCTCTGGGCGATGCTGGTCTTCGACATCCGCGCACGCTTGGCAGCTTTGCGTCAAAAAAACCGGCTTGCAAAAGGCGAACACGAGCAGTTGTCGCCGGACCCGACAGATTGGCCGGCCGACGGTTCAATCGGACGTCGCGGACACCAGCCAGGCTCCCGTCCCGGCCTTGGCGGACGCTCCAACGGATCCGGGCAATGAGTGGGCAGACGCATCAACAAAGTGGCTTGCGTCCCGGCGTGCTGCGGCGCGCAAGCCACCGGACACTCCAGGCTGGAATGCTCGGCGCTGGTCGAACGATCGCAGCGCTCGCTTGCCTTGTCTTCGTCTTTTGGGACGCGGACTGGTGGGTGCTGCGGGATAAAGTCGAACACATCCGCGCTGCGCTGTTCGGCGCATATCTCCCGCCCGAGTGCCGCGAGGACCCTACCCAATGCGTGAAGGACCCGAACTCAGGACGGCTCATCCCAAAGCCGCCGCCGCCGAAGGTCGCCGAGCGTTCGACCGCCGAATGCAAAGGACCAGAAGGCCTGGAACTGCACTGCCAGCTTCACACGCTGTTCGACTACTTCAACGAAAAGCTCTTCGACGGGCGACTCCCCAAGGCGCTGATAACACTTCAGCGGAAGGAAGGGGCGGGCGGCTTCTATGCCCATCAACGGTTCCGCAAGGCCGAAGGCGGTCGGATCGATGAAATCGCACTCAATCCGAGCCATTTCGCGGGCACGTCAACGCTCTTCCTCGCATCGATCCTGGTCCACGAGATGGTGCACATGGAGCAGGCCTATTTCGGCAAACCCGGCAAGGGCGGTTTCCACAACGATGAATGGGGTCGGATGATGAAGCGCGTCGGCCTTCATCCATCGAGCACGGGAAACTCAGGCGGCAAACAGACCGGGACGCGCATGTCACACTACATCATCCCCGGCGGCGACTTCGAGCGGGCGGCACGCAGCCATCCATTGCTGCAGAAGGACCGGCTAGCGTTTTATGAGTAGGGCCAAGTATGGTTTCGAGGCCGGCTTACTTCCCTCGCTTAAAACAATGGCACCTCGCCGACCATCTGGTTGCGTGTGATCCATGGCGTCTGCTCGCCCTTGCTGTAGTCGGAAACGCGGCTTTTGACGGCGAGGTAGAATTCGCTCATTTCAATGACTCCATTCTTGTTGGTGTCCACCTCGTTCCGCAACTTCGCATCAAACCCGACACGGTTCACAAAAGTCGTGAATAAGCCGCCCTCGAACTCTGGCTCGCCCGAACTATATTGGCGCCCCTTTGAAGCAGAGATGACGGTAATGGATTGGCCTGCATTCCGCGCAAGCAACACGTCGACTGCGTCATCGTTGGTGGCAGAATTGCCCGCCGCACCCGAGTGGCACGCATCCAATAAGATGACGATCCGAGCCTTGGTCTGTTTTAGCAAACTCGCAAGGGTCTCCCAGCTGACACCGCCCGTCGTTGCTGGATTGTTGGGGTCCGTATCGGCACCGGCGAGGAAAAAGTTACCTTGCACATCTTGCAGCCCATGACCGGCAACAAGCAGCATGATCGTGTCATTGGCCGTAGCCTTCTTCACAACCGGCTCAAGGCTGGCGCGAATGGCTGAAGCGAGATCTGGAGCATCGATCACCGGTGGCTGCGCGCGAACGTCCGCGTAGTAGGTCCCTGAATATGCCTGCGCGCGCGCGATGAAATTCTTCGCGTCGTTGCCGGCAAACTTAAGATCATCGAGTTGCGGATGGTTAAATTTATTCGTGCCAACACCGACCGCATACAGCGTGCCGCGAGCAGAACGTTTGGAGTTCCCATCGGATACGGGAATAGTCCTTGGGATGCTCTCCGTTCCATTGTCGTCAATTGCAACGGCAGTGATCCAATGCGTTTCTGGAAGCACGCCGATATCAGCTTGCAGGTCAGTCGAGCCCCCTGACGCGGCAAGTCCCTTCACGAGGCGCCCATCGGCGAAGATGTTGACTTGCCGGAGACGGTTAAACGACGTTGCCGCAAGCCTTAAAGAAATTCTATCGTCGCCCCTCCAGCTCACGTCCACAATCTCGATTGAAGGAGGAGGAGGGACAGTCGGCTTCGCCTGGCCCATCGGTTGTCCGGCCATGATTTCCTGGATGACACTTGGCCTGTTCAAAATTTTGCTGAACTGATGAAAGCTGTGGTAGCCCTTCAAACCGGCAAATTTGAAGTAGACAAAGCTCGCACCTTCCGGCGTCGCCAGATAATAGCCATCCTCGTTGTAGAGCACGAGTTCGTCATCGAGGTAGTAGCCCGCCAACAGCTTCTTGCCATCCGCGATGCGATAAATCGCGATTTTACCATCCTCGTTGATTTGGAGAAGGCGCTTGCGATCCGGCGTGATGTGGAGGCTGGAGGTATTTTCTGTATCGTCAACATTCTCTAGAGTTGCGATGGTCCGAGCAGATTTGACATCAAATACCTCAATCATTCGGCCAGGCATTGCTATCAACAAGACGCCGTCCTTCGTCAGCGACCCCCTCGCAAGCTTCCCCGAATTAATACCGAGCATTTCAGCAGTCCTAGTCTCGGATAGACGAGGTTCGGAGAAAGAATGGAACTCTGGATGGCCATTTCTTTCCCTAATCAAAACGCCAAGCTGAACGGCTCGCCACCCGTTCCCACCCCAGCAATCCTGTTGGATGAGCCACGTACCAAGTTCGCCTGTTTTCCATCCAGTCCGCGCCATAATACGGCTGGGCACAACGAATTCTCCGATGAGTTCACCCGGCACGTCGTACTCACACGCAAACCGGCCGTTGACTTGTTTCCAGTCCTTCGGTTGTTCATTCTCTAAGTAACCGTTCGCGTCTTGGTACTTCTTTATTCCATCCCGATAGGCTTTGCTATTGATGTGTGCTTCGAGTGCGCCCTCAAGAAATTCATCAATTGGCTCGCCGGTACTGACTTGTTTATTCTGCTCCCATTTAAACAGCGCGCCAGATCTTGAATAAGGCTCAACATTTCCAACGAAATTGACACCAGATAGGAATTCGATCAGCGCGATTGCGTGTTGGCTGCTACTTACACCAGTCGTGGTATCTGCGCGGGAGTTGCCACGGATTAGACGACGGTTGCTGGTGACCTTCGCGACCTTTAGGGAGGGTCGTTGCAATAGATGCTCTATCGTCAACTGACGCATGCGTTCATTATCGGATAAGAATTTCTGATGTTTTTTTATCTCCTGCGCAGAAACAGGTTGTCCACCATTTTTGAATTCCTCAAGCGATTGCGGTTTTGGATCGTGGGCGAAGGCAAACCGGGTGTCACCCCCCAAATCCCAACGGAAGATATCCCGGTTGAATTTCGGAGCACCGATTGGGATCAATCCATAAGACGATTGATACCGATTCTCATTTTCTCTACTGACCTCCAGCAAAGAGCTATTTTGTATGCTATCAGATCCACTGCTCCAAGGATCCTGTTGCCATAGATTTAAGCCCTCAAGATTGACTTTCGCAACCGCATAAACTGGCCTGGCCTTGTAGCTTCCGAGAGCAAGTGTACTCGCTTCACGGTCGATCAAGATGTTCGAAAACTTTGCAACGCCGGAGTCGCCAGCCACGATGACAAACGAGTCGTTAGCACCCCAGGCCAGTGCATCAATGTCAGAACCATCGCGACCTTCTTTTTCGACATCGAGAACATGCACAACACGACGTGCATAAAGGTCGTACAGCTCAGCGACTGTGCTACTTTTAAGGGTGGCAAAAACGTACCGCGAGCCCGTCGAAAAATTCGGAGATTGGCCGGGCCGTTGGACGATCAATTCACCAGTTTCAAGTTCAATCACGCGATAGAAGGTCTCAAAGACCTGCATCTCATAGTCGCCACTGTTGGAAAAAACCGTTCGCGTTGGAGCGCCAGTCGAGTATCGATCCTGCACAACAATCTCGGGAATTCCAGGCTCAACGTTAACTCGATGGTTGGCTTCAGCTTGTGATGCCGTGACAACGCTCATTCCGTCATAGTGAGAAACATTGAGGGGCCGCGGCACCCATTGCGGCACCTCGACGACAGACCAACTAATATTTTGAACCCCGACTTCATAGAGCTTGACGGACAAGTTGCCGGTTCTGGAAACGTCGCCAATATGAAGCGGGACGAAAACCCGGGTCTCATCTTTTCGATATTGGACGTTAAACGGCCCCGGTGCGTTCGGTGCCAGGGCGAAGAATCCGTCTCCCTCAAATCGAACACGTTCGGGCGTAGTGAAGACAAGATAGAGCGGCGTTTTACAGTCTGTGTTGACGCGACTCTCCACCTGCCATCGAAACGCGATTGCATCTCCGACCTTGGCTTGATTGGCCGCGGGTGTGACCGTCACCTTTGGCGCAACCGAGCGATCGCCTTGTTCTTGAAAATGGCAGGTCTTCGCCTTGCTATAGCGCTCCAGCTGAGGAGCGATCTTGATCGGCACCGACTTGTATTCGGTCAGCACCGTCGGATGGCAATTCGCTTTACCGCTTGAAATCTTGTAGGACTTGGAGCCAAAGACCTGCCAGCCAAAGTTCGTGGCCTCGTCTTTGATAAATCGAATTTGAAACGCACCCGTCGTTGGATGGTGACCTTCTTCCATCGATTTTCGGCCCAGCCAGATAACAACGCGCTTCTTGGAGCGGTCCGCCGGCTGGTAGCCGAATTGGGTACTGGGATCGTAATCCTCTTTCCAGTCCTCAACCTGAAGGCCCTCGCCTAGAATCTCTACCGTTGCGGGCAGGTCGATAACCAAGTGGAGAGTGCGATGTATTGGCTTTATTTGTTCACTATCCCATCGAATCTCCACAGTTTGACCGCTTGCAAAACTGCTTCCTTCTGGAAACGCCACCGAGACATGCTGAGCAGAGTCGAGCATTGGCCGATATTCCTGCCGGCAAATCGCCTCCGCGTTTGGTGGATTGAAACGGAACGGCTCAGAATATTGACCGTTGAGCGGGTTTTGGCTGGGGCTCATTCCAGACTGCGATGACTGACTAACAAGCTGTTCTTGCCCTTCCGGGAAAGCTTGGAATGTGCTGTAGATTCTTCGAGCCAACTTATCTAGCTTGGGTTTCCCCCGGTCAGAGTAGACAATCGAAATCCCGCGCGTTTCGCTGCCTCTGTGCTCGATGCGCACGATAAATTTCGTCCCGTCGCGATCGCGGCCCTCCAACGTGAAGCCACCATCAAAGTGCGCTTCGCTGTCAATCGTTCTGCCCTTCACGCCTCGCAATTTATAAAGTGTAGTCTCCCAACTCTGACTGGCCGGGAACTTCAAAGTATCTATGTTGAGCCTTCTCTTGTGGCTGCTCCAATTGAGACCGTAACCAGTACTTTTCTGAGAACGGGCAACTCCAGCCGGCAGCTGCAGCTGTACGCCGGTTTGGGTGTCATTGACCTGCTGCCAGGCCTTGGCAGAAAGTTTTGGAGTCTGAACTGCCAACATTACGGCAATGAGCGTCAGGAAAGAAATCATACGCAGGATCATGGAATTCGTTCCTGTCACATTCGATTGAAGTATCTCTGGGATTAGCACCGCTACTGGTGCGAAGTTCGTATCCGACAAGGCACACCCAGCATTGCAAGCCTGCAAACTGGGCGCTCAAATTGACGAACGACGAACTCGCCTATTGAAGCCTACTCCCAACCTGCAGTACACCGACAGGATGATCGCCTGACAAGCACTTGTCGCAGTGAGGGCGTCGTGTTTGGTGCAGGTGTTGCAGCGGTGTCTCGCACCGATTTGGAGGGTCGATGAAACACGAAACTCTTGCGGCGGACGGCCTCTTGGAAGTTCGGAACCGGACAGGTAGGTTACTTGCAGCAGCCTTTCTGGTGCTATTGGCTCTTACGCAGGCCACGCAGGCTGGCGGGCGGTTCGAGGGCAAACTCATCACTGAAGCACTAGATGACGGTCGCAACCTACGCGTTGTGAAACCCTTCGCCTACGTCGACGCAAATGGCGCCAAGTGGAAGGTGCCCGAAGGTACGGAGACGGACGGGGCATCAGTGCCCCGATTTTTTTGGTCTCTCTACCCTCCCTTTACCGGGAAGTACCGGAAAGCTGTAGTAGTCCACGACGTCTACTGTCAGACGCGCGACACGGCGTGGGAAGCCGTGCATCGAATGTTCTTTGATGCGATGCTGGCGGCGGGGGTAGACCAAATTACTGCCAAAACAATGTACGGTGCCGTTTACGCTTTTGGCCCGCGATGGAGCCTGACAGGAACAAACCGCGCGCCAAAGTTCTCACGCGTTCCCGACGCGAGACAGCAGCAGGTCGCTGAAGATCTGCAAAAATGGATACAAGAAACCAGTCCAACACCTGACGAAATTGCCGCCCGCGTGCGAGCCATGCGCGTAAGATAATCACAACGCCAGAGTAGGTGGACGTCGTCCCGGGACCGACAGTATCCTCTCGCAGACCGGCCGTGTCTTCTTAAAGACCGCAACCAACCCGCCTCTCTGCAATGGCGTCCCCTGCACCTTGAAGGTGAAAATCCATAGACTTGGCGAAAGCAACAACCCGACCAGACGATCCCGTCGTGTAGACGTTCAGCAGCGGATCGTTTCTGGGGATCGTGAACACCAGTCGTCCCTTACCACTGGTGTATTCGATCATGGCCTGGAAGAGCCTGACTTGGGTCGTTGTTTGTCCGCCACCAGCATTAGCCTCGTTCGCGTAAAGTGAAACAGGGAACGGCCCACGCACCATTTTGGGGAGCTTCTGGATCAGTGGCAAGCTCACTTGGACGTTGGGCTGGGTCGCCGAACATCGAAATATGAGCGGCGCAAGTGGTTTGTTCGCGCCGCAGGCCTCCAGAAGAGCTGTACCAGCACCATCGCTGCTGGCGCTCCCAGTCCACTTCAGACCGTCATGACAATCGCCCTCAAAGGCCTTCGCGTCCGAAACCGCCATCTGCACCACGAACGTAAAGACGAACCCTAAAGCAAGAACTCGTGCGAAAGAAAACATGCACTTCTCCATCAAAATTGGATCGAGCTGAGATACGTCAGGTAGCGGTTGCATCACACAGGTTTAAAGCACCTCAGAACCGGTACAAGATGAACTATCGAAACTCCAATGGCTTGTGCAGACAATGGCGGATGACAGCCGCAGGCGATCGAAATATCAAATACCATTCCTTTATTCGGCAAGCATCTCCGCGCTCATCCTTAGGCGTGCCTTCCAAGCGCAGACCCCACCTTCTGGCCCACCGTCTCGTTCAGTTCTTTCACTTGATCCGCCACTAGATGCGCGTATCGCTGCGTCGTCTGCGCATTGGTATGCCCCAATAGCCGACCGATAAGTTGTAGCGACGCTCCCTGGGCAGCAGCGATACTCGCGAACGAATGGCGCAGATCATGGATGCGAACATCTTCGATGTCCGCGAGCTTACGGATGCGCCGCCACGGCTTCTGCAGATTGATGATATGCCCGCCCTCACGCGCGCCCACCAAAACATAAGGATTGCCTGGCACCCGCGGCAGGCTGCGCAAGAGTTCGACAGCCGCCTCGTTGAGAAAGACAGCCTTCTGCCCTGTCTTCGAATCCGGTAGCGCGATCAGCCCACTGACCGGGGCCGTCTTGACGACGTAGCCGCGTGCCCCGCTTGCCAGCGCCTGCCGGACAAGCATCGGCTCCTGATGCACCGAAAGGATCACGACCTTGCTCAATGGAGAGGCGCGCTTGAGCAAGCTCAACAGGTCCAAGCCATTGAAATCTGGCATGGAAATATCGAGCACGATGACATCGGGCCTGTGTTCGCGAGCATGCTGCAACGCCTCCTCGCCGCAGTTGCTCTGGCCGACCACGTCCATGTCAGGTTGAGCGTCCAGCAATTGCCGCGCACCTTCACGCACGATCGAATGGTCGTCGGCAATAAGTACCCGCAGTTTCTGCATTGCCACTAAATCTCCGCGTACGGCAGCTCCGCGCGGAGTGTCGTTCCTCCGCGCCGCCGCGACTTGACTTCGACCTTGCCACCGACCGCAGCCGCGCGCTCCTGCATGCCGATAAGCCCGATGCCGTGCTCGAACGCTCCTTCTTCTACGGTACCGTCCCCATGACCGCCGATCCCCATGCCGTCGTCGTGGATAGCGATGATCAGGTTGGGATGATTGACCGTAAGCTGAAGGTGAACGTGGCTTGCACCAGAGTGCTTAATAACGTTGTTAAGCCCTTCCTGGACAATGCGGTAGGCGATCATCTCGGTATCGGGCGGCAGCCGGCGGCGAAAACCCGAGGCGTCGGTCTTGACCGAAAGATTTCGTCCCATTGCCGGCAGCTGCTCTGCGATTAAAGCCTCGATGGCCGGCAAGAGGCCGAGGTGGTCAAGGGTCGCCGGACGAAGATTGTTGACAATTCGATGGATCGATACGCCCATTCTCTCGACCTCGGAAGAAAGCTTCTGACACGGCGCTTCAAGTGCAGAGTTACTGCGTTCCGCCTCTCCTTGCATGGACTTCAGACAGAACTGCATTCCGGAGAGAGCCTGGCCCAGTTCGTCGTGGAGATCGCGTGCGATACGTTTGCGTTCCTCCTCGATGGCACCGACTTGCCGCCGCGACAGTCTTCTCAGTGCCTCTTCCGCCCGCTTGCGCTCGATGACCTCGCGGTTGAGGAGTTCAAGACTGCTACGAAGCGAGGCCAGTGCCCGATTGAATGCAGAAGCGACTCGCCCGACCTCATCTTGAGCGACGACCTGCACCGGACGATCGAGAATATTGGAATGAAGGTTGTCGACCCCCCGTAGCAGAAATCGGAGCTGGCGCAGGATCGAGCGGGAAAGCAGCAACGCGAACAGCGTACCAATCCCGATCGCCATCAATGTATAAGCGAGGCCGGTCCTCGTGACATAGGACAGATGCTCGCTAGTCGCACTCTTGTCGACGGCAAGCATCGACCACCCTATCAGTCTGCCCGACACCAGTATCGGAGCCACGGCGTTCAGCGACTTCTCACTCTCGTAATAGACGTAGGGTTCCCGACTTCCTGACAGGGCGCTGCGGCTTTCACGATCAAGCAGGAATTTGCCGATGTTTTCGCGTTTTGTGTGCGCCAGAACCCGGCCCTGCTGGTCGACGATCATCGCATACTGTACGCCGCCGCCTCGTCCCCCTGATTCAAGAACCTCTTCCATTCCGACAAGGTCGTCGGCCAGCACCCACGCAGAAGAAGCCACCGCAAGGACCTGCGCATGATGGAGCGTGCGGCTTGATAGCTCGGCAAGGAGAAAATCGCGTTGCCGTTGTACAAGATCAAACACGAAAATGGACATCAGCAGGAGGTGAACAAACGCTACGCCCAGGACGAGTTTCGTTCGAATGCCCATGCTCGGCGGTAACCCGAGATGCTCCCGAAGCCTCATGGTTGCCTCGCGCCGAATGCCGCGTCATATTTCGCGACGAACTGGCGGACGGTCTCGAATGATGATGTATCAGCCGTCTCGAATTTTGCGATTTCAATGTCCTTGAGGATCGCTCTGCCGCGTTCATGTTCATGAAGAGTCAGCAACACGTCCTTCACCGCTTTGACGTCGTTTAGTCTCAGATCGTTGCGAACCACGACCCCGTTGTTCACCAGCGGCGTCGTTTCCCATCTGACGACAAGCTCGTTGATCAATTCAGGTCGCCGTCGTAAGAGCGCCTCCCAAGGCGGCGGCCACGTTCCTGCTGCGGTGGTCTTGCCGTAAAGCACGTTCATGATGGCCGACTCCTGTGAGCCCACGTATCGTTCCTCGAAATCACCAGGACCAAGTCCATGCCGGAACAGGAACAAGCGCGGCATCATCGTCGCAGCCAGAGCGGTTGCGGCAGGAAAGCTTATGGCCTTGCCCTTGAGATCCACGAAGTTATCAATTTTGGCATCCCGCCTCACGATGAGGATGCCGCGAAACTGTTCGTCGCTGCCCATCTTCGCCAGAATGCGATAGCCGTGACGTTCTGACAGCAACGTCTGATATGGATTGGGTAGGGCGATGTGGAACTTGCGCGCAGTGAGCTTGGCCTCGAACGCAGCATAGTCCCGTGAGGCCTCCAACTTCAAATGAAAGGCTGGTGCGACACGTTCGTTTATCAATTCGATGAGCGGCTGATAGACCGCGAACAGGCGCTTCGGATTGTGAAGAGGATGCACCGCGAAGATGTATTCGCGTCCGACCAGCCCCGGCGGTGCGGTCGACGCATATTTCGGCTCATATGTTCTTGTTTCCTCTGGCGTGCAGGCGGACAGTATTCCGGACAGGCAAAGCATTACCAAAAGCCTGAGCCTGCTCATCGAATGCTTACCCTCAAGTCGACGGCCCATTTGTCTGTTCTGGCTTGGGCTGACCGTTGCAAATCTGTTGGATGAGCACAGTGATCGAATTGCTAGTCAAGACGCAAGTCATCCAGGCAATAAAGCTTCCCTTCGCTTCGGAGCTTTTTCTACCGTCTTTGAGAGTCATTGCACTGAGGGTTTGTGTGCTCCACAGCCGGCGGAAAAGTGAGGGTTAAGCAACCGGGCGAGTGTTGCGCCCACCGCATCGTTGGCGTCGCGAACTGGATCATTCACCAAATGCGCATAGCGTTGCGTAGTAAGTGGCGTCGAGTGACCGAGCATTCTACCGATGAGTGGCAGAGACGCGCCATTAGCGGCAGCCAGACTGGCAAAGGAGTGGCGCAGGTCATGGATGCGCACACCTTTTAGGTCGGCCTTGACTCGGACCCTTTGCCAGACATGCTGGATGCTCTGGATCGGCCTGCCCGGCATATCGCTCGCAAACACAAATGGATTATCCGGTTTCGGTTGTAGGCGATCGATAATTTGAATTGCGAGTTTATTGAGGAAGACGGGCCGCTTGCCCGTCTTGCTGTCTGGCAGGTGCAGAAGTCCGCGTTCGAGATCGACATGCTGCCATTGTAGCCAGATGATTTCAGAAAGACGCGCACCAGTCAAAAGAAGTATCCGGATGGCCGCTGTCGCATAAAGGTTTTCTCGACGGTCACGATCAAGGGCGTCGAGGACGCCGCCTAGGCGGGAGATCTCGGCAGATGACAGGAACCGTTCGTTCTTATTTTCCGCGTACCGGACGATCTTGTGGCACGGATTGGAATGATCGGGACGCCAGCCCCATTGCTCCGCCATGCTGAACATCTTGGAGAGGAGCGCAAGCGTGCGATTGGCGGCGCCAGGCCCCCCGGTCACTGGGAGACCTCCGCGACCGCCCTTGGAAATCGGTACGGCGGGGCGCGCGGTTCGCCCTTCGGCAACCTTACGCTTGAAATCGTCGATGTCGTTGCGGGTTAGTTCAGCAACGGTGCGTGAGCCCAGCAGTGGCTTGATGTGGTTGGCGATGTTGCGCTCATCCGCCGCCAGGCTGAGCGGCTTCTTGTGCGGCCGGGCATATTCGTCGAGGAAGCGTTCGCAGAGTTCGGATACCGTTGGTTGATCACGCCGCGCTTCACGGATGGCGATTAGGTTCGTCCCAGATCGGATCTCACCCCACAGGCGCTGTGCCTCACGGCGTGCGGTTTCGGGCGTCCAGGGTGTACCGTGCTCTCCGATCGAGAACCACCTCTGCCGGCCGTTCACGCGCGTCTTCAACAGGTAGACCTTGGCGCGGGCCTGGCGGCGAACGGCAAAGCCCTTGACGTCGGTATCCCAGATGGTCTCTCCCGGCTTCATGCCGTCGACGACACGCTTCGTGATGCGGATGGATGCAACCATGTGGGTTTTCCGGCGACAAAAACGTTGAATGAATTCGTCAGACGTCAAATCAGTTGCTGGAACTGTTCTAGCGACCACCTAGCAACCACATTGTGGCGAAATGGCGAGTTAAACAGCGTTTTCTAGCAACCACACCATGTTTAATATCAATAACTTGCGTACACCTGTCGGAACAAAGCGCCGCACTTAAAATCCTGAGACGGCAACGTCGTGCGGGTTCGACTCCCGCCGTCCGCACCAATGAAATCAACGAGTTAAACGAATTTTTTCACATGAACGGCGTTTCCAAATTCCGGCTGGGGTAACACCGGGGTAACAGACCGTTTGGCTTGCGGCGCGACAATCAAGGTGCGAGGCAACACGCGTTCTCACCCAGATTGTCGCGCTATAAACAGGTCAATTAAGGCGCGACGCCCCACTGGTCCTCACCTGAATGCGCAACGCCCCCAATGTGAGCCGAATGCCCCAGGGCGTGCTGATGCTCGCGCTCCCCGTTCTTCGCGCCCATGATGGCCGTCTCCAGATTGGCAAACGGTGCGCCGGGCAGCAGCCCATCGATGTCGAGATCAATGCCAGGCGCGGCGGGCGCGTGGCCGGTTCAGCCCCGCGTGTGCGGGGAACGCCTCGAACCTCACGAGATGCTCGGCCTGAAAGACGGTTCAGCCCCGCGTGTGCGGAGAACGCGATCGCGGAGCGCCCGCATCCTGCTGGAATTGCGGTTCAGCCCCGCGTGTGCGGGGAACGCTGCGTCGGCGTCTATCTCTACGCCCGCTCCAACGGTTCAGCCCCGCGTGTGCGGGGAACGCGCTACACCGTTAAAAACGAGGATGACATCATTCGGTTCAGCCCCGCGTGTGCGGGGAACGCCTGTTTTTCGGAAAACGCGCGGCCCGCGTCCGCGGTTCAGCCCCGCGTGTGCGGGGAACGCGCGCTTGGTTACATTAAACGATGATTGTCAGAGGGTTCAGCCCCGCGTGTGCGGGGAACGCACTTGTGCGCAACGCTTTGATCGCACTGACCATTTACAATGTCAAAGAGCGCACCGACGTTCGTGATTTGTTTGCGCCAGTGATATCGGCAAACATGCAACATCAAAGTTCGGCAAATCATCCCTCCTGGCCCGGTTCGCGTCCGGGAGGAAGCGGCTTGAAGCGCACCAGCGTTAAGCCGTCGAAATCTGCAGGTTCGCGGCGGTTCTCGCCAATGGCTTCGAAGGCGAAGCCGCTGTCGGTCGGCGCACTCCAGGCAATCACAGCATTGCCGTCACCGATCATGATTTTCACTTCCTCCCAGATACGCTCGCGGATGCGCCGATTGAAGACGCCGACATATACCCCTGCGCGTACCTCGGCCAACCAGAGCGATAGCCTGCCGCGCAGGCGCGGCGGGGCATTCTCAACCACGATGACCATCATCGCCCGACGCCTCCTCGCTTGGAATTGCCGGATCGGCAGCCTCCGGTGCGTCCTGCGGCGGGTCGAGCCCGCCGGCTTTCAGGACCAATTCGATATCCGGGATGATTTTGTTCAGAAGCCCGGTCCGGCGGAACAAGTCACGGCAGGCAATCCGCACCTGACGCTCGGCTGGCGAACCGTCGCCCTTGCCCTTCGATATCCGGGCGGCGGTCTGGAACGCGGCCGGCACGACCGTCTCGAATTTATAGATATCGGCGATATCGTAGACGAAGCTTTGCGGTTTGCCGCGGTGCAGAAATCCAATCGCCGGCGCATAGCCGGCCGCAAGGATCGAGGCTTCGACTAAACCATATAGGCAGGAAGTGGCCGATGACAGGCAGCGGTTGGGGATGTCGGCTGCGTCCCACGCGCTGCGGTCATAGTTGCGTCGGTTCCAAGTCACTCCGAATTTCTGTGCGAGAAGCTTGTAGAGTTCGCGCACACGCACGCCCTCGATGCCGCGCAGCTGCTCTATCGAGCGGCGCGTTGGGGCCTCTTCGCCGAAGCGGCGGCTGAACATCTCGCGCACGACCTTGAGGCGCGCTTCGTCATCGAGCGCCAATCTGGCTTGATAAAGCAGACGGTCGGCCCGAGCCCCGCCGGGCTGACCGGAGGCATAAAGGCGCACTCCGGCTTCACCGACCCAGACGAGAAGACAGCCGACGCGGGCGGCGAGGCAGACTGCCGCGTGGCTGACGCGTGTGCCCGGCTCCAGCATCAGGCAGGCAAGTCCGCCAACCGGAATTTGCGCGCGGACGCCGTTCTGGTCAACAAGCACGAACGCGCTGTCGATGACGTCGAGTTCGCCGTATTGCAGGAAGACGATTCCGGATCGGTCCTTGATCGGTATCGGCCGTAAAGGGACGTAGGCTGGCTCGGCCACTTCGCGTCTCCAGGTTTTGTTGACGGTTATCGCACAAGTCAGGCACGTCGGATCAGCATCAGCCCGCATCCGAACGCTTTCGCCGAACCAAAGCCAAGGGGAAGTCGGGCGATGAATTCTTCCGGGTTCGCAATCGTCACGACCCCTTCAAACTCGACGACGCCAATGCGCATCGGCCGCTTTGACTCCCGGCGGCCATCGGCACGCGGCACGCGCAAGGTCTGATAACCAAGCGCGACGGCTTGTTCGACATCAAATCCGTATTGCTGGCCCTGACGTTCAAGCCAGTTTCCCGGTGCCTTGAGCAACAGTGGCGAGCCCTCGGGCGTCTCACCCCAACCGAGTTGCTCATTGCGAGCCTGCGCGCGATCGCCCTTGGGCGTGGAACTGATCGCATCCATCACCACGTCGGTGCGTTTGCCGCGGCGCGGGTTGGTCCCCGATACACCTGCCCGCTTGGTCGTAATCGTCGGGTTGGCGCGCAAACGGAAAAGCAGACGGTCGCGATTCTTGATCACCGGCTTGAATTCGGCCGAATCGGTCACCTCCAACAGGCCGTTGCCGCGCGCCGCGCGCCTGGACAAAACGATAAAGCGGCCGCGTGCCTCCTCGCGCCAAAGGAACGGTCGCGGCTCATTGCCGGAAGGCTTCGGCGTGTCAGGGAATATCGACCACATCATGCGATGACCGACGCTGACGCGTTCATCGTCTGAATTCGGAACGAGCAGCGGTCCCAGGGAACTAAGGCCGTCCTCGCGCTTCACCTCGATGCGTGACAACCACATTGCTAGGGCCTGTCGTCAGTTGAGCCAGAACAGTACGCAAACCAGCGCCACCGCCGCAAGGAAAGTGTTAGCGAGCTTGTCGTAACGGGTGGCGAGAGCCCGGTATTGCTTGAGATTGCCGAAGAACCGC
>Ga0180009_10004256_pt1 | contig 15887 bp, 32 predicted proteins | sample OS_PC_MetaG_FD_123537 | JGI IMG/M metagenome (GOLD analysis project Ga0180009, IMG submission 123537) | Groundwater microbial communities from the Aspo Hard Rock Laboratory (HRL) deep subsurface site, Sweden - OS_PC_MetaG | ecosystem: Environmental > Aquatic > Deep subsurface > Groundwater...
CAGGATCCAGATTCAGCAGGTCGTTCTCAATCTGGTTCGCAATGCCGTCGAAGCCATGGAGGAAGTATCGATCCGTAGGCTGACGGTTGTGACGAGAATGACGGAGGAGGGGCATGTTCAGGCCAGCTTCCTGGACACAGGACCCGGCATGCCCGATGAAGTGATCCGGCGCCTGTTCGAGGCCTTCGTGACCACCAAGGAAAACGGAATGGGTATAGGCCTCTCCATATGCCGCTCCATCATTGAAGCGCATGGCGGCCGCCTGTGGATGGAGCCCGCGCCCGGCGGCGGCACGGAGTTCCACTTTTCGCTGCCTCCACAATCGCTCTCAAGCCAATGAACCCCACAGAAAAGATTTTCGTCATAGACGACGACGAAGCCGTCCGGGGGTCGCTCTGCGCCTTGCTGGAAGCCGCGGGCTTCGGCGTCGCGGCCTTCGCCTCTGCCGTCGCCTTCCTTGGGCACTATTCGGCGGATCTGGCGGGATGCATCGTCACCGACATCCGCATGCCGGAAATGGACGGCCTCGAACTGCAGCAGGAACTGGTGCGCCGCCGGGTCCGCCTGCCGCTCATCGCCATGACCGGGCAGGGCGACGTGCCGCTCGCCGTCCGGGCCATGAAGGCGGGCGCCGTCGATTTCATCGAGAAGCCGTTCGACGCCGACGACCTGCTGGCCGCCGTCGAGCGGGCGCTGGAAATGTCGCGCACCCGTCCGGCGGGCCTGCCCGCTCAGGAAGCCGCCGCGCTTGTGGACAGCCTGACGTCGCGGGAGCGCCAGGTCCTAGAACATCTCGTCGCCGGTCACCCGAACAAGGTCATCGCCTACGAACTCGATATCTCGCCAAGAACGGTCGAGGTCCACCGGGCCCATCTGATGGAGAAGTTGAAGGTTCGGAGCTTGCCGGAGGCCGTGCGGATCGCGCTCGCGGCCGGCGTCGTCCCCGCGGAGAAGAAAATAGGCTAGGGACACCCGCGTAGAATTACGGATACATCGGCGGCAAGCCCGCTGCTACCTTCCGCCTGCGGCGCAATGCAGGCCGCGAAGGTATGTTGTCCATGCAGATGTCTCCGTCAGGCTCGCCAACCATCTACGTCGTCGACGATGATGACGCCGTGCGCGAATCCGTGCGGTTTCTTCTCGAATCCTTCGGCATGACGGTGCGCGACTACGCGGATGCCCGGGCGTTCATTGACGCCGAAAAGCCCGCCGGCCACCTGCAGGGCAGGAACTGCTGTCTTCTGCTGGACCTTCACATGCCGGGCATGAGCGGGGCCGATCTCCTCGAACATTTGCAGGCGTCGGGCATTCCCATTCCCACCATCGTTCTGACCGGCCGGTCGAGCACCTCCCTGCGTGAGCGTGTGGAGCGTGCCGGCGCGCTCGTTCTTCTGGAGAAGCCTGCGGAAGAAAGCGATCTCTCGCGTGAAATCGCGCGCGCACTCGCCATCGCTTCGGGCGACTGACACCGAAAAATCGCACATTGCCTGCAACGAAATGCAGTCTCTACGGGTTTTCCCCGAATGTTCACGAGCAGCCCCCCGTGGCATCCTTCCATCGTTCCGCCGAACCGGCATCTTTCCAGTCGGCTCACATGAAGGGGTAGCTCATGTCCATCGGCACGAAAACCTTCAATCACGCAACATCCGGTCAAGTGCCGGATATGGGCGGGCTCGTCGCATTTCTCGGAACGAACGGATTTTCCGGTGAAGCGGAAAATTGGGATGAGGGCAGGGTGTCCGGTTTTCCCACCGCTGCCTCTGTGCTCGAATTCGAGAGAAATCAGGCCATCTTTTCCGACGGCGATCCGGCAGGCTCTTTTTACAAGGTGACGAGTGGGGCGGTGCGCCTGTGCAAGCTCTTCGCCGATGGCCGCCGGCAGATCGCTGGCTTCTGCTTCCCTGGTGAATATTTCGGGCTTGCCTGTCAGGGCAAGGAATATGCGCTGACCGCCGAGGCGATGATTGGCACAACGGTCGTGCGGTTCCCGCATAGCTGCCTCGCCGATCTCGACCGGAGTTCAGCCGAGTTCCGCTCGCATCTCGTGGCACTGCTTTGCGGCGAGCTGTCGCTCGCCCAGAACCACCTCCTGATGCTCGGCCGCCAGACGGTGAAGGAGCGCATCGCATCCTTCCTGCTGATGATGCTCGACCGGCGCGGCCGGGACCGCAGGGATGGCGTCATGCTCGACCTCCACATGGGACGCCAGGACATCGCCGACTATCTCGGACTGACGATCGAAACGGTCTGCCGGACGATCAGCGATCTCAAGCGCGCGGGCGTCCTGGGCGTTCCCGGACCGCGGGAAATCGTCGTGAAGAAGATCCGGTTGCTGCAGGACACCGCGAACGGCGAAGCGTGATCCGCGCCGTTGCAGCGTTCGGTTATGTCCGTCAATGTTGATCCTGCGTCTTCGGGTCGGCGGGGCAGCGGCGCTGAGGCGGCGCTAGGGCAGAATGTGGACAGGGCCGGGGGCAATCCCGGCCCTTTTTCATTGGGCTCGACACATTCCGGGGCCGGGCGCTAAATGAGGCCATGCCGAAACGCCCTTGGGAACCTGCTCCGCCGCGCCCGACGCTGAGACAAATCAGCAATGCTCCGGGCTGGTTTCGCGTCTATTGTGAGAAGATCGGCTGCGGGCATCATTCGGCTGTGCCGATTGCGCCCCCTCATCATCCGGTGGGGACCGGAGACGCCCAGCGACGTGCTGCGGCGCTCTCTGAAATGCACGAAATGCGGGGCGAAGGGCGGATCTATCAAGCGGCCCGGCTATCTTGATAATTCAGGACTACCGGAGCCGTTTCCGGTCGATGGATTGCAGAAGGGAAAGGGGGGACAGTGAGAAAGCTCGCTCTCGGGATCATGGTAGGTGCAGTCTTGGGGGCTGCAGGCGCTGCTGCATCGGAGAGCCGCTGGATCACAGGAAATGCATTTATTGAAGCCGACGACACCGTATTACAGACGGTCATCGCCACTAGCGTACTAGAGAAGGCTACGAGATAGGAATAACGACCGTTGCGGGAACAGATGCCAAAGCTCTTAAGCGCATGGATATGTGTATCGAGGGATGGACGCCTTCCCAGATAAACGCAGTTGTAATGAAATTCCTCGAAGACAGGCCTGAGTATCGGCATTTGAATATGGGGGTTATCGTTCCGGTCGCTGTGTTGCAGGCTTGCGAGCGATGAAGTGCGTCTAGCGCCTCCGCATCTGGCTGACGATCCGGGCTACGGATTTCGCGTGGAGATTGAGCCGCTGGCCGATTTGTGCATTTGAAAGCCCCCGAGACTTCATCCTGATAATGGCCTCGTTCCGGCGCTGGCGCTGTGTGCGATCGAGCGCACGGGCTTCCTGAGCGGCAAGCCATATGGCTGTGTCGATCGGCAGGCCGGTTTGCGCGTGCATGACGGCATGCGATGCGGCGTGGAGCGGCGCGCCGGATATGAGCGCGCGCCGCGCGATGTCGCGGGCTGAATTCAGGCGGCGGGTGAGGTCGCGGGCGGCGGCGTCGGCCTGCCGGGCTGCATCGGCGCGGCGGCGCAGGCGTCTGGCTTCGCGTTCGAGGGCATCGGCGGCGGCGTCCAGCGCGTTGGCGAGGTCGGGGCCGGGTCTATAGAGCATGTCAACCGTGATTTTTTTGTATTTTACGGGCTGTAACAGGGGTGAGGGCGTCCAAGTAACCGGGCAGCACTTAATAAGCTCTTGATTCTGCATTGTTTTTTGTCAAGCGTTTCGCCGATAATATATATTATGGCGATTTCACTTGACAAAAAGTTGAGTGAAAGTAAGGCCAAAATAAAGGGCCTCTTCGAATACTCGACCGTGAACACGGCTAAATGAGCAAAAAAAGTCGTTCACCATGTCGATTTATCGAGCAAGAGCCCTAGAAATCGCCGCCGCCGCCCTCGAAAGCGAAATATCGAGGATGCGACGGGAAGCCGACGAGCTGCGCAGAGACGCCAAATCCGATGCCCGCCGCCTCGAGCTGCGCAACATCTGGAAGCGCGTGACCGAGCTGGTTGACCGCGGCCTGGACGAAGACGCCGCCCGCGGCACGGTTGCCACTCGCCTGGACGTGAGCCGGGAGACCGTCGATTACTGGATGCAGCGCGCCGAACGGCAGATCGCGGCCATGAAGAAATGGCGGCGCGACCGGCAGATCATCCTCATGGCGCACACGCGCTCGAATACCGAGATTGCGGCCGTTTTTCAGCTTCACCCGGTGACGGTGAGCAAGATCATCCAGGCGCAACTGAAGGCCCGCTTCCGGGCGTGATTTACCATAGGTGTTCAGCTAGCGTTCATGCCGCCCGGCCAGAATAGCCGTCAAATATCAGGGAGAATTCGATGACACGGATTGGGCGTTTTTTGGAAGCGATGTACGAAAAGCGGCTGCGACAGGATCACCCCTATCTGGTTGGCCTGCACACAGCGCTGGGGTTCGCCCTCATGGCCGATTTCATGTTTGGAGATATCCTGATCGCGTGGTGGACCATCGGAATTGGTGGCATCGCCGCCGCGTCTCAATGGGGCTGGCTTCAGGCAAAAGAAGCGTGGAAAGCCAGCGCCAAGGACCGGGACGAATGAGGCTCCTACTCGCCCTCGCAACCGCCGTCACGCTCGCCAGCGGGCCAGCGCGGGCCGCAGAGACGTGCCCGATTGAGCGGGCAGTCTATACACTCGCCGGGACCAACAACGTCACTCTGCATTTCGAGGCTGACGCCAGCGGCTACAGCATGAACGGGTTGAAGGGCGTTATATCCGATGGGACCGGCGTCAGCGTGCTGGAAACGATTTTTGGATGGGGCAATCGTGGCCCGGCCTCTGCAAGCCCAGGCGGGACCGTGCTCGCGTTCCATGAGGATTTCACCGGTGCCGCCTTTCCGCGATCCGCAGGCGCTGTGCCACCGTTCGCGTTGATATTTCCCGAGGGCGACGACGGTCTTTCTGACGCATGGACGTTCAGCCACTGTCGATAACAAAAAAGGGCGCCCATAACGAGCGCCCTTTAGCGACCTACAGTCGATCGCCTATTTGAAGGCCCACCATGCGGCGAGAGCGAGCCCGCCGACGATCACGACCTTTTGCGTGCTTGTGGCATTCGTGCCGAAGAGAAAATCGAACATCAGCGCTTCCCTTTCGCCTTAACGACACCGCCGCCGCGCTTGAAGCGGTAGCCCTTCTTGAGGGTGCCGTTTGCCTTGAGCCCGACGCGGCTCTTGCGTTTCGTCGCGCGCTTCCGTCTGGCCATCAGCGGCCCCCTTTCTCTTTGAGGAAAATGCCGAGAACGCTCATGAGGATGACACTTAGGCCCGTGGCCCAGTCACCCGACGAGAGCGCCGGCGCGGCATTGGTGACGGCATCGGCGATTGCCGGTGCCTCGTTGATCTTCGCAAGCTGGCCCGCGCCGGAAATCAACAGCGCCGTGCCGAGATAGGTTGAGGGCTCTCGAGCCCGATCCTTAAGCCAGTCTTTCACTCGCTCACCGCCTTTCGTGCAACCAGTTCGAGCGCCAACAAACGGCGGTCCATCCGCCAGAGTGCATACATGACGGCGATGGTCGCGAGATCGCCGCCCGCCGAAAGCAGTTTGAAGACCTCAAGCTCCATCACCACCACCGTTGGCTTCGGCCGATGAGGAAGATGCCGACGCCGCCCGCGACGAGAAGAGCCGTGTTCTGGCCGGAAGACGAGGACGCCGGGACGCCCGGGATGCCGGTCATGTCGCCGTCATCCTGTGTGAGCTTTTGGAAGCCGAGCCAAGCGAGAAGCGGTGCGAGCAGCATCAGAACACCTTGAGCTTTTTGCCAGCGAGGAAGATGCCCGCGCCTGCCGTCGCCACGAGAGCGAGGCGCGTTGCCGCGTCCGTCGCATTCTTCAGTTCACGGAGGGCCAGCCAAGAACCTCCCACGAGGACACCGGCAGCGAGGATAACGGGCATCTACTTCACCTTTGCCTGAGCGGCTTTGGCCGCGTTGTACTTCGCAAGATGATTTCTCGTTTGCGAGTTGTTTGCGCCCGGCCCACCGTTGTAGCTCATGACGATCCACGCCTCCGATCCGTCGAACCGCGGGTGCTTTCTGAGCCAATCGACATAAGCAGCACCGAAATAGACGCTTGTAGCCGGATCGAACATCGCCTCGCCGTCAGGCAAAGAGAAAGCTCGATAGCCGACCTGATCCCGGAGCCACTTCGCAGTGCTGAACAGCACCTGCATAAGGCCAAAAGAACTGTCGTTTAGATGCGGCTCGAAACGAGTAGCCGAAGGCCGGAAGCTGCTTTCAATCTGCATCATCGCGGTGAGCATCGCCGGATCGACGCGCCCGCGAAAATGCGTGTCGACTATGTTCTTCGCGATTTTTCGCGCATCGGGCAGAGAGATCACATCGGGTATTTTCGGCGCGGCGGGCTGCGTTGTCGGGAAAAACGAATTCGCGCCGTCCGGCAGGTTGAATTGCTCGAAGTCGAAGCCGAAGCCCGGCGCGAGGCCAACGCTTCCGGTCACCTGGCTATTCGGCTCGAAGGTGGAGCCGCCCGCGAGCGGCGCGCCACCGGAGACGGGCGCGGACGCCTGCGCCGCCACTTTCTTGCGGCGGCGGAAGAAGCCCCAGAGCATCGTGAAGAACCCGGCCAAGATCAGTGCATCCTCTGCGTTGCGCGCCACGTCACGTTCCTACTCCGCATCCGGATCGAAGGGCGGCGGCATGTCTTCCATGAGCGTGCCGACGAGATCGACCTTTGACGGATCGCCCGGCGCGCGCGTATGCGCCACGAGAGCGAGCGGCGCGCCGTCTTCCGCCTCGAAAACCCGGACTTCGCCGGACGGGAATTTCTGTGTGTTCGTGTTCATGCCGCCTCACAGGATTTCGTATGACATAGACTTCGTTCCCGTCCCCGCCGAAAACGAAATCTCTTTCCCGGCCGGAACAAAGATCGGGTGCGGGGCCGTCCACGCGCGGTCTAAAAGGCTTTTCCACACAGTAATGCCGTCGATCATAAGTTCCGCACTCGCGTTCACCGCGTCCATATTCAGCGTCCAGATAATGACGCCGCGCACATTCGCCGCTGCCGTCACGGCTACGCCGCCCGTCGCGCTGAAAAACGACGATCCGACTTTGTGGATTGTTCCGCCGTCGGATGATTTCCAAGCGCCCATCAATAAAACTCCTCGAAGCCAACAAGAGGGATCGCGATGGCGGACGAATTGCTTGCACGGATCGCCGAAGTCGTTTCAATCCGGACAGTCTGTCCCGGCGCGCAGGGAATGCCATCTGGCGACGGCCCCATATCCCTCGCGAGCCACACAGTTTCTGTTCCCTTGTTCACGATGGAAATCGCGCGGCGTGACGGATCAGCCGGTTTCACGTCATTCCACGTTCCCGGCAATACGTTGAATGACCATCGGCGCACGTCCGATGCGACTTTCTGTTGCACCTCGAAAATCGCGGCTGCGGCGGGTGCGACCGGGACCGATCCGCCGCCGAAGACGGCGCGGTTATCGACAATCTCGCCGGTGCCGACCTGCATGCGCACGTCCAGCGGCGCGATGCCGGTATTCCGTACTCGGAGGGATTTGAAGGTTTGCTCGCCCGCGCCCTCGAAAATCGGCCGGTAGCCGAGCCCGGCTTCGGCATAGAAGAAGGCATCGTCCCCGAAGGAAAGCTCGAAAGGTTCGCTCGCGGACAGGATCGCGAGGCGCATGCCGGACGTGTTGATATCCTTCTCGGCACCGACCGCGAGCTGAATGACCTCGATATCCTGATAGGCGGGTGAACGCGCCATTATTTCCCCCAAATCTGGAATGCGACGAAGGCCACCGCGACGAGCCCGCCGATATTGATAAGCTGGCGGAAAATCTCGGTCGTATCCTGCGTTGCCGCCGACGATGCCGCTTCCTGAAAGCTCGATTGCGTGCGCTCTGCGAAATCAACCGCGCCCTGCCCCACGCCTTTGGCGAAGTCGAATACCTGGGCGAAGATTTCCGCCGAAACATCCTCGACCGAGAAGTTCAGGGAGCCGCCTTCCGTCGCGCCAATATCCTTGAAGCTGAACACGGCGGAACCATTATCCGCCGCCACCCGCTCGTCGCGCGTCGTCGTCGTCGTGTCCGTCTTCGCCGATGATTTCGAGGATGAGAAGCACATTAGGCCACGTCCTTCACGTAAGTCAGCGCGCGAAGCCGCATGCCGAGGCGTTCCACGAGGCGCGCCATCCCGTCCGTTTCGATATCCGCGACGATGCGTCCGCCGCCCGCCAGCATGTTCTCCAGCGAGGCAAAGGCGGTGCGGATCAGGAAGGGCGCGCGGGCGGCGCTCAAGCCCACGACCCGGAGTTCCGTCCGCCCGGCGATTTTCACTATCGTGTAGGCGACGACGGCGCGAAGCCCGGTTTCGTCGGAAAGCGTCAGGAATGACACCTCGCCGCGCCGATGCGCCCCGCCGAGATCACCAGCCGGATAGTCGGCAGGCGCGACCTTGGTCAGCATGTGGCCGATTTCGTCTGTGTACTGCGCGTCAAGATCGACGTTCATTTGCGAAACCAGAAAAGGAGAGCGGCAGCCACACCGCCTAAAAGCAAGAGGCTCGAAACTCCCGACGAGGCCGAAGCCGAGTTGCCCTGGCCGAGGACGAAGGCACCCGACGTGAAGGTGTTCGCGACATGCACCTGCCCGCTATCGGCGGCGGAAATCGCGGGCATGGAAAGCGATGCACCCGGTATCCCGCCGCCGCTGCCTCCGAGCGCCGAAATCGTCGGCTCCTCCAGTAGAGCGAGCGGCAGGGCCATATCAGCGCCTCAACAGCACGAGCGCGACGAGCGCCGCACCGACGATCATGACCATGACTTCAACCGGCACACCGGCGAAAGGACCGACGCCCGTAGCCGTGCCTGTTGCAGTGCCCGTCGCACCGAAACCGGGCGGTTGCGGCGCGACCTGCTGGAAGGCAGTCGGCACATTCGACTGCCCTGCCAAGAGTTCCTGCGTGCGCCGTAGCTCTTCGAGGCTGATAAGCCGGGTGAGGGCGTTTTCGGCGGTATCGAAGATGCCGCCGAAGAAGTCGCCGATCTCGCCGAAGAAGTCCTTCTCCTCCGCCATGATGCCCGCCTAGCCGATACCGCCGAGAATTTCGGCAATGATCGTGAACGGATTTGCGACCGCCATGTCGAATTCGAGGGTGAATTCGGCCACGAGCTTGCCGTCCGCTTTCTGCATCGGGAGGCCATCTGCCCAGCGGCGATCTTCATCGAAGATCACATGGAACATGCTGGCCTGCGGGACATAGCCGCCGATGTTGAGCAGCGCCGTGTTTTCGGCGTCCGTGCGGTCATAGGCGATGAGTTGATCCACCGTCGCCTTGACGCCGGAAATGTCATTCACCGCCGTCTCAAAGCACTGGAGCGCACGGTAGTTGCCGAGGTCTTTCGGCATATCGAGCAGCGTGAACGTCCCGGCCGCGCCCGGCGTAACAACGCGGCGGCGCGTGGAAATGATCGGGCCGAAGGGAACCTGCTTCGGATCCACCTGGTCGATAACAGCCTTGGCAGTGAGCGCGGGACCGACGCGGCCAGCCGCAATCGCGACCTCGATCTGAAACGAGTTGATGCCGAGTTCCGGATAGACCGGCCATGCGAGCAGGTCTTCGCCCTGTTGCGTGCGCCGCCACGGCTCCGCGAAGAAGATCGGCAGCACGCCCGCCTGAAAGGCGAAGGGCGCGCCGTTGACGGCATTCAGCACCCGGAGTTCCGCCGCCGTGTATTCGCGCACGGTGCGTGAATTCAGGATCACCTTGATGCCGGTAATCGCGGCATCCATCGTGGCCTGCACGGCCGGGACGCCGCCCTCGCTGTAGCTGAGAAGGATCGTGTGATACCGGCGCCCGAGCGGGATGTCGATGGTCGCTTTCTGACCGGCTGCGACACCGGCGATGTTGGCGATAGGAACGGTGCGACGAAACATTTCGTGAGCCTCTTTTCTGGAATTCGAGACGGCGCCCTTAGGCGTCGAAACCGCTGATCGCCTGCTTCACGATGTCGTTGTCGCGAAGAGCGTTCATGACGAGGCCCGCCGCGAAGATCGCGCCGACCATCATCACGAAAGCCCGGATGTCACCCTTGGAAGGCATGGTCTTTCTCCGAAAAATGTTGCGGCGGAATGCCGTCGAACGTGCCCGGAGGGGACTCCCGGAGGTGCTTTTCTGTCCAGAAAAAACCGACCTCATATGAAAAACTTTTCATATGCTTTTGGTCGAAATCCGGCCCTTCTTGTCGATGCGGGCAGAGGTGATTTGTGCATCCCGGCAAATCAGACAGTGGAAGGCCTTGAGCTCTCGCAGCGCCTGTGCCTTGTCCCTGCCGATGAGGCGGAGCACCTCTTGCCGGTCGTTATCCGCCGCCAACGGGAAGATGATGGTCTGTGCGCAGTTTGCTCGAAACGTCGCGCTGATTTGCGCCGGTCGCTGCGTCACGGCGATGAGTTCGAGCCCGGCATGCCGACCTTGATTGACGGCGCGCGCCATGCCGTTCAGATGCGCGGGCAGCGAGCGCACGGGATAGGACAGGTCCGCCTCTTCGATGAGGAGGGTGAGCTTGCGCGGATCGTCTCCGGTCTCATAGGGCCATTGCGCCAACCACAACCGCGAGACGAGTTCGTGAAGCGCTTCCGCCTCTCGACCGGCAGGCGGCACATAGGCGCATTGGAAGCCGCGCTGAAAGTTTTTCGAGATATGTTTCCCGATGTCCGTCAGGCGGTCGAAGGCGGGCCGTCCGCGCGCCGCATATTCCGCGCGCGGATCGAACACGACGACCTTTTCCCGGCCCGCGATCATCGCCTTTGCCAGCGTGCTTTTGCCGCTCCCGCGCCGCCCATAGATCGCGGCAGCTTCCGCATCCTTCGCCATCGTTACAGCGCCTGCGGATCGCGGTCAGGATGCATGACGGGCGCGGGCTTCGGCGGTTCCTTCCGGCCCGCCTCGCGAGCGGCCTGTGCCGCCGCCACCCTGCCCGCCAGTTCGGCGCGCACGGCCATGAGCTTCGGCCCCATGAAGGCGAGGATCGCGAAGCCGCGCTTCGCCCATTCGCTTTCCGGCGAGAGCAGGAAGCGCAGGAAGGGCGTGTCGAGACAGATATCGTAAAGCGCATCCGATGCGCCGCGCGCCGCCGCCTCTTCCTCCGGACGGATCGGCAGGCATTCGAGCGGTAGCGGCGCAACCGGGATCACGCCGCCCAGGGCGAAGAGGCCCTTGAAGTTGGCGAAGAAAGTTTCCCGGTCGATCATGCCGGAAGGCGTCTCCCGCGCGCTGCCCGGCTCCGCCTGGACGGTATCGTCCGCCTCGCGCTCGAAATCCGCCTCCCAGTCGATAGCCTCGACATGCGCCGCCGCCTCAATCTCCGATGAGATCATCGAAGATGCCGCCTTCGGCTCGCTCGCGCCGGGATTTGGGCTGGCGCTTTTCAGCGGCGGGCGGGTCAGCGCGTTCGGGCTCGCGCTTGTCATCATCTCGATTTTGGACGGCGGCATTGTTGTCACCCTTGAATTTTGCGATGAGTTTTTCGGTATCGGCATGGCCAAAGTAAAGGACGGCCATTCCGCAGGCTTTGCGTTCGGGATCATGCGTGCCGGTGCATCGGAAATACGCGCGCCCTTGCTTGTCGAGGCGATACGGCACTTGCGCCCCGCAGTTTAGGCAGGGCGCAAGGCCGATGGTTTCATTCGCCATCGCTGTAGACCGGCAGGCCTTTGTGCCATCCGGTCTGCACGCGCGGCTTCGGCTTCGCCGGTGCCTTTGCTTCCGGCTTCGCCGCGGCCGCGCGATTGGGCGCGGTCTTCTTTTTCGTCGTCGTCTTCTTCGTCACCATCGTCTTTCCTTTCCGTTAGACGGCTTCATCCACGAACCGATACCGCTCCCGCGCCCGGTTCACCTTCTCTCCGCGCGCATCGTCGGAGAGCGCAAGGCCCACCACATCGCGTGCGAGATTTTCGAGTTCTTCGCGCTCCGCTTGACCGCGCATAAGCACACCGGCCGCGATCATCGTTCCGGCCAGTTGCTTGCGAAGCTGCTTTTGAAGTTGCGAGCGCTTCATCGTTATCTGCCGACCGAGCGGTAGCATGTGCCCGGCACCGCGCTCTCGATAGGCGAGTGTCCACAAAGGATGCATGGGCCAGCGCGCGCGGTTCGTATCGCCACCCTTCGGCAGCGCAAGACGGCGGGTGTAAAGGGCTTCGGCGAGAAGCTCCGGAAGTTGCCGGGTTATCTCCGAATAGTGCGAGCAATCCCTATCCCGCAGGAATTCTTTGCCCATGCGGATTTCGAGCCGCCACACATCGTTCTCAGGCACTTCGCCATCCAGCGCTTGCGCCCAAATGGTGTGCATCCAATCCTTGCCGGACGCCTCGCGAATTTCCTTCGTCTTGTCATAGACCTCGACCTCAAGCCCGACTTTCGAGCCGATGGTCAACGTCTCGCCCATGCCGCCGCGCGAATATGTTCCGGCGAGAAGTTTCTGCCGGACTTTCGTGGATGAATGCGTGACCACATTTGCAGCGAGCGCGGGCGTGAACTCTTTGGAGAAAGCCGGGCTGTAAAAATCGAACGCGAAGTCCGCGCGCGAAGTCCGGACCTTCACATGATCGTAAGCGTGTTTTTCTTCGCCCCAGAAGGCTTCCATGACGCGCTGGCGCAATTCCTCGACGCCGTATTGCCAGAGACCCGCCGCGAGATATCGGATCGTGACGCACCATTCCATTTTCGGGCTGCGGATCATCAACAGGAAGTCCGGCCCCGAGAGCACCCAGCGCACGCCACCCTTTGCACCGAAGGGCCGCATGTGCAGCGCTTCGCCGCCAAGCTCAAACGGGATGCCCACCGTATCGCCAGCGTCCGCCTGTTCCGCGCGGGCGGCTTCCTGTGCCTTCTCAAGGCGAGCGACGAGCTTTTGCGAGAGCTTCATAGGCGTCGTTTCCTGCCAGCTATCGAACCCGTGAGCGAGCAGTGTTGCGTATCCTTCGGGAACCGGGGAGAGCGGCACGGCGGGAAGAGGCCGGGGGGAAGATGTATCCCCAACCCCCCCTGTTAGAGGGTGGGGGGTTGGTCCCTCAACTTGCGTTAAAAGCGTCACGGCAAGCCGCCCTCGACACGCAAATGAACGCTTCGGCCGGGATTGGCACGGGCGTATCGGAGAAAGAGCCGCCCACCTTGCCTTGGACTCTGGCCATGAGCGTCCAACCTGGGCGGCGCCACCCAGTGACAATGGCGCGGGCAGTGAACCGCCCGCGCCGCCGGATCGTGATTTCATCGCCGGGGATGCAATGGAGGTAGGGGATCATGCCGTTTCCCGCACAGTGACGGGGCCGGACCACGTGCCCTCGCCATATCGTCCTACCTTCAGCCAAACCGCGCCTGCCGGTGCGCGTTTGCGAGCGAAGGCCACTGCCTGAGAGATATTCCGTGCAATGAATATCTCGCTCGCAATGCGGTGATTTTCGCAATCGAAATATCGGGAGCGGAATTCGCGGGGGGCATGGCGGCCGCGATCCGGCGGCGTGAAGTGCTCTCCGATGACGCGCGTGTCCAACATGCACATCACTCGCCCTCCGGCTTCTTGTCCAGCATGATGAGCGTGGCCCCGAAATTCGGCAGGATGATTTTCGTGGCGTAGTGGGTTTGCCCGTCCTGCTCGTATTGATCCGTCGACAGACGGCCCTGAATGAACACCTTGGAGCCCTTGTGGAGATAGTTCGCCGCGACCGTCACCAGCGCCTCATTGAAGATCGTGACGCGGTGCCATTCGGTCTTTTCCTGCTTAATGCCCTTGGCATCTTTCCACTTCTCAGTGGTCGCCAGCGTGAACGTGGCGAGCTTCCCGTTCGTGAGGTGCTTCACTTCGGGGTCTTGGCCGAGGTGGCCGATTAACTGCACTTGGTTGAGCATCAGATTTCCCTCTCTGTTGGCTCGGATGTGCGGCCCTCGCGGGCCGGGCAGGATCGGTTTTGAGGTGACGGCGCGCCGGGGAGGGTCAGGAGCTAACCGCCCTCCCCGGCGTCACCTCAAAATCCCCGGCATCCCTGCCAAGTTCGCCGGGGCAAAACTCGCTCCCGAAGGAGCCGCTGCGTTGGGGGCTGAGGTCCGTGGCAGCGGCTCCCCGAGAGGGAATGACGCGACTGCGAGGCAGCGTCGGCACAAGCCAAGCCATCCATTCATCCGGCGTTCAAGTGCGCGGCAATATTGTCCGTCTACTGCCGATGACGGCGGACGAAGCGGAGCCGGACGAATGTTTTCTGAGGATTTTCTGTGCGACGGATTGCGGCGTGCAGCTCGCGTCGATGACTTCGCAAATCAGTGGCGGCCGTTGCCGTTCTCGAGCAGCCCGCGCGTGCGATGCCCGTCGCGCATAGCATATCTCGACACGCCGCCGCGCGAACACACAAGAGCTAGGCCTTAACCAAATCAGTTGTGGGTGATTTGCTCCGGAAGCGGATGAGAACAAAACGCCCCTGCCCCGAGGAGAACAAAGCAATGCGAAAGTGCCCGTTGCTATATATTATGAAGAATAATCAAGTGACCGCATCGCTCCGGGCATGGGCATTCACAGCGTGAATTCGATCTGCATCCCGTCGAAGGCCGGTTGCACGCCCTCGGGAAGGCGCGCCGCCAGTTCCGCATAGTCGAGATCGACATGCATGTTGGTGAGCACGCCTTGCAGCGCCCTCGCCCGCGTCAGCCACTCGAGCGCCATCTCCACATGCGCATGCGTGGGATGCGGCGTGTAGCGCAGCGCATCGACGATCCAGCAATCTATTCCGTCGAGTAGCGCGAAACTCTCATCCGGAATGCCAACGGCATCCGCCGAATAGGCCAAGGGGCCGAAGCGGAATCCGAGCGAGCGGATATTGCCATGGTCCTGGTCGAACGGCGTGACCTCGATGGTCCCGCCCGGTCCCTCGATATGGATGGCGTGCCCCGGTTTCTCGATCAGGTGATCGTTGAGGATTGCCGGATATCCCGAGCCCGGCTTTTCGCGGAAGCAGTAGCCGAAACGCGAAAGCAGCGTCTCCTGCGTCGGCAGGTCCATCCAGCAATCGACGCGCCGCCGCTTGTTGATGGCCAGCATCCGCAGGTCGTCGATCCCGTGGCACTGGTCGGCGTGATCATGCGTGAAGAGAACCCCGTCCACCCAGCCCGTCTTCGCGTCGATGAGCTGCTCGCGCATATCCGGCGAGGTGTCGACAAGCACCACGGTCTTCGCCGTCGGATCCTTGTCCCATTGCTCGACCAGCAGCGAGCAGCGCCGTCTGCGGTTCTTTGGTTCTTCCGGGTCGCAGGCGCCCCAGAAGGCCCCGCCAATGCCGGGCCGGGGCACGCCGCCGGACGAGCCGCAGCCAAGGATCGTTGCGCGCAGCTTCATGGCCGGAGCACCGCCTCCGGCGGAACGCGGCTGAACAGCCGCAGGAAATTCGCCGTCGTCGTCTCCGCCAGCACCTCGGCGCTCACGCCCTTGATCTCGGCAAGCTTCGCTGCGGTATGAACCACAAAGCCCGGCTCGTTGCGTTTGCCGCGCTTCGGCACCGGCGCGAGATAAGGCGCGTCCGTCTCCACCAGCAGCCGCTCCATCGGCACCGTCGCCGCCGTCTCGCGCAGGCTCTGGGCGTTCCTGAAGGTCACGATCCCGGAAAAGGAAACGTAAAGCCCGAGTTTGACAGCCTTTTCAGCAAGTTGAACGCTGGAGCTGAAGCAATGCAGGAGGCCGGGAAAAGCCCCCTTCCCCATTTCCTCATCCAGTATCTGAGCCGTGTCCTCATCCGCATCGCGCGTATGCACGATCAGCGGCAGGCCCGTCTCGCGCGCCGCCGCAATATGCGCCCGGAAATTCCGCTGCTGTGCCTCGCGCGGGGAA
>Ga0180009_10004257_pt1 | contig 15884 bp, 15 predicted proteins | sample OS_PC_MetaG_FD_123537 | JGI IMG/M metagenome (GOLD analysis project Ga0180009, IMG submission 123537) | Groundwater microbial communities from the Aspo Hard Rock Laboratory (HRL) deep subsurface site, Sweden - OS_PC_MetaG | ecosystem: Environmental > Aquatic > Deep subsurface > Groundwater...
ATGTACAAGACAAGACCGGAAGGCTTTTTTGAGATTGTCATTACCGATTGCAGCGAACCGTTTCCCTATGAGTATGAAACGGCGTACTACGATGAAAATCATCATGTTTTCAAAGACCCATACCGTTTTTTGCCCCAGATGTCCGAGTATGACCGCTATCTTTTCAACAACGGCACGTACTACGAAATTTACAACACCCTCGGCGCACATCTTGTAACGATTGACGGTGTCACAGGGACGATTTTTCGCGTCTGGGCGCCAAGCGCCAAGAGAGTCAGCATTCTGGGCGACTTCAATTACTGGGACGGCAGAGTGCATCAGATGCGGGTTTTAGGCAATTCCGGCGTCTGGGAACTCTTCATTCCGGATATCACCCAGGGAGAAGCATACAAATACGAAGTAAAAACCCAGCATGACGCGCTTCTCGAAAAGGCTGATCCTTTCCAGTTTTTTTCAGAGATACGCCCCAAAACCGCCTCGATTGTCTGGGGGCTGGATGGCTATACATGGAATGACTCAGCCTGGCTTGCCGAGCGGAAAAGCCGGAGAAGCTATGAGCAGCCCATGTCCATCTACGAGGTCCATCTTGGTTCCTGGCGTCGCGATCCTGGAGATCCCTCGCGACTGCTCTCCTTTCAGGAGCTTGCCACCTCCCTTATCCCCTATGTCAAGGAAATGGGCTTCACTCACATCGAGCTGATGCCCATCATGGAGCATCCCCTTGATGAATCCTGGGGATATCAGGTCACCGGCTATTTCGCGGTTACCAGCCGCCACGGGACCCCCCAGGACTTCATGTCCTTTGTGGACCAGTGCCATCAACACGGGATCGGCGTTATCCTCGATTGGGTACCGTCGCATTTCCCCTCCGACGGCCACGCCCTGAGCAAATTCGACGGCACCGCACTCTACGAACATGAAGACCCAAGACAGGGCGCGCATCCCGAGTGGGGCACTCTGATTTTTAATTACGGTCGCAAGGAAGTGCAGAATTTCCTCATTGCCAATGCCCTTTTCTGGATGGACAAGTTCCACATCGACGGTCTGCGGGTGGATGCCGTGGCTTCCATGCTCTACCTCGATTATGCCCGCAACGAGGGCGACTGGGTACCAAACATCTATGGCGGCAAGGAAAACATCGACGCCATTGAGTTCATCAAACACATGAACGCCATTATCTACAAGCGTTATCCCGATATTCTGATGATCGCCGAAGAGTCCACCAGCTTCTTCGGAGTCACAAAGCCCCTGGACTGGGGCGGCTTAGGCTTTGGCTACAAGTGGAACATGGGCTGGATGAACGACTCCCTGGCCTATTTCAGCAAGGAACCCATCTTCCGCAAATACCACCACAACGCCCTCACTTTTTCTTTGCTTTACGCATTCACAGAAAATTTCATTCTGCCCATGTCCCATGACGAGGTGGTGCACGGCAAACGTTCCCTGCTCTTCAAGATGCCCGGGGATATGTGGCAGAAATTCGCCAATCTGCGTTTACTTTTCTTCTTTCTCTGGACTCATCCGGGCAAGAAACTTCTGTTCATGGGGGCGGAATTCGGCCAAATATCAGAGTGGTACTGCAAGGTAAGCCTGGACTGGCACCTGACCGAACAAAACACCATGCACCGGCAGCTGCAAACATTCGTCCAGCAGTTAAATGCAGTGTACAAGGATACCCGGCCCCTCTGGGAGGTTGATTTTTCTTTCGATGGCTTTCGCTGGATGGATTTCAAGGATGTGGACAACAGCATCGTCGCCTTTTGCCGTCAGGGGAAAAAAGCAAAGGACCATGTGGTCTGCCTGGTCAATTTCACCCCTCAGGTACTGCACGACTATAAACTCGGGGTGCCGTCCGCAGGCTGGTACCAGGAAATCCTCTCAACGGATTCCGCAGAATTCGGCGGCAGCAATGTTTACAACCCGGACCACAAGCAAGCCATTGCCGAACCATTCGGTGAAGCTCCGTTCCATATCCTGGTTTCGGTTCCGCCTCTGGGAGGCATCATGGTAAAACCGGTGTAACTGTTCAGACGTTTATTTTTGGTTTTCAGCCCTGAACTGAATATTTACCCGCCGATACAAAGGAGGATGCCCATGGGCTCTGACAGCAGACTGCCGACCGGCAGCGACAAGGTAAAAAAGGCCCTTTGCTGGATGAGTGAAGAATTGCTCTCCAATCCGCAGAAAAAACGGGACGCGGTACTCAAGGAAGCGGAGATTCGCTTTGATCTCTCCCCAGCCGAATGTGAATTCCTGACAAAAAACTTTAGCAAATCCGCTCCCTGCTGATCCGCCACCCCTAAGCGTTCTCTTCTTCAAACCATTGGCGGTAGCTGTGAGCCAGCACCGGCCAGGAAAACCGGTCGGTGAGGATATTCGCATCCTGCTGTTTCAGCCTTTCTGCAGCACCTATGGCGCTACGAAGTTGCCGGGCAAAGTCTGCTTCCTCGTAACGAAAGGCTGGGGCAAAAAGCTCCCGGTACGACAATCGATCCGGCACCAAGGGTCGGCAGCCTGCGCGCACGGCCTCCAGGACCGCAATGCCGTAAAACTCGTGCTTGGCCGTGGAAACGACTATATCCCCCCGGCAGAGCAATCTGCAATATTCCCGATAATCTTTTGCATAACCAAAATGGACAATCCGCTCGGCAAGCCTCTCTTGTGCCTGGGCAAAAACCTTCGGCCGGGTCTTGAAGGATTCACCCAACACGATCAGACCAAAGGACCCCCCTTGAGCGGCAAGTTCGTACAGGGTTTCAAAAAAGAGCTCCGGATTCTTGTCGTGTTCCCAACGGTGGTTCCAGACAAGAACCGGCACCCTGCCCGTCTGCGTGTCATGCCGACAGGAGTCGATGGTGCTGAAATCCAGGCCCGGATAGAGAATCGTCGCCTTATCCCGGATGGACGCTTCATAACCGGCCAAGGACATATCCGGCATTTTGGCGAGCAGGTCCCGGCATCCGGCCAGGAATGAATCCAGATTGTATTGTGAGTTAAAGGCAAGTCTGTCCGAAGCCAGGGCGGTGGTAAGATTGGTCAGTCCGAAATGCACATCCCGGGCGTCCGATATTTGTACCGGATAGGCGAACTGGTTTTCATGAAAATAGGTCAGAATGGGGATGTCACGGAGATATTTCGGCAGCAGACCACGCAGGGCAGCGACGTCGACAAGTGAGGAACAGAAAATCCTCTCATATTTTTTATCTGCGTAACTGGGATCATTAGTCAGGACATCAGCGAAATAAGGGGCAGCAAGACGCATCCGCCATTTCCAGCTATGCGCGGGCAACGTCAACAGATCAAAGGAATAGGGAAGATGGGTGCTCAAACCGGCAAGAAAAGCCTTATGCGACCCTCCGTAATAGGATTCCAGAACAAGGATGTTCAATCAGTTCACCCTGTTCAGGCATTCTTTTTTAAATATTGATACGCCTCGTTCAGCTCTTTCATTTTTTCCTCTGCAACCCGCCGGAACTCCTCGCCCAGATGCGCAACCTTGTCCGGGTGATATTGCATGCTCAGCTTCCGGTACGCGCTTTTGATCTCTTCGGCTGATGCTCCCGGTTCAAGTCCGAGAATTTCATAGTAACGGGTCTTGCTTCCTACCTGACCACCAAAAATCCGGCCCCGGTTGCCGCTGATATACTTGCTTCGAATGGCGTGATGGTCATACACGGAGATGTTGAGAAAATCGACAATGGTCTGAACCATGGCCAATTCCTGGGCCGAGACCTGATCATTGGTGTACAGCACCTGATAGATGAGTTCCACCAGGATCAACCGGGGTTCATAGGCGAAGCGCCCCTTGAACTCGGAAAGCATGGCTTCGAGGGAGTCCTGGGATGCCAGCGCATCCTGGATCAGATCCTTCACCCAGTACATCTGGCTTTGGTTGTACCGAAGATGGACGCGAAAAAAATTCTCGATGGGTTCAAGCTCTGCCTTGGTGACAACCCCGTCCGCCTTGGCGATCCGTATCAGGATATTAACCAGCAAAAAGACAAACTGGTTATGGCTTTCCGTCTGGGACTGTTCGTAACGACTCGCCTGTCTCCGGATATACTGGGAAAACCCCCAAATCCCGACAAATACCATGAGGACAAGAATCACTCCGGTAAAGAAGAGAAACCCCAGCACATCAAGGATAAGGGGAGCACCGCCCATGGCGAACAGCAGCAGGGCAACAACCAGCAAAAACCCGCCACAGCCCGGCGGTTTACGTTGACGATAAATTATCATGCTTCACTCTCGGCAAACAAAGCCTCGACAAACTCGTTTGGCTCAAAATCACGCAGATCTTCCATCTGTTCTCCGATCCCGATAAAACGGATGGGGATATTGAACTCATGGGAGATATTGATCACGATCCCCCCCTTGGCAGTCCCGTCAAGCTTGGTCAGGGCCAGGCCGGTGACATCCACGGCCTCGTTAAAGAGACGCGCCTGGGAAATGGCGTTCTGGCCGGTGGTGGCATCGAGCACCAACAGGATCTCATGGGGCGCGCCGGGGATCTTCTTGTCCATGACCCGCTTGATCTTTTTCAGCTCTTCCATGAGGTTGACCTTGGTGTGCAAACGGCCGGCCGTGTCCACCAGCACCACATCAAAATTACGCGGTTTGGCATAATCAAGAGCATCGTATACCACTGACGATGGGTCCGCCCCGGCCTGTTGGGCCACGACTTCAACGCCGACCCGCTTTCCCCATATCTGCAATTGTTCGCTGGCCGCAGCCCGAAAGGTGTCGGCCGCCACCAGCAGCACCTTCTGACCTGCTCTGGTGAACTTATGGGCCAGCTTGCCGATGGTCGTGGTCTTGCCGACCCCGTTGACACCGAGCACCATGACCACAAAAGGACCCTGCGCGGGCAAAACACTGTCCGCAGGCGGGTTAGTATTGAGCAAATAGCCCAAAATCATCTCTTTCAGTGCTGTTTTAAGAGCCAGGGCGTCACCCAGGGCGTTGCGTCTTACCTGTTCCCTTGTTTTGTCAAGAAGCTCCATGGTGGTGGCAGCGCCGATATCCGCCATGATCAGAATCTCTTCAAGATCTTCAAGCAATTCGGCGTCAATGGTCTTCTTGCCAAGGAAAAGCGTGTCAATCTGGCGGACAAATGTTTTTCGCGTCCGGGACAACCCGTCCTTAAGCTTGAGAAAAAAACCGGCTCCATTCTCGTGTTGCTTTTCAGAAACACTTACACCACCCGATTGTGCTGTAGACGTCGCCGCAGCCAAATCATCAGGAACCTGTCCCTGCTCCGGCGGGACATCATCCTGTGTGCTTCCAAGTTTCTTTTTAAACCAGTTCAGCATCGTATTTCCCTTTTCACGGCGTCTTTGCCGTTATATTTTCAAGCACTTCAACAATCCGGCTGATAACCCAGTTCGGGGTGGAAGCTCCGGCCGTAACCCCTACCCGTCCATAACGTGTCAACGCCTGAGAATCGAGATCCTGTTCCGACTCCACCATAAACACCGGGCAGCCCAGACTTTCAGCTATCTCGCCCAGCCGCTTGGTGTTGGCGCTGGTCTTGCCTCCCACCACAACAAGCGCTTCGACCTCCTGACAGAGTTGGCGTACCTCCTCCTGCCGTTTATGGGTGGAGTCGCAAATGGTGTTGAACACCTCGCCTCCAACATATTTTTGCAGAATCATCTCTTTAAGCTTATCAAAAAGACGCTCGTCCTGGGTGGTCTGACTTACGATGATGTAAGGCCCATCAAGACACAAGGCCGCAACATCCGCCTCGCTGTTTACCACCTGCCCGGTATCGCCGGCATACCCCATGAGTCCTTCGACCTCGGCATGATCTCGGTCACCGATGATTACCGTGGCAAAACCCTCTTTTTTATATCTGGCAATAATAGCCTGCACCTTGAGAACCCTGGGACAGGTTGCATCCTCCACCCTCGCGCCGGATGCCTCCAGCTTTTTTTTCTGCTCAGGGGGAATGCCGTGTGCCCGGATGATAATGGCTCCGGTGGCCTGTGCCGGAATCTCAGTGAGTATTCGCACGCCTTGATCCTCAAGCAGTTTGAGAACCTGCGGATTGTGAATCAATGGCCCAAATGTGGCAATGGCAGTGTCATCCTTCTTGACCATGCCCAAAGTGGTCTCAACCGCCCTCCGTACTCCCATGCAAAAGCCTGCATTCTTGGCAAGCACCACTTCCATCTGATCACCTTTTCTTGAGAGGAAATATCCTCAAAAATTTTTTTTCGTACACAAACCACAATCAATCAGACAATTGAGGCTCATGCAAAATGCTTTGTTGTGCTTCGACAGGACCGAATAAACGGAAAAATATAATGGGAACCTTACAAAGTTCGTCACACCGGCAAAAAACGGTGTCCAGTTTTTTATAACTTCCAGAAATTACTGGATACCGGCTTTCGCCGGTATGACGGAACACATATTCGACACAATTTTTTCAAGGTTCCCTAATAACTTCAAAATAGCTACCGTCGCCGTTGGCACTGCTCGCCCTGAACCTGTCAAAGGGTGCTTTTCCTTTTTTTTACAAGAGGCACAATCTATACGGATTTCTCCGCATTTGCAAGAAAAGCAACGCACCCCTGAATCATGAAAACCCTGAGGATGGAATCATTTGCACGAATCCTGCGACACCTTTATACTGATCATACACACACCTTCACAGGAGCCCCATGACCCTGCGCCCGCTTTCCCTTGATGACAGGCTTTCAGTTACTGAATATCTCAGGCAGTTTCCCCCGGAAATTTCGGAACAGACCTTCACAAATCTCTTTGTCTGGCGAAACACCCGGCCGATCTGGATTGATGAGTACAAAGAGTCGCTTCTCTTTTTTGCCGAAACAAAAACAGGGTTGGCTCTTCTGGGAAACCCCGCTGGTCCGGTATCCCTTTCCGAAGTTTTCGATCAATACACTAGCCGCATAACCGGCGCCGAACGCTTCCCCAAGGAAAAACTCCCGGATATCGCCCAGCTTCATGGGGCAAAAGTCATAGAGGATCGGGACAATGCCGATTACGTCTATCGCAGAGAAGATCTTGCCACCTTGTCCGGCAGGCATTTCACCAAAAAACGCAATCATATCAACCAATGCCTGGCTGCATACGAATGTAGCTACGAGATCATCACCCCGGAAATAATCACCGAATGTCTGGCCATGCAGAACCGATGGTGCGCAGCCCGGAATTGCAAGACTGAGCCAGGATTGTGCGGGGAGTATCAAGCAATAGAGGAAACCCTGAAGCACTACACGGAATTACACCTGACCGGCGGCGCAATCCGCATTGAAGGAAACATTGAAGCTTTCACCGTAGGCGAAGCGCTCAATCCCTCAACCGCGGTTTGCCATTTCGAGAAGGCTATGACCCAATTCCACGGGTTGTCGCAATTGATCAACCAGTTATTTGCCCAGAATAACCTTGCCGATTTCATCTATGTCAACAGGGAGCAGGACCTGGGAATTCCCGGCCTGCGGCGGGCAAAAGAAAGTTACTCTCCGGATCATCTGGTGGAAAAGGTTCGCATTGTTCTGGACGAATCAAACATGAAATAAGCTGACTTCCAAATGACCTGCAGATGAAAAGTAGGCTGTCCCGATATTTTTCCTCTAGGTAATCGAAACATGGCAAGTCCCTCGACACCTGGTTCGGACTTGTATCTCTACCCAAATCATGCTATCATCACTTATGATGACAATGTATACAAAATAAAGAGGAGAATGGTATGAATGAAACGATATTGGTTTCCACACGGGTATCCTCTGATCTGGCTGAGCGACTGGCCGCTTTGGCACAAACAACCCATCGCTCGAAGTCGTATCTGGCCGCACAGGCAATTGAAGAATTTCTCAATGTCCAGGAATGGCAAGTAGCCGCGATCAAAGAAGGGCTTGCAGCAGCCGATCGTGGTGACTTGAAAAGCCATGAGCAAGCCATCGCCATTCTCAATACCTGGGGAACAGATGCGAAAGCTTGAATGGGCTGCGCCCGCGCTGGACGATCTGAAAGCGGCCGGCGAGTATATTGCGCAGGACAACCCCACAGCGGCAAGACGAATGGCAAGCCGCGTCAGAGAAGCAGTGGAACTCCTGCAAGACCAGCCAAATCTGGGCAGGCCGGGCCGATTAACTGACACAAAGGAACTTGTTGTTTCCGGCACTCCGTTTGTTGTTGTTTACCGAGTGCGGAAGGGAGATGTGCATATTGTCCGCCTTCTTCACCATTCCCTGTGTTGGCCGTAAGAAATTTGAAAGTAAACCAGTGGCTACCATGTCACAATAAACCGGAAAAATCGTGTTGTCGGACAACAAAGAAGAAGTAATTTTTTACTTTTCGCATCCTTCGGAACACAATTTTTACAAATAGATTAGTCGACAAATCAACAACGTCCCCTATTCACTATTCATTCGTTATGCGTGTTCACCGCCTCACGCTTTGGATTGCCTGTTCGCGATATATTTTGTTCTGTGCTTCGACAGAGGCATGCTCACGCTCTAAGTCCTCTCGTCGTGCTCGCACCATTGTCAGAACTTGAGACATAGTAATTTCCCGACTATTAATTTCGTCAACAGGCCCGTTCATTAAACTGTCTTGACCAGAGGCAAACGGTTTTGCCCTCTGCGACATATTTTCCACCTCTATCAGCTTTTTATCGACCTCATCAATATACATGCCAAGATGTGAACCACCTGACCTGTTAGCAAAGGTGAATAATATTTGATATGCGCTCTTTAACTCTGCGCCTCTACTACTAGCACGCCCGGCTTCTACCAATACTTCGCTCGCTGTGACCGATAACTGCCGAAGGGCTGCACGTTTCTCGGAAGTCTGCGCAGCATCCTGCGCGGATTGAGCTGAACCTGCCGAACGAAATGCGGCAACTGCGCCTCCAATTGCACTCACAACGGCAGCTATCGTTGACATTATGGCGACGGAGTCAGACATTCGGCGCACTCTCTTTCGTTTCTATACCCATCACTCCTTGGCCAGTAACAACCCAAGCGCCTCCTTGATATCCTGCACCAGATGGAAACGGATATCCTCCTTCACGTTATCCGGGATCTCAATCACATCCTTCTCATTAAGGGCAGGCAAAACAATCTCCTTGATCCCGGCCCGCACCGCTGCCAAGACCTTCTCCTTTATGCCGCCTACCGGCAGCACATCGCCGCGCAGGGTGATTTCCCCGGTCATGGCCATGTCCTTGCTCACCGTTCTACTGGTTAGCAACGAGGTCAAGGCCGTGACCATGGCCACGCCCGCAGAAGGGCCGTCCTTGGGGATTGCGCCCTCGGGCACATGGATGTGCAGGTCGATCTTGGCAAAAACCCCTTCCTCAACCCCCAATTCCTTGGCATGGGAGCGGATGTAGGTCAGCGCGGCGGTGGCCGACTCCTTCATCACGTCACCCAGCTTGCCGGTCATGGTGAGACCGCCCTTGCCTTTCATCTTGGCAACCTCAATGAACAGCAGCTCGCCGCCCACCGGGGTCCAGGCCAATCCGGTGGCCAAACCCGGCCCCCAGGTCCGGGCCTTGGTTTCAGGGAAGAACTGGATAGGTCCAAGATAGGTGGCAAGATTGGCAGTATCGACCAGGGTCGTGCCTGTCTTGCCGGTGACAATGTCCTTGGCAACCCCACGGCAGATTGCGGCCAACTTCCTTTCCAGATTCCTGACTCCGGCCTCTCTGGTATGGGAGCGAATCACCATCAGGATTGCCTGATCATCGATCTTCAGGTCGTCCTCGCCGATGGCATGGGCCTCCAGTTGCTTGGGCAGGAGGTGTCGCTTGGCAATATTGAGCTTTTCATCCTGGGTATAGCCGGACAACTCGATAACCTCCATACGGTCACGCAATGGTCCGGGGATATTATCCAAGAGATTGGCCGTAGTAATAAACATAACCTTAGAGAGATCAAACGGTATTTCCAGATAATGATCGGCAAAAGTGAAATTCTGTTCAGGATCAAGCACCTCAAGCAGGGCCGAGGAAGGATCGCCCCGAAAATCCATGCCCAGCTTGTCGATCTCATCCAGCATGAAGAGCGGGTTGTTGGCCCCTGCCTTGCGCAGGCTCTGGATGATGCGTCCGGGCAGAGCGCCGATATAGGTGCGCCGATGCCCGCGGATCTCGGCCTCATCCCGCACACCGCCCAGAGAGATGCGGATGAATTTCCGGTCCATGGAGCGGGCAATGGACTGTCCCAGTGAGGTCTTGCCCACACCCGGCGGCCCCACAAAACAAAGAATCGGCCCGTGCATGTCCTGCTTGAGTTTGCGCACCGCGAGAAACTCGATAATCCGTTTCTTGATCTCCGCAAGGCCGTAATGGTCTTCGTCCATGACCTGCTGCGCCTTGATAATATCCAGGGAATCATGGGTCGATGTCAGCCAGGGCAGATCCAGCAGCCAGTCGAGATAGGTACGGGAGACGGTATACTCCGGCGAAGATGGTGAGATTCTGGCCAGCCGGTCGAGTTCTTTTTCCGCTGTTTTCTTGGCCTCTTCGGGAAGTTCTGTCTTGGCAAATTTTTCCCGCAACTCCTTGAGATCGAGATTATCCTCTTCCTCGCCAAGCTCCTTGCGGATAGCCTTGAGCTGCTGTCGCAAAAAGAAATCCCGCTGTTTCTCGTCCGTATCCTCTTTGATGCTTTTCTGAATTTCCTCGCTCATCTGCGCTGTTTCAAGGCGCTTGTTGAGCTCGCGGGCTGTTCGATGCATCAGCGCCTTGCCCTCTTGTATCTCAAGGATCTCCTGCTCCAGCACCGGGGTGAGATTGAGCTGGGAAATAACCAGATAGGATATATAGAAAGGATCGGACAGAGATTCTATCGTGGAAACAAGTTCAACCGGGAGCGTCAGCAGTTCTGCAAGTTTTTTAAACTGGGTGCGAAGATTGAGCACCAACGCCTCGACCTCTTTGTCTTCTTCCAACTCAATGGGGATTACAACAACCCGGGCTGTCAAATATGGCTCTTCCTGGACAAATTCTACAAGCTCCAGCTTTTTAATGGCGCTGATCAAAACCTGATAACCGCCGCCCTCTTTGACCTTGACCAGCTTGTGAATATACCCCAACACCCCTATCCGATGGAGATGCTTCGGCTCAACCCGATCTTCATTCTCCTCGAGGGGCTCCTTGTGGCTAACGATGGCGACCAGCCTGTCTTTAAGAATTGCTTCGTCTATAAGCTTCTGGGAGGCAGGATGAAGGATATTCATGGGAAATCCCATGCCCGGGAAAAAGACAAATCCATGCAACGGCAGCACAGGTAAAATTTCCGGAACCGGCAAATCGGCTGGATTCTTACGAGACTCAGACTTTTGAGCCGGAATCTCCGCTTCTTTCTGTTTCTCGTCTTCACTCATAATTTTCAACCTGCATCGTGTAGTGTTCAGGTGAAAGAAAGATCGCCTGCCTCAAATCTTATCTTACTGTAATCGTGATTTTTCCCGCACTGCGGCGCAACGGCAAAATAATCTGCAAAAACCCGTTTCTGCTTTCCGAAACCGCCTGTGAAACATCAACGGCTTTGGGCAAGGAAATTGACCGCTCGAAAAACCCGCGTTCAATCTCCAGTTGGTGGATATGCGACACCTTCTCCTCAAGGCCACAGCTCCGTTCTCCGGAAACAGTGACCCGAGAGTCTTCAATCGTTACGACAAGAGTGTGCGGCTCTATGCCTGAGATATCCATGTAAACAATGATAGACGAAGCTGTCTCGTATACATCCGCAGCTGGAAACCAGTTAACCGCATGAAACATCGAACCCATTCCTCGGAGAACCATGCTCCATGGTTGTTCGCCCGGAGCTCTGTCAGCGGGTCGCTTCTTCCTGAACTGATCCATTGGTTTTCTTCCCTTTTCCGCCAACATTCAGCAGAAAAACAGCGGCTAATTATTTTTCAACCGTCCCGGTTCCTTTGCACATGGGGCATGTTACCTGCGGCACACACTGACAATCGCTCCAATCATCGTCAACCTTTGACCCGCGCCATTCACTGTTGCATTCGCAGGTTCCCTGGATCACCTTCTCTCCGTTGCATTCGGGACACACGTTTTTATCAGCAGCGTTCATAATTTACCCCCTTAATGGTTGTGGAGACTGTCTCGCCGGTTGTTCCGACCATGTTTCTTCGCACTGTTTAAAAAGTATGGGGCCGTTCATGGGTGATGTCAAGGGGACAGACTCCCTTACGTTAATCCATCATGTCGACAGACGTGCGCCACCATAATCTTTTTTGCAAGATCTGCATTGATGGCCAGTCGCGTCCCCTTGATTGCCACAATCAGAGGCCCGGAGGAATGATTGCTGACAATATCAAGGCATGCGCCAACCGTTAGCCCCATATCATTCAACCTCGTCTGTACCTCACGACCGCCCAGAATAGTGACAATCCTCACCTGTTCACCATTGGCGGCATATTGCAAGGACAGAGCCGGCTCCCGTTGTGCCATGCACGAGGCGCACAGCCCGTAAATCTCCATTTTATGCTGGAGCGGGTGAAACTGGAACTGCCGGGCAATTTCATGCTGAAGTTTTTCAAGATCGTTGTTGGCAAACTCCTGAATCTTGCCGCAGCGCGTGCAAATGAAATGATCGTGGTGCATGCCCAGATGGTGGTGCTCGTAAACTGCTTCCTGGGTTTCAAACAACTGCTTCTGGGCAAAGCCGAACTGGCAAAACATCTCCATGGTTTCCTTGAGAAACTCACGGTCCAGCAGATCCGGCCTCTTTTCCTTGATAATCCCCTCCAGGCCGGAGAGGGTCAAGTGCTCTTCCACCGAGAGAAAGATGTCCAGTACCACCAAACGATCTTCGATACGGGAGGCATTAAAGGATTGCAACACCTCCTGAAACTGCTCCCGCTCCTGTTGATGCTGGGTTTGGGGATCAAGCCCATCGTGACCGGGAATTCTCACGCTCTTGTTTTTTTGAGACAAAAATGAAAAGCCAAACATCGTCACCCGCTCCTTTTCTTTTAAATCATGTCACCTGTAGCCACTCGTCGTTCACCAGCAGTGAGTGGGGCCGAAAACGGCCCTTGTAGGCCATGGCCTTGACCTCCTCTATCAGGTACCCAAGATAGAGATATTCACAGTGCTCCCGCTTGGCAAGATCATTGAGGTAAAGAATATTAAAAGTACCAAGACTTCTTTTCTCAAAGGCCGGATTAAAATAAAAATACACCGCACTCAGACTGCGTTCCGCCAGATCGACTATGGACACTCCAAGCAATTGACCGTCCAGCCGGAAAGAAATTTCCATGGTCGAAGCCAAGGAATTGAAGAAAAAACCACTGTAATAATCCATAGCCGTTGTTCCGCGACCAGGATACCGGCTGTTCAAAAAAAGGTCCAGCAACTGCAGCTTTTCCGGCGTCGTCTCAAGGGGACCCAAACCAATATCCAGATCCTGGTTGCGCTTGAAAACGCGTTGCATGTTCCGGGAGGGACGAAAGGTTTCGGTGGCAAGCCGGATAGGCACACAGGCAGCACAATCGGGACAACGCATGCTATAGATGGTGTTGCCGTTTCGCCGGTACCCGGCCGCGAAAAACTCATCCAATATGGCTGGGGGCAGAAAACTGAATGCCGCCTGGTGATAGACTGCGAGATAATCCAGGCCGTAGGGACACTCTGCCGGGGTATCCACAAAATATGGAGACAGCTTGGCAATAAACTGATCGGTATGCAGAACATCCGCTGAGGTCATGTATCACTCTCAAGATGTTGTCGTTTATTAATAGAGAAAATATTTCTGTCGAATCTCGCTGAAATCATCAATCCCCTGCTGCCAGCCCAATTCGAGCTCGCGGATGTCAACGCCTGCCGCAAGTTGATGCCTGAGAGTACTGTCGCCCAGAATCAGGTCAAGAGGGGTCCGTTCGAATTCATACTCATAGGGCGGTTGTTTCAAAGCAAACTGATCAGGATACAGTCGCAAAAATGCCTGCAGCAAGGCGAGTGAGGTGCGATAAGGTAAAAATATTTGTGGGTCTGTGACATGGAGCTGAAAACCCTTGCAGGTCTTCCCTGCCCATTTGTTGGCGGTGGGTTCAAAGGCCAACGGCCGCAGGAAACAGCCGGGCAAAGGGAGAGCCTGAATGCTGCCCAGCACTGTCTGCCAATCAAGAAACGGCGCGCCGAACAGCTCAAAGGGCAAGGAGGTGCCTCTGCCTTCGGAGATGTTGGTGCCTTCAAATATAACCTGCCCGGGATACACCAGAGCCGTGGTCGGATTCGGCATATTGGGCGAAGGGAATACCCAAGGCAGGCCGGTATCGGCAAAAAGCATGTCTCTGCGCCATCCGGACATGGAGACAACCTCCAGATCCGCACCGATTGCATACTCATCGTTGAGCAGCCTGGCCAGTTCGCCGAAGGTGAGTCCGTGGCGCATGGGCAGAGGATACAACCCGACAAAGGAGCGGCAGTCATCCTGCAGCAGATTGCCTTCCACAGCCGTCCCGCCGACAGGATTGGGACGATCCAGTACCACCACCTTTTTTCCGCATTCCCGAGCCACTTCCAGACAGTAGGCCAGGGTATAGAGAAAGGTGTAGACCCTGGTCCCAACATCGACAATATCAACAAGCAGCACATCAAAATGTTCGAACATCTCGGCAGTGGGACGACGCACTTCACCGTAGAGACTGAACACCGGCAATCCGCTGACCGGGTCTGCCATGTGGTCCGACTCGATCATATTGTCCTGTTTTTCCGCGAAAAACCCGTGCTGCGGCGTGAACAGGCAGGTGAGCTGACCAGGGAATCCCGAAATGATCAGATCCCGGCTATGGCGGAGGCGATGATCGGTGGAGGCCTGATTACAGAGCAGGGCCAGTCGTTTGCCTTTGAGATACGCAGGGGGGGAAGTTAAAAGGTTCTCAATTCCGAGAGTAACCATGATTCTCCAATTTAAGACTGTGGATGAAAAAACCGGGAGCGGCAGTATTCGACATTTTTTTCTTTGCACTTTCCCCATGGCTGATTAGTTTAGCGTAACCATGAGGCATGATGGAATATAATCGAACCTGGAGCCTTCGCGCATTAAAAAGGCGACCGGTTCGAAAGAAGGTCTGACTTTCAAAGGAATTTGATATGAAAATTGCAATCAGCGGCAAAGGCGGCGTGGGCAAAACCACGATAATGGCCATGCTGGCCAAATATCTCCAGAAACAAGGGAAAGAAGTGCTGGTCATCGATGCCGATCCAAGTCCGCACATGGCCCAGAGCCTCGGACTCGCGGAGGATGAAAAAATCACTCCCATCTCCGAGATGAAGGATCTGCTGGTGGAACGCTCCGGCAAGGTGGATGGGTCGCCCTTTTACAACATCAATCCGCAGGTGGATGACCTGCTCTCCCGCTTCATCGTGGAAAAAAACGGGATCAAGCTGATGGTGCTGGGCGCTATCCAGACGGCCAAGGGAGGCTGCGCCTGCCCGGAAAGCAACGTGCTCAAACGAATGCTCACCAAACTGCTGCTCTCCCCTTCCCAGGTGGTGCTGCTCGACATGGAGGCCGGAGTGGAACACCTTGGCCGGGGCACCATCGCCGGGGTGGATCATCTGCTCATCGTGGTGATTCCGTCAAAATCCGGTGTGCGTACCGCGCTGAAGATCAAAAAACTCGCCGAGGAATCAGGTATCCCGCGAATCTCCTTTGTCGGCAATCTGGTGGCGGATGACGACGACCGGGCCTTTTTGGCCGAAGCGCTCGGAGAGCCACCCCTTGCCTGCTTTCCCAACTCCGCCGCAATCCGGAAAACGGAACGTGCGGGACTGCCGATCACCGAGGTGTTGGGTGAGGTGGAAGAAGCGGCAGGGCAACTGATTGCCCAAATTATACCGTAGATTTTTTCAACCGAAACAGAGGCCGCAATCCGGGCAA
>Ga0180009_10004258_pt1 | contig 15882 bp, 11 predicted proteins | sample OS_PC_MetaG_FD_123537 | JGI IMG/M metagenome (GOLD analysis project Ga0180009, IMG submission 123537) | Groundwater microbial communities from the Aspo Hard Rock Laboratory (HRL) deep subsurface site, Sweden - OS_PC_MetaG | ecosystem: Environmental > Aquatic > Deep subsurface > Groundwater...
CTCCCTTTAGGAAAACAAGATCCACAGAGGGAAGGGGTCCTTTATCAACGGAACAGGAATCCTTGATGGAGAGGATCGTCCGGATTAAGAAAGAATTCGTGGCGGCCCGTCAAATAGGCCGTTCCTGAAACTTCGGGAACCACTGCGGAAAAAGAACCGACCTGTGCGGTTCGGACCGCCCGGCCGGTCAAACATGTCCCCAGAATGCTTTCAACGGAGAAATACGAGCCAAGGGACAGTTCACCCCTGGCGTGGTGGATGGCCGCTCGCGCGCTGATCCCGGTTCCCGTCGGGCTGCGATCCACTTCACCCTCAGCGAACACACATACATTTCGTGAATGGTTCCCTGAATCGTGAGGCGGCCCGATAAAAATCGTCCCGTACAGAAAACCCAGATCGGGATTTTCAGGATGCCGAATGTCAAGAGCGGAAGATACGGCCTTTTTCACCGCTTTTCCGGCGGCGATCAGTTTATTGAATTCCTCGGCCACGAGGCGAAAACCGAAATCCTCAGCCCTGCAGAAGACATAAAAAGCCCCACCGTAGGCAACATCCACCAGGATCCGCCCCACGCCCGGAATATCAAATGACCGGTCCAGCGCGTAGACAAAGGAAGGCACGTTCTCGAAAGAAACCCTCTCCGCTCGGCCCTCCACGCTTTCAACCCGGGCCGTCACTCTTCCGGCGGGCGTGTCAAAGTTAATCTGAGCGGTCCCGCCGTCCGGTTCTATCCGGCCGGTTTCAACCAGTGCCGTCGCCAGCGCGATGATACCGTGTCCGCACATCGTGCTGTAGCCATCGTTGTGCAGAAAGATCACACCCAGCGTTCCATCAGGTTTTTCGGCTTCCGTCAGGTAACATCCATACATGTCGGCATGTCCTCGCGGTTCCCACATCAATGCCGTTCGGATCCAATCCAGATTTTTTTTTGCAAAACGTCTTTTCTCCAGAATGGTCGATCCCGGAATTTCCGGAATTCCCTCGACAATGATACGAAGGGGCTCTCCGGCCGTATGGGCATCCACGGTCCGGATCACCCTTATATCACCGGGCGGCATCCATTCCTTCATTTCCCTCGTTCTCCCTCCGATACGATTTCCCGCACCGATCCTCTGCGGCGGGTGATGTTCATCTGATCGAGCAGTTCAAGAAGAGGAATGGCATACTTCCTCGTCAGGCCTGTCATGTCTTTAAATTCGGAAACCGTCAGCTCCCTCTTCTCCAGGGATTTCAGTTTGGCGACCAGGTCATCCAGCCAGTCGGCATGAAGAATATACCCGTCTTTGGACTGCACCACCCTCTCCCTTTCGATAAGAAGGGAAATCAACTGATCCAACTTATGGGGTGCCACGTTGAGCTTGCGTCGCAGACTTTCAAGAGACTCCGACTGAAAATGCCCCTCAAGGTAGATGTCTTCGAGGTGGGCCAGAACTTTTTCATCCGATAAAGAGAGATGAATCTGGAAATCTGCAAGGGCGATATATTCATCCCCTTCCCTGATCATCTGAGCCCGGACCAGATTCTTGAGGGCCAGGGTCAAAATACGCGGATGCACGTCAAACCGCTGCCGGATCTTTTTTTTATTCAGTCCCATCAGGGTCGGATGCCCCTCGTGGAAGCGGGTCAGATGCTGAACGATCTTTGAGCAGAGATTCTCAAAACTGGTCTGTGAAAGAAAAAAGAGCGGGGAAAAGGAGAGGATGCGAAGATGTCCTTTGGATTCCAGCAGGACGCTCCGCTCCGTCAGATCCTGAACGGAGAGCCCTGAAAAATCAACGAGCCGCTCTTGGATGATCCCTTGAATCCCCGCTTCATCCACAACGGCGCGCACCATCTCCTCCACCCCTTCAGACAGAAGAAACAGCATGCCCCTTCGAGCCATTTCTTTTTTCCCTGTCACCCTGTTCGCCCCGGGAAAAAGGACCGTTGCCTTTCCTGCGGCACCGCTTTCCTTTTCCTTGGTATAAATGAATGGATGTTTCCACACCAGAGGAATGGGCTGGCTGGAACGGACAAAATAAAAGGCCGGTTGTTCCCCTTCCTCCCTTTTTTGCGGAAACCGGCTCATCTCAGCGGCATAATCTTTTTCCGCAAAACGAACAACACATCGAAAATTCCGCTCTTTTTCCTGCTGATCAAGCACCGCATCGAATGTACAGGTCATCATCGTCTCTTCTCCTGCGTCATTTCACTCACCCACAATCAAACTCATTCCTTCATTCGTAATAATGAACGGACAAATAAGGGATCCCATATTTGTCCCGCACGTCCCGGCAGGCGAATAAAAACGCGATCCGCTCCCGTTCCTCATCCTTCAATTCCGGGTAATCCTCCGCTGCCGCACTTCTTCTCTGTCCCATTTCGGACGGAAGAATCATGCCGGCCATAATCTCCTCCAGCCGATTTTCCAGTTTTTCCAACAGGTCTTCGTCTACGGAATCGGAACGGAAAATGTCGCGGGCTTCAAGAATGACCGATAGGAGGATCTGCGCTTCAGGGGTCACGTTTTGCAGAAAGGATTCAATCCGCTCGAGGGCCGCCCTGTATTTTTTCCTCCGGCTTATTCTTCGTCCGTCGGATCCGACTCTGCGGGACCGAAACATGTCATAGGCTTTTTCAACGGAAACGGAGCAGGCGGATAATGGCAAAACGCCTCCCCGGGTGCGGTTCCGGGAGGCAGGCCGCCTGAAATGCAGACGAATCCCTTCGGTCACGGCGTGAAGGGGGATCCCCTTGTTCTCCCAGGCCCGAATCTGATTCATGTCACCAGAGGAAAGAACCAACGGCGCTCCCCTCTCTTTTAAAAAGAGACGGGCGATTGTCCGGTAATAATCGCTTCTCCGTTCCATCGCCCTCAAGCCCGCTTTACGCGCTCCGGCAGCTCCTCCCCGGTCCCTCGGCGGTTTCCTCTCAAGAATTTTTCCTGAAAAGGAAAGCCAGGCCATCGAGAATAAGGGAGGGCTCATAATAGTCGATGATATCGATGTCGTTGAACACCTCTTCGCCGAATCCTCCGGTTGAAACGACGACAACCGGCCCCTCCATCTCCTTTTTCATCTCCTGAATGATGTGAGTGACCAGTCCGATATATCCGTAATAAATCCCCGATTGTATGCTGGTGACCGTTGTCTTCCCGATGATGCCCTCCGGTTTCAGGATCTCCACATGGGGCAGTTTGGCCGTACGGAGATAGAGCGCTTCCGCCGCGATTTTGAATCCGGGCGCAATCGCTCCTCCCATGTATTCCCCCTTTCCCGAAACCGCATCAAAGGTGGTCGCGGTCCCGAAATCGCAGATAATCACCGGCCGGGTGTATTTGACATAGGCGGCAACAGAGGCCACAATCCGGTCGGCACCGACCTCATGCGGGTTTTCATAAAGGATGGGCATCCCTGTTTTCAGTCCCGGTCCGACCACCATGGGTTTGAACCGGAAGTGCCTTCGGCACAACTGCTGGAACACCGGAGTTAAGGGGGGAACGACACTGGAGATGATCATCCCTCTTATTCCCTCCTTTGCGACCGATGCCATCGTCAGAAAATTCATCAGCAGGACAGCATACTCATCGCTTGTTTTATCCCGGTCGGAGGAAACCCTCCACTGGGCGATCAAACTCTCCTCCCTGAATACACCGATAGCCGTGTTTGTGTTGCCAATGTCGACGGTAATCAGCACGGGATGTCCTCCTTTATTCCGGCTCCTCCGGAATTCCATATTCTTTATCCCTTTTTTGCAGTTCCTCCTGCACGATCCGTCGGACCCGCCTCTCCAAATCCGGGGGAGCGGGTATGATATTGTCTGAAGGTTTTATCTCCGCTGTTCCTCCCGGACCATGGTTTCCCTCCCGACCGATCGATCGAACCAAACGGGCCAGTTCCCCGGAATCAAACGGCACACGGACAAACGCTCGGCAGGTCGGCGGTTCAGGAAGCGAAGGGGGGAGCACGTCAAAAGCCCCGGCGAGCAGAACGAAGGGAATGGAACCGGTAATTCCCTGCCGGAAGGATATATTCATCAGGAGAACATCGGGACGTTCCTGAGAAATAGACTCATGAAGTGCCGGAATATCGGAGAAAAAACGCAGAAGGAACTCGGGTTCTCTCAGGGAAAGGCGAAGGATGGAGCAGACGGCCGGACTGCTTTCGACAATACACACAACCAGCGGACCTTTTCTTTCAGTACTCCACATGGACGCTGTTTTCTCCTAATATCCCCTGCACGGCGGCGATCAGCTTTTCAGAAGGCTCAACTCCCTGAATATCGATGGAACGAAGAACGACACGGCTCTTGCGCGGTGTTTCGAGTTCAAACGAGGCCGGACACTCTCCGGCAAATTTTTCAAGTATGTCTTTCAGTTCCAAAAAAACGGATTTTTCGATTCCCGGCAAGAATATTCGAAAGACCACCCGCTTGGCCTGCTTTTTAAACGCCTCCTCGAGAAGCATGGCCTGAAGGATTTGGATCCGCCTGTTATCCTCTTCACCCAGGAATTTGCCTCGTATCCATACAAGGCAGTCATCATGCAGCGCATCTTCGCTGACTCTGAAGGCATCCGGAAATGCGACGACATCGATTCGCCCGCCCAGGTCTTCCATGGTGAAGGTCGCCATCCGTTCGTCTTTTTTTGTTTTGAGGGGCTTGAATCCCGAAATAATGCCGGCAAGGGTGATTTCTCTGTTGAAATCCTTTTCCTCATCCAGGTCCTTGATGGCGTGGGATACCAGTTGACGCAGACGACCGCCGTATTGCGTCAGTGGATGACCCGTGACGTAGAATCCCAGAGAATCCTTTTCGTAGGACAGCAGCAGCGATTCGTCCCACTCCCGCATCCCCTTCACATCCGCCGGAATGACCGGATTGATGATGTGGCTTTGGGGGAAAAGGGGATTCTGGGCGGATTTTTTCATTTTTTGAAGGGCATGGGAATAATTGATGATTTCGTCGATCAGATGAAACAGCTGCGACCGCTTCCAGCCGAGAGAATCCATGGCTCCCGATTTGATCAATCCTTCGATCACCTTTTTATTCAGCGCTTTGGAATCCAGGTCCTCGCAGAGTTCAAAAGGTGAGGAAAAGGCCTTTCGCCGGCGGCGGGCTTCGATCAGAGACAGGATGGCGCCCTCTCCTATATTTTTAACGGCTGCAAGACCGAAACGTATGCCCCCGCCTTCCACCTTGAAATGGAGCTCACTTTTATTGATGTCCGGAGGAAGAACGGTGATCCCCATCTCTTTGCATTCATGGATGTATTTCACCACTTGGGCCGTGGCTCCACGCTCCGCTTCCGAAGTGAGAAGGGCCGCCAGAAAATACTGCGGATAGTGGGCTTTAAGATAGGCCGTGTGAAACGCGAGATAGGCATAGGCCGCGCTGTGGGATTTGTTGAATCCGTATCCGGCGAAATAGTTGATCTGTTCAAAAATCTTATTGGCATCGGATGCCTTCATTCCTTTTTCCTCGGCGCCGCTGACGAAGTTTTTCTGCTGGTCCTTCATCACGGACTCGTTTTTCTTTCCCATGGCTTTGCGGAGAATATCCGCTTCCGCCATGGAAAAACCAGCCAGATCCGTCGCGATGCGCATGACCTGTTCCTGATAGACGATCATCCCCTTGGTTTCCTTCAGGATAGGCTCCATCTCGGGAAACTCGTAGCGAATGCGTTCGGGATCATTTTTGCACTGGATGAATTCTTCCGTCATTCCGCTCTGCAGCGGTCCGGGCCGATAGAGCGCATTGAGAGCAATCAGGTCCCTGAATGTTTCCGGTTTATACCGCCGAAGAAGATCCTTCATGCCGGAACTTTCAAACTGGAAGACGCCGTCTGTCCTTCCATTCTGAAAAAGGGTGAACGTGAGTTCATCATCCAGGGGGATGCTCTCGACATCAAGAGCGACATCCAGGTCCCGCTTGACCATATCCAGACAGTCCTGAATGACGGTGAGATTGCGCAGTCCGAGAATGTCCATTTTGAGGAGCCCGATCGCTTCGATATCCCCCATTGGAAACTGGGTTGTGATTTCTCCCTTGACCGACTGATAAAGGGGCAAAAACTCAACCAGTGGCCTGGGCGTGATGACGATTCCCGCAGCATGAATGGAGGGATGGCGGACCTGGCCCTCCAGTTTTTGGGCGATCGCCAGGAGTTCCGAAATTTTGTCGTCCTGTTTTTGCATCTCCCGCAGCTGAGGAATCTTTTTAACGGCGGCGTCGATGTGGGCATCAGGCCCGAGGGGGGGGATGAGCTTGGCGATCATGTCCACCTGGGGCAGGGGAACCTCCAGAGCCCGTCCGATGTCGCGCACCGCCGCTCTGGCTGCCATCGTCCCGAAAGTGATGATCTGACAAACGTTCTCCCGTCCGTACTTGCCGGTTACGTATTCGATGACTTCTTCCCGCCGCCTCCCGCAAAAATCGATATCGATATCCGGCAGGCTGATTCTCTCGGGATTGAGAAACCTCTCAAACAGAAGATCATATTCCAGTGGATCGATGGCCGTGATGCCCAGGCTGAATGCGAGAAGGCTGCCGGCGGCGCTGCCTCGACCGGGGCCGACCGGAATTTTCCGTCTCCTCGCCTCTCTTATCATATCCCAGACAATGAGAAAATATCCCTCAAAATTCATTTGCTCGACAAGGCGGATTTCCTTTTCCAGGCGTTCTTCATACACCTCTCTGGATGGGATGTCCCCTTTTCCCATTCTTTCCGTCAGCTGCATCATTTTTTTCCGGAATCCTTCGCGCACAACCTTTTCAAAATAATCGCGCAGCTTAAGATCTTCAGGCGGCTTGAAATGGGGCAGAAAATATCCCGCATCCGGAAAATGATAATCACAGCGGTCCGCAATTTTGCCCGTGTTTGACAAAGCATCGGGGACATCATGGAACAGCTCCGTCATCTCCTCTGCGGTTTTAAAATAAAATTCCTGCGTTCCGAAACGGATGCGGTCCGAATCGGTGACTTTTTTATTCGTCTGGACACAGAGCAGAATATCGTGGCTTTTTGCGTCCTCTTTGTTCAGGTAATGGACATCGTTCGTGGCCACCAGAGGCAGCTCGAGTTTTCGGGCCAACCGTATCAATTCCGGCCGGATCTTCTGCTGCGGGGGAAGGCCATGGTCCTGAAGCTCGACATAGAAATGCTCCGGGGGGAAAATCGCCGCATACTCCAGCGCCGCTTTCTCAGCCCTTTCCTCCTGGCCCAGGTGGAGATAATAGCTGACTTCCCCCTTCAGACAGCCGGAGAGCGCGATCAGGCCGTCCTTGTGCCGGGACAGAATCTCCTTGTCGATTCGGGGGCGGTAATAAAAGCCCTCCAGATATCCGCTGGATATCAATCGGCAGAGATTGGTGTATCCCTCTTCATTCTTGGCGAGCAGCACGAGATGGAAGTGCAGCGGTTCATGAGCCTTGTGTTTTTTTTCCTTCCGGCTTCCGGGAGCGACATAGACCTCGCAGCCGATGATGGGATTAATATTTTTTTCTCTGGCCTGCCGGGCAAAAGTGACGGCCCCGAAGATGTTCCCATGGTCGGTCAAGGCCACTGCCGGCATATTCATTTCGGAGACGGTTTTAATCAGATTTTTTGTTTTGAATGCTCCGTCGAGAATACTGAATTCGGAATGATTGTGCAGATGGATGAATGTTGATTCCATAACGGCTGATTCTACTCCCACTCAATCGTTCCGGGCGGTTTGGTCGTTATATCGTAAACGATCCGGTTGATTCCGTCCACTTCATTGACGATCCTGTTCGCGATTGTGGAGAGAAGCCTGTTGTCCGCGGGAAACCAATCCGCCGTCATGCCGTCGACACTCTGGACAAGACGAAGGACACAAACCCTCTGGTATGTCCGGCGGTCTCCCATCACTCCGACGGATCGGACCGGCAGGAGAACGGCAAAAGCCTGCCATAGTTTATCGTACAGCCTCGCTTTGCGAATTTCCTGAATCAGGATATCGTCCGCTTCGCGCAGAATACGCAGCCTTTCCCGCGTGACCTCGCCGATCACCCGCACGGCGAGCCCCGGCCCGGGAAAGGGGTGCTGAGAAATAAAATCCTTCTCCAGCCCCAGATCAGCCGCCAGTTCCCTCACTTCATCCTTGAACAGTTCCTTGAGCGGTTCGATCAGTTCAAAGGGGAGATCCTTGGGCAGTCCGCCCACATTGTGATGGGATTTGATTTTTGATGAGGGCCCCTTGACGGGATTGCTTTCAATCACATCGGGATAAATCGTCCCCTGGGCCAGGAAATCGATCTGTCCGATTTTTCCCGCTTCCTCCTCAAAAATGCGGATGAACTCTTCCCCGATGATTTTTCTCTTCCTTTCCGGAGAGGATATCTTTTTCAGCCGGTGAAGAAATCGGTCTTCCGCTTCGACGCCGATCACGTTCAGATCGAACTTTTTTCTGAATGTCTCCATGAGTCTCTGATACTCGCCTTTTCGCAACAGTCCGTTGTCGACGAAGATGCAGTAAAGGTTGTCTTTGACAGCCCGATGAAGGAGAAGCGAAGTCACGAGAGAATCCACGCCGCCGCTCAGGCCGCAGACGATCAGCCTGTCTCCGACCTGCCGCCGGATTTCCTTTGTTTTTGTGTCGATGAAGGATTCCATGTCCCAGTTCGGCTCGATTCCGGCCAGATTGAAGAGGAAGTTGGCCAGGATCTTTTTCCCCTGCCTGGTGTGAATGACTTCGGGATGGAACTGGATCCCGTACAGATTATTTCCCGGGGACTCGATGACGGCCGTTTTACAGTTCTTTGTCGTTCCCGTAACGCGGAACCCCGGGGGGATCCGGCTGACCTTGTCGCCGTGGCTCATCCAGACCTGCCCGCCGTCCCGAATCCCGGACAGAATCCCTTTCCGGTCCAGCACCCGGAGAGCGGCAAAACCATACTCCCGTTTGGTCGAGGCCACCACTTCGCCTCCGAGGCTCAGGCTCATGATCTGAAGGCCGTAGCAGATCCCGAGAACGGGAACGCCGAGGTTAAAAATCTCTGCCGTAATGGAAGGGGAATCCTTCTCGTAGACGCTTTGCGGACCGCCGGATAGAATGATCGCCCCGGGACGCTCCTTTCTGAAATGCTCCACGGACGTATCAAACGGCAGAATTTCAGAAAAAACACCCAGTTCTCTAATCTTCCTCGCAATGAGTTGAGTGTACTGTGACCCGAAATCGAGAACAAAAACCTTCTTCATGCATAGATTTTAGCAGAAATTGCCCGGTGGTTCTACCAGCGAATTCGGGACGAGCGGCCTCCCGGGTGTTCCAGGCGGTGATGTCCACCGGCATGTCCCCTGGAAACAGGCCCGCTTCGTTGACTTGCCGGAAATTATCCCCTATAGTTTGTGTCGAAAAAATGCGATTTGAATCAATAATGTTTAAGCAGGCATTATGAAAGAAATTGACGTTCTGCGCTCCTTATGTGTTCCAACGGAATCCAAAATCGTCCTTCTGGTCATGGACGGGCTCGGCGACCTCCCGACGGACGGACAGACGGCGCTCGAAAGAGCTGTTACTCCCCATCTCGACCGGCTGGCCCTGGAGGGCGCATGCGGCCTGACGGATCCGGTCGCCAGGGGCATCACCCCGGGCAGCGGACCTTCCCATCTGTCTTTGTTCGGATACGATCCGTTCAAATACATCCTGGGACGCGGAATTCTTGAGGCCCTGGGAGTCGGTGTTCTTGTCGGGCCGAACGACATGGTCGCCAGAGGCAACTTCGCCACTCTGTCCGAGGGGAAGATAACGGACCGCCGGGCCGGACGCATCTCCAGCGAGCGGAACATGGAACTGTGCCGTCTGGTCAATTCCTCCCTTCAATCCGTAAGAGGAATCGCGGTTGAGCTCACACCCGGCAAGGAGCACCGTTTTGTCGTCAAATTCAGTGGGGAAGATCTATGCGACCGTTTGAGCGACGCCGACCCCCAGAAGGAAAACAAGCCTCCTGTCGGAACCGGAGCGCAGACGGAAGAAGCCGCGACCGCGGCCGCCGTCGTGAATGCGTTCATCGAGGAAGTCACGGCCGTTCTCAAGGATCAGCCCCGGGCCAACACCATCCTTCTTCGCGGCTTTTCCAAACATCCGACAATCCCCACCTTTAAGGAGCTCTACAAGCTCAAGGCCGCGGCCATTGCCAACTATCCCATGTACCGGGGGCTGGCGAAGCTTGCGGGAATGGACATTCTGGATGTCGGGCCGGACATCTCCGATCTTTTTGACACGCTGGACCGCCATTACGCGGATTATGACTTTTTTTATATGCATGTCAAAAGGACGGACTCGGCCGGAGAAGACGGCGATATGGAGGCTAAAACAAAGGCCATCGAAAAAACGGACGGTTTTATTCCGCGCATCCTGCACCACAATCCTGAAGTGCTGGCGGTGACCTCCGACCACTCCACCCCCTGTTTGATGAAGGCTCACTCCTGGCACCCGAATCCCGTCATTATTCACGGGAGGACCGCCATGCCGGACACCGTGACCTTTTTTTCCGAGAGGGCCTGCAGCCATGGATATCTGGGCCGCTTTCCCGCCGTGCATGTTATGGCGCTGCTGCTGGCCCATGCCGGGAAACTTCAAAAATACGGCGCCTGAGCGTCTTGTATTATAGGAAGGCGACCCAATCGTTTGGACAGGAAAACAAAAGATGACAGACATTAAACAGCGGATGAAACGCCGCCGGATTTTTTCCCTGTTTTTTCCGCCAGCTGTTTTGCTCCTCCTCTTCAGCCCCGGCTCGGGTGCGGCCCAGGTGGAAGTGTACAACCTCCGGCCCTTCACCCACCCGACTCACACCCGGATCGCCATTGATATCGGGCAGCTCAGGGAATACCATTCCAACCGGCTCGTTGAACCGGATCGCGTTTATATCGACATCTATGAAACGCAGCTGAATCCCATTCTTCACGACAAGACCATTCTTGTGGATAACGGCTACATCCACAGCATCCGTATCGCGCAGAAAAACAAATCGACCGTCCGCATGGTGGTGGATCTGGATTTTGACTTGACCGACCGCTATCAAGTCTGGCACCTTTTTGATCCCTTTCGGATCGTCATCGATATTTTCCCTAAAAAAAACATCCCGGCCACCCCGGCGGGAAAACCGCCGGCGACCCTGGTCCAACCGGCCCAACCCCTTGAATCGGGCTACAGCCTGGCCCGACAGCTTGGACTCGGGATTCACCGGATCGTCATCGATCCCGGCCATGGAGGCAACGACCCGGGATGCGTGGGAAAGACCGGCGTTTATGAAAAGGACATCGTACTGGATGTCTGCGTCCGCTTGAAACAGCTCCTTCAACAGCAGAAGGGGTTGGAGGTCGTCTTCACCCGCGAGTCGGACATCTTCATTCCGCCCGAGAACAGAACCGTTATCGCCAACCAGAAACAGGCCGATCTTTTTATCTCCGTGCACGCCAATGCCAATCCACGGAAAAATTTTTACGGGACCGCCACTTTTTTTCTCAATTTTTCCGCGGATCCCGATGTTACAGCGATCGCCGCACGCGAGAACGCGACCTCCACCAAAAATATCAGTGATATGAAAAACATCATCAATAAAATCGTCAAAAACAGCAAAATACTGGAATCCAGGGAGCTTGCCCAGTGCATCCAGTCCCAACTTGTCCAGCACCTCTCCGGATCGTACAAGTACATCCAAGACCTGGGGGTCAGAGGCGGCCCGTTCTGGGTGCTCATCGGAGGAGAAATGCCGTCCGTTCTGATCGAAATCTCCCATCTCAGCCACAGCCGGGAGGAGGAACGCCTCAAGTCGCCCGAGTACCGACAGCATGTCGCTCAGGGGATCTTCAACGGCATTGTCCGCTACATTCAATCTCTCGGAAAAGGATAGGATTATGAAAAGAAGAACATTTATCAAAGATGTCACGGTCGGCAGCCTTATCCTGCAGGCCGGCCCTCGACTGTGGGCTCAGTCCGTCCTTCCGGATCTGGCCTCTATCCAGGGGGAATCCCCTGCTCAGATCACAAAAACCGCTGTGGAAGCCATCGGCGGAATGGGTCGCTTCATCACAAAGGGCGATCGAGTGATGATCAAACCGAATATCGGATGGGACCGCCGGCCGGAACAGGCGGCCTGCACCAATCCGGAGGTTGTCAGAGCGCTGGTGGAAATGTGCCGCGACGCCGGAGCCAAAGAAGTCAAGGTGATGGACAATCCCTGCAATCCCGCCCAACGGACCTATCTCCGTTCCGGCATCGCCCAGGCCGCCAAGGATGCGGGGGCAAAGGTCCTTTACTGCAGCGAACACAAGATGAAAAAAGTTGACCTGAAAGGAGAATGGCTGAAGGACTGGGAGGTCTACACCGACTTCATCGAAACGGATAAAATCATCAACGTTCCCATCGCCAAACACCACAGCCTGTCCCGCGTCACTCTGGGAATGAAAAACTGGCTGGGCTGCCTCGGTGGGAACAGAAACCAGCTGCACCAGAATCTCGATGCGGCCATGATCGATCTCGCCGCCTATTTCAAACCCGTCCTGACCGTGCTCGATGCCTACAGGGTCCTTCTCCGCAACGGGCCTCAGGGCGGACGCCCCTCAGACATGGAAGTGAAAAAAACCGTCATCGCGGGAACGGACTACGTGGCTGTGGATGCACTGGGTTTGAGCTTTTTTGACATCAAACCTGAAGACATGCCCTATCTCCGAATGGCCAATGAAAGGGGATTCGGAGAATTCAACCTGGAGAAGCTGAAAATTGAAAAAAGAACGGTCTAAAAAGTACCGCCTGATTCAAGCTCTGCGCATTCTGTCCCAGATTTTCTTTTTCTCCCTCTTTTTGATTCTTCTTCTTCAAACCCGATTTCCAGGAGAAGACTACATTAAAAACGTGGAGGGATTTTTTCACTGGGATCCACTGATTGCGATTGTTACGTTTCTTGCGGCCAGGACCATGTTCACAGCCTTCAAATTCGCCGCCGTCACTATCGTCATCACCCTGGTTCTGGGACGCGTGGCCTGCGGGTGGGTTTGTCCCATGGGCGCCGTTCAGCAGTTTTTTTCTTTTGTTTTCAAAAAAGCGAAACTCCTGCATCCAAGAAAAGGATCCCGTAATCACACCACCTGGAAATATTACATTCTTATCTTTTTGCTGATATCCTCCCTGTTCTCCCTCAATCTGGCCGGAATTCTGGATCCCTTATCCCTGCTTACCCGTTCATTCGCAACCGGGATTCTTCCTGCCGTCAACCACGTCCTTTCCATCTCCATCGGGCTCGTTTTTTCGACGGGATGGACGTCCCTGGGAGACGGATTCGTCCAGGCCTTTGAGACCCTGAACATGAATGCCGTTTTTTTTCAGGGCCTGCTCATCAGCCTGATTTTTTTCGGAATTGTTTTCCTCAACATGCACAGAGAGCGTTTCTGGTGCCGCTACCTCTGTCCGCTGGGCGCTTTTCTGGGACTGCTGGCCCGCTGGAACATCATGAAGCTCAAGATTGATGAGAATAAATGCATTAATTGCAACCTCTGCACCATCCAGTGCGAAACCGAGGCCGATCCTTATCCCGAAGCCGAATGGAAAAGCGCTGAGTGCGTGTACTGCTTCACCTGCGGTTCGATCTGCCCCACAAGCGCCATCGATTTTCATTTTTCAGCCCGCCCGGAAAGCATCGAAGCCATCGATCTCTCCAGAAGAAAAGTCCTTCTGGGCACATTCCTGGGTGCTCTGGCCGTCCCCTTTTTTCGAATCCATCCCGGACGCACCCGGGCTTCTGAGAAACTGATCCGTCCGCCGGGCGCCCTTCCCGAAGACATGTTTCTTCAAAAATGCGTCAAGTGCGGGGAATGCATGAAGGTCTGTCCGACCAATGCGCTGCAGCCCGCAAAATGGGAAGCCGGGCCTGACGGCCTCTGGACACCCATTCTCGTTCCCGAGATCGGATACTGTGAGTATTACTGCTCGCTCTGCACACAGGTCTGCCCGACGGGCGCCATCGAAGAGCTGATGGTCGAAGCCAAAACCCAGGTCAAGATCGGGACAGCCTGGATCAACAAGGACCGATGCATCCCCTGGATATTCGGGGACCCCTGTATCGTCTGCGAGGAGCACTGCCCGGTCTCACCCAAAGCCATCAAAATGGTGGAGGTGATTGTCCTTCAACCCGATGGAAGCATAAAAAAACCGAAAGCCCCGGTGATTGACACACAACTGTGCAACGGCTGCGGGATCTGTGAGAACAAATGTCCGGTTGTCGACCAGCCGGCCATCTACGTCACCAGCATCGGGGAGGACCGGTCGAAAAAAAATCAGTTCCTCCTCGATTTAAAATCAACGGGAGATACCGCGACGAACGACCCATACAACACTGATCCTTATCGATAAAAAATAAGAAGGCCCTATAATAAGAACTTAAACATATCCATTCCACGGAGGATTTACGATGTCCAACACCAAAAAAGAACAATTTGAATTTCAATCCGAGGTCAAACAGCTTCTCAACATCCTTGTCTATTCCCTCTATAAAAACAAAGAGGTCTTTCTTCGGGAACTGATCTCCAACGCCGTCGACGCTCTCAATAAGGTCCGGTTCAAGCTGCTGACGGACAAAGACCTTCCCGATACGGACCTGGACCTCAAGATCGAAATCGGTTTCAACAATACCCGGAAAACCATCGTCATCGAAGACACCGGGATCGGCATGACCAAGCAGGAGATCATCGACAACATAGGAACCATCGCCCGCTCGGGGACCATGGAGTTCCTCAAAACGCTGTCTGAAACGGACCAGAAAGAGAGGTCAAACCTGATCGGCCAGTTCGGAGTCGGATTTTATTCCAGCTTCATGGTGGCCAGGGAAATTCACATCATCACCAAATCCTATCAAAAAGACAGTCCGGCCTGGATCTGGAAATCCACAGGCGAGAAGGACTATTCCATCGAAGAGACAGTAAAAAAGACACGGGGCACACGGATCGAACTTTATTTGAAAAAGGAAGAAGAGAAGGGGCTCCTGGACACTTTCGCCCTCCGGACCATCATCGACAATCACTCCAAATTTGTTCCCTTCCCCATCTCTCTGGAGGGGGAAAAACTGGTAAGCACGGAGGCCATCTGGGCTCAACCCAAATCCTCACTCAAGGCCGATGACTATCACGCTTTTTTCAAATTCATCGAACATACCAAGGAAGAACCTGAAACCTTCCTCCATCTCTCGTCCGACGCCCCTGTCCAGTTCAACGCCGTTTTATTTGTCCCTAAAACATCGCTGGAAGCCCTGGGCCTGTTCAAGGAAGAACCGGGCATCGACCTGTACTCACGAAAAGTCCTCATCCAAAAAGGAAGCCGTGATATTCTTCCCGAATATCCTCGATTTCTGAAGGGGGTCATCGATTCCGAGGAAATCCCCCTCAATATCAGCCGGGAGACCATTCAGAACAATATCAAGATCGAAAAAATACGGAAACACATCTTGAAACAGCTTTTTTCTCACCTGAAGAAACTTAAAACAGGGCAGCGGGAGAATTATCTTCGAATCTGGAACAATTTTCAGCGCAACTTGAAGGAGGGCATTATTTCCGATTTCAACAACCGGGATAAAATCACGCCCCTGCTGCTATTCCATTCCTCCAATGAGAAGAAGGATGAATTGATCGATCTTCGGGCCTATGTGGACAGGATGGCCGCCGACCAGAAGGAAATCTATTACGTCACCGGCCCTGATGTAGCGTCTCTGGCGCATAATCCCGCCCTGGAGGCTTTCAGGGAAAAAAAACTGGAAGTCCTGTATCTAATCGATCCGCTGGACGAGTTTGTGGTCGAACACCTGAGAGAATTTGACGGGAAAATCTTCAAAATCGCAGAAGCCGCCGACATCCGTCTTGACAGGGATAAAGACAAAACCGAAGACAAGAGC
>Ga0180009_10004259_pt1 | contig 15881 bp, 13 predicted proteins | sample OS_PC_MetaG_FD_123537 | JGI IMG/M metagenome (GOLD analysis project Ga0180009, IMG submission 123537) | Groundwater microbial communities from the Aspo Hard Rock Laboratory (HRL) deep subsurface site, Sweden - OS_PC_MetaG | ecosystem: Environmental > Aquatic > Deep subsurface > Groundwater...
AAAGGCACCAAGCTTCTTGGCGTCAGGGCCGTGATCGCACAATCCTACGAGCGCATCCACCGTTCGAACCTGGTCGGCATGGGCATCGTGCCGTTCGTCTTCGAAGACGGCACCAGCGCCGAATCGGCCGGATTGACCGGGGCCGAGCAGATCTCGATCCGCGGCCTGGCCGAAATCAAACCGCGCCAGAAGACCATCGCCGAAGTCATCTTCGCCGACGGACGCAAGGGCGAGATCCCGCTGACCTGCCGGATCGATACGCTCGACGAACTCGAGTACGTGCGCAACGGCGGCATTCTCAACAACGTGCTGCGCACCCTGGCTTCGGCCGCGTAGCACCTGTCAGGGCTGGAGCGGGCCACTATTCGTGCACTCGTGGCCGCCATCGGAGCCGCGGATGCTCCAATTTTGGAATCACAACAGCTGCATCACGTGTAAAGGGCCACTTTCAAAGTGGCCCTCCTCGCGATAGCCGGCGACTCTCGCGGGTGCTGACGGATGCAGCCGCCGTAACCGGTTCGTGACTTCCTATTGATGTCGACTTTCCCGATATTGCCAACGCGCGCTTCAGATGCCCACCAGCATCCGCGCTCTAGGATTGGCGCTTCAGATGCCCACCAGCATCCGCGCTCTAGGATTGGCGCTTCAGATGCCCACCAGCATCCGCGCCTGTGAAACTGAAGAAAGGTTCAGATTCGCTGATGCCGAGGACAACTATCACTTGGATCGCCGGGCTCGTCGCCATCGCCGCCAGCACCGCGACGACGCTGGTAGCCGCTGGCGGCACGGCGCGTGCGGAAGGCATCCAAATCAAGGCGGTCGTCGAACTCTTCACCAGTCAGGGCTGTTCGTCGTGTCCGCCGGCGGATGCGTTGCTCAAATCCTACATTGAGCGTCCCGACGTGCTGGCGTTGTCGATGCCCGTCGACTACTGGGACTACCTCGGCTGGAAGGACACGTTTGCTTCGCCGCAGTTTTCCCAGCGGCAGCGCGAATATGCCCGCACGCGCGGCGACGGTTCGGTTTACACTCCGCAGGTCGTCGTCAACGGGCGTACCCACGAGGTCGGGTCAAAGCAGAAGCTGATCGACAAAGCGATTATCGCAATGGACCGGCTGGCGCCGATCAGCATCCCGGTCATGGTGCACGCCGAAGAACAGACGCTGTTGATCAATATCGGCGCAAGGCCGAACGGGGCCACCGGCGGGCGCTGTACGGTTTGGCTGGCGGCCGTCAGGAAGTCAGGCCAAGTCAACGTCCGGCGCGGCGAGAACGGCGGGCGCGAACTGACCTACTACAACGTCGTACGCGACCTCTCTGCGGTTGGCATCTGGACTGGCGCAGCCGAGACATTCCGCCTCGACAGGGCGTCGCTGAAGCTTCCCGACACGGACGGCGTTGCCGTCCTTGTTCAAGAGGGAACCGGCGGCCCGATCGTCGGTGCGGCGTGGCTCGACGGCTGAGCGCGGGAGATTCAACGCCCCTTCCACTGCGGTTTGCGCTTCGCCAGGAAGGCTTCCATGCCTTCCTTGAAGTCCTCGCTCATGTAGCAAAGCTCGATCAAATCGCGATCGTCCATGACGTTTGAGGCGTCGCCGAGGCGACGCAGGCCTTCCTTTGTGGCGCGCAGTGTCAGCGGGGCATTTTCCGCAATGCGTTCGGCGATTTTGCCGGCACGGACGTGAAGGGTTTCGGTCGATTCCGCAACTTCGGACACCAGGCCAATCGCCAAGGCCTCGGGAGCTTCGACAAGCCTCGAGGTGAGCATGATCTCTCGCAACAGCGGCTTGCCCAAAAGATCGGATAGTCGGCGCAGGTTGTTGACCGAAAGGCAGTTGCCGAGCGTGCGGGCAATCGGAAAGCCGAACTTCAGGTTCGGCGTCGCCAGGCGGATATCGCAGCAGGCTGCAATCGCCGCGCCGCCACCGGTGCAGGCGCCGTTGATGGCAGCAATCGTGGGAACCGGACAGCGTTCGATCCGGGAGAGGATCTGTTCCATGTTTTGTTCGTAGGCCCAGGCATCTTGAGGTGTCGAGAAGCCGCGGAACTGGGTCATGTCGGTGCCCGACCCGAAGGCCTTGTCGCCGGCCCCCGTCATGATGATCGCCTTGAGGCTTCCGTCGGTTGGCGCGCCAGAACAGATGTCACCCAGCTCGGCATACATCGCAAGAGTGAACGCGTTGCGCGCTGCCGGCCGGTTGAAGACGATGTGGCCGATGCCATCGCGGATGTCATAGATGAGTTCATCGGTTGCCAACGATAGGTTCCTTGTTGTTTGGCCAACACTTCCTGAAGTCGTGTTGGACTGGTTTTATTGCCAACACTTCCTGAAGTCGTGTTGGACTGGTTTTATTGCCAACACTTCCTGAAGTCGTGTTGGGCTGGTTTTATTGCCAACACTTCCTGAAGTCGTGTTGGACTGGTTTTATTGCCAACACTTCCTGAAGTCGTGTTGGGCTGGTTTTATTGCCAAACACTTCCTGAAGTCGTGTTGGGCAACCTTGCGGACAATCGCATGAGCCAGGCCCTGAGGTAAATCGCCTGCGGCCAATCAGCCTTGGAACCACGGCAGCAGCAACGTGACACAAGCTGCCAGGGCCACGAGCCACAGCGCCACAATGACAGCGGCAGCGGTGCGGTTCGGCGGCAGCCTCTCCAGCGCCTCGGCAGCGTCGCGGAATTCCGCCATCAGCAGTTCCGGAATGAGGCGGACCGCCAGCAGGATGCCGAGCGGCACGATCAGGAGATCGTCAAGATAGCCGATGACGGGGATGAAATCCGGGATCAGGTCGATGGGACTCAAGGCATAGGCGACGACGAGGGCCGCCACGGCTTTCGCAATCCACGGCGTGCGCGGATCACGCCCCGCGAGATAGAGAGCGGTGACATCGCGCTTGATCGCGCGAGCCCAGGAAGCAAGGAAGTGCATCAGACTATGACCATCTTGCCGGAACCCGGCGAAGGAGTAAAATCGAGCAACGTTTCCCGGTTACGGTCCTGCTGCAAACAGCTGACCATTTTATTGATCATGAGTGGCCGGCGACCGACTCGGCACCTCGGGACTTTTGAAAAACTTGAATCCTAGATTGGCAGAACTGGCAATGCTCCGTCTCTTGCCATGACTATGCACGCTGCGCAATGCGGGTGCTTTTGGTGCGTCACACGGCAGCCGGACGTGTCGCTCTGCCTGCTGCGAATTCTCCGCTCGGGAGGCCGCTACACGATTAAACGACCTCCTTCCGGCATGTTGATAATGGGGTACTCCAATGACAGAAAGATTTGAAGGTCACTACCCGATAGAGACTCGTCGCGGCGAAATCGAGCGTCTTCACATCCAGGGCGCGGCCATGGCTCCGGAGACCGAAAACATGCTTGATCTGATCGGAGCAGAAGAAGGTTGGTCGTGCCTCGACATCGGCTGCGGGCCGCGCGGCATCACCGATCTTCTTAGCGACCGCGTCGGATCAGCAGGGTGCGTCGTCGGGCTGGACATGAACGCAGAATTCATTAAGCACGCCAGTGCTTCGGCAAATAGTAATACCCGATTCGTTCAGGGCGACGCCTACAGTCCGGAATTGGCGCCCGGCAGCTTCGATCTCGTCCATATGCGATTCCTTGCGAGCACGGCCGGGAATGCGGAACGGCTGTTGGATGAGGCAATCCGACTCGCGCGTCCGGGAGGGTTCGTCGCCTTGCAGGAGCCCGACGCGACGACACTTAACTGCTACCCGCCTCATCCCGCCTGGGACAAGTTGAAGTCCGCGCTTTTGGGTGCCTTCAGTGGAGTGGGCGCCGATCTGGAACTGGCGCGCCGTCTTTATTGGGTCGTGAAGCAATCGGTGCTCGAAGACGTTCAATTCCGTCCGTTCATCATTGGCGTTCGCAGCAACGATTCGATGGTCGACTATCTTCCAGCAACCGTCGAATCGCTGCGCGGCACAGTTTTGGATCTCCGACTTCTCGGCGAACACGAACTCGACACACTGCTTGCCGAATGCCGGCACCATCTGGCAGCGCCCACGACATCGTTCACGATGTACACTGTTGCTCAGGTGTGGGGCAGGAAGTAGCAAGTCTTTCTGATTGCTGACGATGCTGAAGCGAGTGTCTCTGAGGGGCGTTTACTCGGCATAGATAAGCGGTCGCGCACGATAGCAGAAGGCGAAGTCATTCGCCGGCGAGGGCGGCTATCGGCAGACAAATGTCGGCAACCTGATCTTCGGGCTTCGCGACGCGGCTATCGCTTCGGTAGATCGTCAGGAGTGGTCTTGTTGCGTCAAGGCAGAGTCCGAGGCGCGGCACCCATTCGTTGCGGTAGTTCGATATGACTTCGCCGACTGCGGTATAGGGGCCATGGTGCGGCACGACCGCATAGGAGCCGCCTTGGAACGGCACCCGCGACACCGGGCATCCTTCGGGCGGTCGCCAAGACGATGGCACCTCGACGCCGGCTACGTACCTCAGCCTATCGGTGGCAACCGCGCGAGGATCATCGTAGGTCAAGCCGAACCCCTGCTCCGGCATCTCGAAATGCATGCCGCTGTCGAGCCAGTCGAATATTTTCCTCCAGGCCACGGGGACGGTCTCGTCATACGGACCATAGCCGTGCACGCCAGCCAGCCAGGTTGGCTTCAGATAAACAACTTTGCCCTTCTGCATTGTACGCCAACCGCTATTCGAGAACTCTCTATCCGGATGGGCATAGTCGCAAAAACGAATGTTTTAAGCGTTATTTAAACATTTCGAACCTATCGGCCCGACTTAATATTTCCTTGATGCTGAGGCCGTGCGCTTTGCAGCCGACACAATGGGGTTAGCGATAAAACTCCGGGCGGCGGTCGCGGAAGAAGCCCCAGTCGGCGCGATAGGATTCGATTAGCGTGAGGTCGAATTGGTGGACGAGGACGCCTTCGTCTTTCGCGCCGAAGGCCGCGACCAATTCGCCCTTCTCGTCGGTAATGAACGAGTGGCCGTAGAAGTGCTGTCGATGGCCGTCGTTGTCTTCGAGACCAATGCGATTCGCTGCGACGATGGGGATGGCATTCGCGACCGCGTGGCCCTGCATGGCGCGCCGCCACAGCTTGGAAGTGTCGAGGCTTGCGTCATAGGGTTCGGAGCCGATGGCAGTCGGGTAGAACAGCACTTCGGCGCCTTGCAGCGCCATGGCGCGAGCGCACTCCGGGAACCACTGGTCCCAGCAGATGCCGACGCCGATGCGGCCGTGGGCGGTGTCCCAGGTCTTGAAGCCGGTATCGCCGGGGCGGAAGTAATACTTCTCCATGTAGCCGGGTCCGTCGGGAATGTGGCTCTTGCGGTAGACGCCGAGGATTTTCCCATCCGCGTCGGCGATGGCAACCGAGTTATAATAGCGCGGGCCATCCTTCTCGAAGAACGAAATCGGGATCACGACGCCCAACTCCCTGGCCAACGGAGCGAGGGCGCGAACGCATGGGTGCTGGTCGAGGGGATGCGCTTCTGCGAACCACTTCGGGTCCTGGCGGGAGCAAAAGTAGATCCCCTGGAACAGCTCGGACGGCAGGATCGCCTGCGCGCCTTTTCCGGCTGCTTCACGGATGAAGGCTTCGGTCTTTTCGATGTTGGCCGCGAGATCGTGGCCGTAGCTCGTCTGGATCGCGGCGACGCAGATGGTGCGGTTCGTCATTGGCGCGGCTCCTGCTGCGTGATGCAGTGAAACGACCCGCCGCCGGCGTCGCCGGAACCGAGCAGTCCACGCGAAGGTACACCGACAACCTTGCGGTCCGGAAAGACTTCGCGAAGAGCCACGAGGGCGGCGTCCTGCGTTGCGGTGCCGTAGACGGGGACGACGACGACGCCGTTGGCGATCAGGAAATTCATGTGCGATGCGGGCGAGATCTCGCCGGCCGGATTGACGTAGCGGCCGACGCCCGGGATGCGGATGACCTGCAGCTGCCGGCCATCGGAATCTGTTGCTGCGGCGAGCGTCCCGGCGATGGCGTCAAGCGTTGCGGCGTTGGGATCGTCGGGACCGGCAGGCGACTGGCAGACGACCTTCGCCTCGCCGACGAAGCGGGCGATGTTGTCGATGTGGCCGTCGGTATGGTCGTTCTTCAGGCCCTCGTCGATCCAGATGATCTTGCCTGCACCGAAGGCTTCCCGCAGCGCGATCTCGGCCTCCTCCTTGTCCCAGCCGTTGCGGTTGGGATTGAGCAGCGTCTGGCGCGTGGTCAGTATCGTACCGCAGCCATCATGATCGATGGCGCCGCCTTCGAGGACGAAGGCGTAGCGCTGCACCGGCGTGCCGGCTATTCGGGCGATGTCATCGCCGACGGTCGCATCGTCTGGCAGGTCGTACTTGCCACCCCAGCTGTTGGTGGCAAATCTCAGCGCCACCGCACCCTCGGGGCGAAGCGCGAAAATCGGGCCGGTGTCGCGTAGCCAGATGTCGCCGTACTTCGCCGGGACGAGTTCGGCGGAATCGCCCAGCGCCGCGCGAGCGGAGGCCTCCGTCTCGTCGCCGTTGACGAGAAGGCGGACCTTGTTGCCGTGTTCGGCGAGGACGCGAATGAGGGCTGCGACGTCGCGGCGAGGCGCGCCGAGGTCGCCATTCCACTCGCCGGCATCGGCGGGCCACGCCGTCCAGACGGCCTCCTGCGGTGCCCACTCCGGCAGCACCGTGATTGCGGAATTGTCGTTCACTTGTTCAACGCGCTCCTACGCAAACCCGCGCTTCTTAAGCAGGCCCTCGACCTCGGGCGGACGGCCGCGGAACTTCAGCCACAGCTCCTCGGGATCGCGCGAATTGCCAGCCGAATAGATGTGCTGCTTCAGGCGGCGGGCGGTCTTCTTGTCGAAGATGTCGCCGGTCTCCTTGAACGCTTCGAAGGCATCGGCGTCCATCACCTCGGACCACATATAGCTGTAGTAGCCCGCCGCATAGCCGCCGGTAATGTGGGTGAAGTGCGGCAGCCGGTGGCGCATGACGATCTCGCGCGGCATGCCGATGTTCTGCAAGGCATCGGCTTCGAATTTGGCGATGTCGATTGCCGATGCCTCGGCTAGCGTCAGCGCGTGAAGTTCCATGTCGAGAAGCGCGCACGAAAGGAACTCGACGGTTGCGAAACCCTGGTTGAAGGTCTCGGCCTTCTTCAGCTTATTGATCAGCGATTTCGGCATCGGCTTGCCGGTCTTGCAGTGGAGCGCGAAGCGTTCGAGGACTTCGGGCTCCCCGAACCAGTGCTCGTAGAGTTGGGAGGGCAGTTCGACGAAGTCGCGCGACACGGACGTCCCGGCGAGCGAGGGGTAAACTGTGTCCGACAGCATGCCGTGCAGCCCGTGGCCGAATTCGTGAAACAGCGTGCGGGCGTCGTCCCAGGAAATCAGCGTCGGTTCGCCATCGGCGCCGCGCGCGAAGTTCGTCGCGTTGACGACGATCGGGCGGACAGGCTTTCCGCCCATTGCATGCTGCGAGCGAAAGCTCGACATCCAGGCGCCGGAACGCTTGCCGGTTCGGGCGAAATAGTCGCCGAGGAAGACAGCGACGTGATTGCCCTTGCGATCGGTGACCTCGTAGACGCGCACGTCGGGATGGTAGCGCGGGGCATTGCCGACTTCCGTGAACTTCAGGCCGAAAAGTCTGCCCGCGCAAAAGAAAGCGGCGGCGATGACGTTTTCGAGTTGCAGGTACTGGCGCAGCTGGCCGGCGTCCATGTCGTAGCGGGCCTTGCGTTCCTTCTCGGCGTAATGGCGCCAATCCCATGCTTCGAGAGGGGCGTTGCTGCCCTCTTGGCGGGCGCGTGCGGCAAGGGCGTCGCGTTCCTCGCCAGCGCGCGCGACGGCAGGCTGCCAGACCCGCTGCAAGAGATCGGCGACGGCTGACGGGGCCTTCGCCATCGTGTCTTCGAGGACGAAATCGGCGTAGGTCTCGAAGCCCAGAAGCTGCGCCAGCTCGGCGCGAAGCCGCACGATCTCGGAGAGGATCTTGCGGTTGTCCGTTCTGCCGCCGTTGGCGCCACGGTTGATCCAGGCCGCCCAGGCTTTTTCGCGCAGGTCGCGGCGGGAGGAGAACGTCAGGAATCCTTCGACGCTGGAGCGGGCGAGCGTTATGGCATGGGCCTCGTCGCCCTTGATTGCGAGATCGCGGGCAGCGTGCCTTGCGCCATCGCGGAAGCCGTCGGGGAGACCGGCGAGGTCGGCTTCGCCGCTGAGGACCATGTGCCAGTCATTCTCGTCTGCAAGCACGTTCTGATTGAAGGCGGTGGTCAATTCGGCAAGGCGATTGTTGATCGCGGCGACGCGCTTGCGGCCGGCGGGTTTCAGCCCGGCTCCCGCGCGTACGAACCAGGTATGGTAGCGCTCGACGAGGCGGGATTGTTCGGCCGTGAGGCTCAAGGCCGTGCGACGCTCATAGAGATCGGCGATGCGGCCATATAGCTTGGTGTCGAGGAAGATGGCACTGTCGTGATCGGCAAGCCTGGGCGCGATATCGCGTTCGATCTGTTGCAATTCGGGTGTGGCGCAGGTGTTGACCAGATTGAAGAACACCGCGCAGACGCGCTCCATCGGCAGGCTCGCCTTTTCCATCGCCTGGACGGTGTTGGCAAACGATGGCCTGGTCGCCGCACCGGCGATCGCCTTTATCGACGCGCGATGTCGTTTGAGCGCCTGCTTCAGCGCCGTATCAAGGTCCTTCGGCTCGATCCTGTCGAACGGCGGCAGGCCGAACGGCGTGCGCCAGGTGGCGAGCACCGGATTCGTTTCGGCAGCCTTGGGGCGGGCGGGTCTTTTCGCAGGCGCCGCCGCGGTGGACATGGTCGATCTTTGCATCGGAAAGGATCTCTCGTGTTGAGGGTCGGCTGCGGGTTCGCGCTTCAGTCGAGGACCAGGATTCAGCGGAGGCCGGACGATGTCCGGATCTGGCCATGCGCGTGCATCTCGCGCGGCCATGCTTTGAACCGGAAATATTATCGATCATCAAGAGTTGAAAGGGTCAGTTGGTCGGCAAACAGAAATAAAAGACGAAGCTGCGGTGCAGCCCGACCGACTGCGTGAAGAGCAAGCGCTCCGGTTCATGAGCAGAAAACAAAACAGGCCGGTTGGGGGAAACCGGCCTGTCTCGCAGGAGAAACATCAGAAGAAAAGGGGGAATACATTATTGGGCAGTCACCCGTTTGGTCCGGTCCCGAAGCTTGGCCCCAGTGGGCTGGGGGGCTGTTATCCAGGGCCTTGTCCGCAGAACCGGACCAAGAGGCAACACACAGGAGACTGATCCTGATTTGCGGCGGCGAATGGGCGCGCGCGCGACGGCAATCTGACGATCACGGGGTATTTCAGTGTTGAAAGATTTGGCTTTCGACAGGGTGATGATATTCGCCGGCCCCGGCATCCCGGCCGCGCCATGCGCCAAAAAAGGAAAGCCCCCCAACTCGCTTGGGGGGAAGCGAAGTTGGAGGGCCATCCAGAGGGACAGTCTAGGAGATTGAACCGGTCCGAGCCATCCAGGGTGCACCGGAGGGGAATTGGGGGCTACTCGCCGATGCCTTTTTGACAGCCCGGACCGGCTGCTGAGAATTGACAGTTTACCCACCAATCGGGCGGTGCAACGTCGCCAATGTGGCCGTCTCGTGATTTTTGTTACGCCCTGTTTCAAGTACGTGCCCGGTTGATCGCTGGCGGACGGCCGACAGCCGACGTACTTGGGTCCCCAGCCAAGCTGGGGATGACGAACCGGGAGTTGCGATGCCTCTTATCAAATCGAGGGCCGGCCCGGTCGCTCAGTCAGCTGCGCCGCCCCACACCCTCCACCGTCATTCCCGCGAAGGCGGGAACCTAAGCACGTGCCCGGTTGATCGCTGGCGGACGGCCGATCGCCGACGTGCTTGGGTCCCCAGCCAAGCTGGGGATGACGATGGTGGGTGTTCAACCCGCCCCCCCACGTTCGCTACCGAAACCCCTGCTCCTGTTCGCTATTCGCAATCGCTCGGGGTTCGTACGCGGCCAGTCACCGGCGCTGACTGATACGCGGCGACACGCCACCAACTCGGAGTGCGATCAGCTCACGTCAGCGGCCAGCGACCCATCGCCGACACCGCCGCCGAAGAGGGGGAATTCCTCCTCGACGAGATAGGGGCCGCCGCCGGTGTTGGGCTTTGAAGAAAACAGAGTGAAATGCGTCACGTAGAAGGGCTCGGTGCGGAAGGCGCCGTGCTTCTGGAGATAACGGGCCAGCCGCTCGGGCTGTGCGTTCTTCAGCCGGGCGAGCGTTATATGCGGCTTGAAGGTGCGCAGGGCCGGATCGAGCCCGGCATTGCGTGCAGCCCTCTCGTTCGCCCTCGCCAGCCGTTCGAGTTCTTCGCCGGCGTCAACACCGGCCCAGAGTATGCGCGGCTCGCGACCGCCGAAGGTGCCGAGCCCCGATAGTCTCATGGGGAATGCAGAAACATCTATTCCCGCAAGGAACCCGGCGAATTCGTTGGCCGTGCGCTTGTCGATATCGCCGGCAAACCGGAGCGTCAGGTGGAGGTCGTCCATGTCGATCCAGCGGACGCCGGGCAACGGCTGCTCGAGATCGCCGAGATCCTCGCGGATTTCCTCGGGCAGTTCGATTGCGGTGAACAAGCGCGGCATTGCGCAGCCCTCCTTCGTATGGCGGTCGGCAACGGGTCGCGCTCGTACTTGGTCTATTTGGAACCGTTCTTTGCGCGATCGATCAGTGCCTCAACCTGGGGCAGAATCATTTCAACGATTTTTGCGACACCATCATCGTTCGGGTGCAGGCCATCGTCGAGACTGAATCGTGCCTGCATCGCCACCCCTTCCATGAAAAACGGGTAGAGCAGCGCACCGTGTTTTCGGGCCAGGTCCGGATAAATGGACTCGAAGCCGTCGACATAGGTCTTGCCCCAATTCTGGGGGGAGCGCATGCCGGCGAGCAACACCGGGATCCCGCGCTCACCCAAACGGGAAAGAATCTCATCCAGATTGGCGCGCGCAACGCCAGGGTCGACCCCGCGCAGCGCATCATTGGCGCCAAGTTCCAGGATGACCGCGTCGGTGCCGTCCGGGACAGCCCAATCGAGTCGTTGCAGGCCACCGGTCGTCGTATCGCCCGAGACACCTGCATTGGCGATCCGCACTTCGTGCCCGCGCGCGCGTAGGGCTTTTTCGAGTTGCACCGGAAATGCGGCAGAGGGCGGGAGCTCGAAACCTGCTGTCAGGCTGTCGCCAAGCGCCACAATGCGAAGCGGCGCGGCGTCTGGCGCCGCTCCAGCCCGTGTGGCGGCCAGGCCTGCTAACGGAGCGAGAATTCCGGCGCAGAAAAAGAAAATCGCCATCTGTCGCGCCCAGGCTGCCATATCCACCATCATCATCCCACCTTACTCGTCATCCACGACAGCCTGCCGGACGTTTCTTGTCTCGGAACGCCCAACCGCCCACTTTAGTTTAGCCACGCATTCGCAACACACGCGACGGAGACCGGTCCAGTTGTCACCACCCATGATCAAACTCGATGGCTTGCGGCTTTCCCTGCAAAGCCGGGCTGGCACCGTCGATATTCTCCGCGGCATCGATCTCGAGATCGGTCACGGGCAATCGGTAGCGGTGCTCGGTCCTTCGGGTTCGGGGAAGACCTCCCTTCTCATGGTCGTCGCCGGACTGGAGCGGGCGACGGGCGGCAGGGTCCGTGTCGGCGGCGCCGATCTTACAAACCTCGACGAGGACGCGCTCGCCCTCATGCGTGGTGAGAAGATAGGGATCGTGTTCCAATCTTTCCATCTCGTCGCGACCATGACGGCGCTCGAAAACGTGGCGCTGCCGCTTGAATTCCAGGGCCGCAGCGACGCATTCGAGACAGCAAGGGGGCTACTTGGCGAAGTCGGGCTGGCAAGCCGCGTCGATCATTTCCCCGCCGAACTCTCCGGCGGCGAACAGCAGCGGGTCGCGATCGCGCGGGCGCTTTCGACACGGCCGGCGCTGATCCTTGCCGACGAGCCGACCGGCAACCTCGATGGTGAGACCGGCCGCCAGATCATCGATCTCCTGTTCTCGCTGCACCAGCGCACGAAGACCACGCTTGTCCTCGTCACGCACGACGAAAATCTCGCCAAGCGCTGCGAACGCACCGTGCGGATGGCCGATGGACATATCCTCTCCGACGACATGGCGAGCGCGGCATGACGGCAACGGAAGCGACGTTGCCGCGCCAGCAATTCGCCTCGACAGCCAAACTGCCGCTGGCGTTGCGGCTTGCCGGCCGGCAAATGCGCAGCGGATTCGACGGCTTCATCGTCTTCATGCTGTGCGTGGCGCTCGGCGTCATGGTCATCGCCGCGATCGGCGGGCTGGCGAACGCCCTCGTCGCCGGGCTGGAAAACCAGGGCCGGCAGATCATCGGCGGCGATATCGCGATCTCGCGAATGCATGCGCGCGCCACGCCGGAAGAGCGAGCAGCGCTCGACACCGTGGGGACGGTCAGCGAAACGGCGACCATGCGGGTGATGGCGCGGACACTTGATGGCAACGATCAGATCCTGGGCGAGCTGAAGAGCGCCGATGAGGCTTATCCGCTGGTCGGTGAAACGAAGCTCCAAGCAGGCAAGTCCCTGACGGCGGCATTGCGTGACGGCGCGGTCGTCGAACCGATCATGCTGGAGCGGCTTCAGCTGGAGGTCGGCGACCGGTTCCAGCTCGGCGCCGCGTCGCTGACGATTGCCGGCGTCATCGATAAGGAACCGGACGGCCTGCTCGACCGCCTCACCTATGGGCCGCGCATTCTTGTTTCGGCGGCGGACCTCGAGAAGACCGGGCTCGTTGTCCCCGGAGCGCTGATCCGGTGGCGCTATGCCGTCGCTCTCAATGGCGAGGAGGCGGCCTTCGACCTGGCGGCGCTCGACAAAGCCCGCGACGAGTTGAAGGCCAGCTTGTCGAAAGGCGGCTTCACCATCGTCGACCGCGGCGATCCCTCGCCGCAGGTGCGCCGCACGCTCGAGCGCCTGCGCCAGTTCCTGACGCTGATCGGGCTCACCGCGCTTATTATCGGCGGCGTCGGGATCGCCAATTCGGTGTCGAACTTCGTCGACCGGCGGCGGCGGACGATTGCGACGATGAAATCTCTTGGAGCCAGGAACCGGACGATTCTGGCGGTGTTCCTGATGCAGATTCTGGCGATCACGGTCATCGGGATCCTCGTCGGGCTGGCCGCCGGGCTTGCGGTTCCTTCGCTGCTCAAGGCGGCCTACGGCAGCGTACTGCCGATCGCGCCGGTCGTGTCGATATCGGTGCCAAGCCTGCTGGCAGCCGCCGGTTACGGCCTGCTGGTCGCCCTGCTGTTCTCGCTGTGGCCGCTGGGGCGTGCCGAAACCATTTCTCCCTCGGTGCTGTTTCGCGACCAGGTGGGGCAGGCGGCGACATGGCCGCGCTGGCCGATCGTCGCGATGACGGTCGCCATGGCCGCGCTGCTCGCCGGTGTGGCGATATTTTCGTCGGATACGCCTGAAATCGCGGCTTATTTTTCAGGCGCATTGGGGCTGATCCTCATGGTCTTCTACGGGCTTGGTCATCTCGTCACCTGGGTCGCCCGGCGCATGCCGCGTCCACGCATTCCCGAACTGGCGCTTGCGCTCGGCAGCATCGCTGCTCCCGGCGGGCTGACACGCACGATCGTCCTGTCGCTGGGTGCCGGATTGTCGATGCTCGTCGCGGTGGCGCTGACGGACGCTTCCCTCGTCGAGGAGCTGACAGGCAAACTGCCGGAGAATGCCCCGGACTATTTTCTCCTCGATATACCCCGCGCAGAGATCGACGGATTGAAGTCCCTCATCGCCGGCAAGATCCCCGAGGCTGCAATCGAGAGCGCACCGATGCTGCGCGGGCGGCTGATCGAGCTGGCCGGAAGAAAAGTCGAGTCCATCAAGCCGCCAGCCGACGCCGAATGGGTCTTGCGCGGCGACCGGGGCATTACCTATTCGGCCGGCGTACCGCCGGGATCCCGCCTGGTCGAGGGCGACTGGTGGGAGGAAAATTATTCGGGACCACCGCTCGTCTCGTTCGAAGCCGACCTGGCGCGGATGCTCGATATCAGAATCGGCGACGAGATCGTCACCAACGTCCTCGGGCGCAACATCACCGCGAAGGTTGCCAACCTGCGGGAACTCGACTGGGACAGCCTGTCGATCAACTTCATACTGGTTTTTTCTCCCAACACGCTTGCCGGCGCGCCCTTCAATCTGCTGGCAACGCTGCGGCTGCCTGAAAAGCTTTCTCTGGCTGAAGAAGCGGCGGCACTGCGGACCGTTTCGAAAGCCTACCCCGCTGTCACCGCGATCCGGGTGCGCGACGCCGTCGATGCCTTCAACAAGGTGTTCACGCGGATCATGTCGGCGATACGGGTGGCTGGGGGCGTCACGCTGGCGGCCGGGGCGCTGGTGCTGGCCGGTGCGCTTGCAACAGCCCAACGGCGGCGCATCGTCGAAGCCGTGATCCTCAAGGCGCTCGGCGCCACCCGGAGGCGCATCCTCACCGCGCATGCCCTGGAGTACCTGATCCTCGCGGCCGTGACCGCAGGATTTGCAATCCTGCTGGGCGGCCTGGCGTCGTGGATCGCGCTGTCGCAGGTGATCGATGTCCCCTTCAAGCTGTCCTGGCCGGCGATCCTGCAAGCGCTCGGCGTCTCGATCGCTCTTGTCGTTGTACTCGGGGGGCTGGGCACCTGGCAGGTTCTGCGGGCGCGGCCGGTTCCCTACCTGAAATCGGAATAGCGCCGGCGAGACCGCCCTGAGGCTTGAAAAACCTTTGACTGACGGTCATTTACCAAAGGTATTGGTAAAACCTGAGCGTGAGGCTCATAATTCGCTTCGGGACGCTTGAAATCGGCTCGGGGCATGGACATATTCGGTCCGTCAACCAGTTTTCCGCTGCATCGGTCAAGGGGATTTAAAAGATGACGCAGTATGAGAATCGCTACGCCCAGGCGGCGACCACGGCGCGGACAGGCGCGGCGGTCGATGAAGGCCTGCGCTCCTACATGCTTGGCGTTTACAACTACATGTCGGCGGGCGTCGCCCTGACCGGCGTGGTTGCATACGCAGTTTCCAGTTATGCCGAGGCCAACCCTGCCGTTGCCCAGCTGCTCTATCATTCGCCGCTTAAATGGGTGCTGATGCTGGCTCCGCTGGCCTTCGTCCTGGTGCTGAGCTTCGGCCTGCACAAACTGAGTGCCGCCGCCACGCAGGGCGTGTTCTGGGCGTTTGCCGGCATCATGGGGCTGTCGCTGTCGGTCATCTTCCTGATCTACACCAACACCTCGATCTTCCAGACGTTCATCGTCACATCGGGCGCATTCGCGGGCCTGTCGCTCTATGGGTACACGACGAAGCAGAACCTCTCGGGTTGGGGTTCGTTCCTGATCATGGGGGTGATCGGCATCATCATCGCGATGGTCGTCAACTGGTTCCTGCAGTCGAGCGCACTCGGCTTCGCGATCTCGGTGATCGGCCTTCTGGTGTTCGCCGGCCTCACCGCATACGACACGCAGCGCATCAAGGACGAATACCTTGTCATTCGCCATGATGCCGAAATGGTCGCGAAAGCCTCCGTCATGGGAGCGCTGAGCCTGTACCTCGATTTCGTCAACATGTTCCAGTTCCTGCTCTCGTTCATGGGCAACCGCGAGTAAGCGCAGAAGCGGGACGAAGGCGTACAGCCTCTGATATGAAGAACCCCGCCGGTCCACACCGGCGGGGTTTTTCTATGCGCGGAGACCTAACCAAAATGCCATTCATTCGCCACGCCCAGATGCGGGACCTACCTCAGGTCACGGAAATCTACGCTGACGCGGTCACGGCATCGCGGGCCACATGGGATGAAACCGCGCCCGACCTCGCCGCCATGACGGCTCTCTACTC